>MDSV01215247.1_pt1 | contig 39259 bp, 37 predicted proteins | sample 810851 | NCBI WGS metagenome assembly MDSV01 (sample SAMN05326640, study PRJNA326480) | marine metagenome | isolation source: seawater | place: Atlantic Ocean: North East | collected 2012 | reverse complement strand
TTTGAGTAATTTCGGTCTTACGAGGATATAAGCTTGTAAAAGCAAGTGCTACAGTGGATCGACCTATTTATCTTCGCTCATAGGTATTGTTTAAGACTTCCAAAATAAATACGCTAAAAGATGGACAAACTTAAGATCTGGTCTCGTGATTGTAAGAACTATGATGATCCGCGAAATCCCCTCTAATTTTAAACGTGTCTACTCAAAAGAAGATATTGCCTATAGCGTATATAAAATGGCTGGGCGCATACGGCATTGGGTCAAAGATACTCATGAAACAGTTGGACAGCAGGTGCTTGCGATCTGCGTTTTAAGAGGAGGCGTCTTCTTCTTTGCAGATTTATTAAAAGAGATTCCTTACACGGTAGAACCATCTTTCTGCCGAGCCATGAGTTACTCCTCTGAAGATAACACCCAAGGCAATGAATTTCGCCTAGTCGTTGAACCAGCTGAAATGAAAGGTCGTTATGTACTTCTTGTAGATGATATTTGCGACAGCGGTAAAACACTCAAAAATTTACACAAATATGCATTAGAGAACGGCGCTGAAATGGTAAAAACAGCAGTGCTCATTCACCGCAACCACGAAGCTTCTGTTTATACGCCAGATTATATTGGATTTGAATATACCGGCCCCGAATGGTTTGCTGGATATGGAATGGAAGACAAAAACCACAACTCTAATTTCCCTGAAGTCTATATCATACAAGGCGAGTCTAAGGAGGATCACGTCAACGACTGAGCTGCATGCTGAGCCGTCATAAATAGTTCTTAAAAACATTAAGGACCCACTATGCGCAACAATCCTTAATGGTATAGTTCCTGCTATTTTTAAATAGCATGTCTGCAAAAATATCTAATTTAGCCATTATTGATATGGCACCGTTCCAAGAGGGAAGCAAAGAGGGGCGAAATAAAGTCGCCCAGGAAATATATGATGCTGCACACAATGTAGGTTTTCTATATCTTAAGAACTTCGGAATGTCGGAAGATCTGCTCGAGACGGCTTTTAGCATAGCAACGTCTCTTTTTACGAGTGAGGAGAAAACAAAAGTTCCCTTCAGGGCAGCTCTCAATCATGGTTACACGGCAATGAAAGGCGAGGCACTTGACCCCAGTAAGCCTGCAGATTTAAAAGAAACATTTACTTCACGTAACCTCGCTAACGTTCCCAGTGGTCCTGAGTATTGGCCAAATCCCGAATTTGAAGCCTTTATGCGTATCTTTTATAAACATGTTGCCAGCATTGCCTCCGATGTAATGGAAGCATTTGCGATTGCCCTAGATTTACCTCATAGATTTTTTGACGAAAAACATACTGGACTTACGCAAACTTTACGCTTCTTGCATTATCCCCCAGTCAAATATGTCAGTGAAGGACAACTTGGAGCAGGTGCTCATACAGACTACGGCACTCTTACCGTTCTATTTCAAGACGCTGAAGGAGGCTTACAAGTACAAGGCTTAGACGGCAAGTGGATAGACGCTCCACCAATTCGAGGAACCGTCGTCATTAATACAGGCGACTTAATTTCCCGTTGGAGTAACGACTTTTTTAAATCGACACCGCACCGCGTCGTCCCACGACCTGCAGCAATGAAAAACGGTCGCCTATCCATCGCCTTTTTCAGTGATCCAGATCCTGAAGTTATCATCGAGACATTTCCAAAATGTATAACGCCTAAAAATCCACAAAGATACAGTCCAATCACTGCAGGTGAGCATATCCAGCGAAGGATCATCGCATCTCAAGCGAAGAATTAAAACCTACGTAATAGTTTAATTTAAAAAGACTCCAATACCTTCAAATTAACTTTTCTCTTACACCAATCCTTAGGATCTGATATCTACAATATACTTATATAATGTATACTCCCACCAATAAACTTAAAGAGTTCGTCCAAGGTCTAGCAAAGACCGAAACTCACCTACATTTAGAAGGCGCTTGCCCAATTGAACTGATTCGCGAGGCAAGCCCTGGGAAGTTTGATAGCGACCCTCCCATGTGGTCCGACGATTTTCGTTATGAAAGCTTTGATCAATTTAAAGAGATGTATGATCAGTTTTGCGCCTCTGTTTTTGTTTCTGCCGAGGCATATCATCGGTGCGCCAAGATCATTTTACAAAACTGTGCGGATCAAAATGTGAAATATGTAGAAACTAGCTTTCATATAGGCGCTGTCATCGGCGGAGGTATCAATGGCGAGGAAATAGTCGATGCCGTCCTTAGTGCTGCCCCAGAGGGCATGGAAGTGCGCGTATTTCTGGGCATGTGCCACAATGATTATCTCGGTCCAGGGGAAAAAATCATTAATGATTGCATCTCCTGGGAAAAACTAACGGGAATTGATCTTCACGGACCAGAATATTGGCCACTAGAACCTTGGACTGCTAAAGTTTGGAAATCTGCCGCAGAAGCGGGTAAATTCTTAAAAGCTCACGCTGGTGAATTTATGCCTGCTAGCTTTGTTCGGCGCTGCATAGAAGAACTCGGTGTTCGGCGCATCCAGCACGGCGTACGTTGTATTGAAGATCGAGAAGTTGTCGCACTTATCAACGATTTGGACGTTACACTGGACGTATGCCCAATTAGCAATGTTAAGCTGCAAGTTGAAGGCATACCAACTATGTCGAAACATCCGATCCGAGAACTCTTCGATGCTGGAGTCCGCTGTACTATCAATTCTGATGATCCATTCATGTTTGGAAATTCACTCAGCGAAGAGTACTACGCGCTAGCAACAGATTTAGATTTCACCGAGGATGAACTAAAGAAAATTGCTCAAAATGGGTTTGATGTTGCTATCAAGTAATTGTGCTAGAAATGCCTTTTCAAAAACTCGCAAACTGACTAATCGAAAAACTAAAGCTCACAAGTGAAGTCACTTCATCTGGACTCCCAACGGCCTGATAGAATCCCTGCTAAAATAAGTTGTGCGGGATGGTAGCACATAAGGGGAATTAGAACAGAAGCAGCATCTACTAAACCTGGGGCTAAGGCTAAAATAGATGTAGTTAGAGGCAGACCTGTAGCTAAAGACTTCTGACTGGAGCAAAAAAATGCGGAAATGCGCTGCTCCTTGGATAGATTTATAAGACTTGAGGACCACCAAACTAGCTGACTTACAACGAGCAAAATCAAAATCGTTATCGATATAACTTTAAATATCGAGAAAAGACCTAACTGGATTAAGAAGCCAGAGCTAACGCTCTGCGCAAATGCACAATGTACGATAAAAACAATAATCCAATTCCCAAAGCCTTTAGTTCTGTTAGCAATGGATGCAGAAATATTGGGCAGCCATTTTCTAACAAGCTGACCCAGTATTAGGGGGGCAACAATCAGAAGAAACAGTTTTGAAAACAATGGGCTTAGTGAAAGACTGACACCAGATTCAACAGATAAGTAAGCAACCGCAACCGCGGGCACTAACAGGACTGAAAGTAAATTGGAAAAAACCGTCGAAAAAATCGCATTGGACGTATTGCCTTTAGAAACCGTTGAAAAAACAACTGCTGAAGAAACAGTTGTTGGCAAAATTGCGAGCAACCAAAAGCCGAGCCTTAATTCGTTAGGAACAGCAAGTGATAGAGGTAGCAGGAGAACTCCTACCACAATCGGAAAAATTATATAGTTCCATGACAGAACAAACGCATGGAGACGTTTAGGACTGTACCCTGAAGTTAATTCACTCGTCGGCAAAGCAATTCCTTGAAGGAAAAAAATTAACCAAACACCTATACTTGTACTGAGTTCCGGATATAAGAGTCCTCCCTTACTGCCAAATGCAGGGAACAGCACAGCTAAGATGACCGCTAATAGTAGCCACAAAGTAAAGGTATGTTTTTTTAAATATTTTTGCATAACTTAAGTAATGCCAATGGTACTGCAGGTTCTACATTTTTAAAGATAAACTGTAAACCAATCGAGCGCTTGTCATCTAGCCAGATAGGTACCGCCAAAGCTGGCAGGCCTGATAAACTAGCAGGTGTTGTCAATTGTAGGGTCCTCTCACGCAATTCAGGTCGAACATCCACAATTGGAACAGATGGACTTGGGCAAATAGGCATAACTAGAAAATCATATGATTCAAAAAAATTATTAAACCAATTGGTGATCTGATCTCTGTACAGATGAGCCATAGAAATATCCTCCTGCGTCCATTCTTTAGCACGCAAGATACGATCCCTTACTTGTGGGTCATAAGATTTACCATGCTGTTCAATGAGCGTCTCATGTATCGAATATGCTTCACGACTTTGTAGCACATCGAAGGCAAATTGGCACTTTGGTAAGAGCGCTTCAAAAACATCCGCATTTACAAGTTGCTCGATTTTTAACTCAGCAACTACTGCGCTTAATCGATCAAAAGATTCTAGTTCAAGCAAATGTTTCGGTAAAATCGAGCAACCTTCTAGCGCTAAAGTAGGGTTCTCTGTAGCACAACTAAACCAAGCTTTAGTAGTGCGAACCATATCCTCAGAGCAGGCAGTAAACCAACCCATCGTATCAAAACTTGGGGCTAAGGGGAAAGCACCTTCTAAGAAGTAGCCTGGTGCCCAACGAATGCCATAAAGACCACACCATGCGGCTGGTAGTCGGATGGAACCACCTGTATCGGTGCCAAAACTCATAGGCAAATAACCCGCTCCGACTAAATGCGCTGATCCACTGCTTGACCCGCCACTCAAACAATTTTTCAAAACGGGATGTTGGCAATTACCAAAGTGCGGGTTCTCTCCAGAGAGACCGTAAGCAAACTCATTCATCTGGGTTTTAGCGACGCAAGAGGCTCCCAATTCTTTCATGCGCCTAACTATTGCAGAATCTTGAGTGGCGCATGCTTTAAAATCTGGCAGCACAGAAGAATTTTGGCTTGGGAACCCCGCTACATCGAACAAATCTTTAACAGCAAACGGCACTCCCTTTAAGGGCCCATCTGTCGAATTTTTTGCATCCAATATCAATTGGCTAACGACAGAACTACCGGTTTTATCGACACACTCATTGAGAGATTTATCAATCATACGCGCCCATTGCTTCGAATCTGTAATAAAGCTTTTCTGCGTATGCTCTATGGAGTTTTTATTCATTTATAAGAGCGTGGCATAAATTTGCCACGAGGCGCCACTTGGAGAAGCTGACCATTCAAAGTAACTGGCTGACCTCGCAACCAAGTTGAGGCTACTTCTATGTTAATCCTACTTCCAAGATAAGCTGAACGTTGATGCCTTGTTAGCAACGCACCTGCCTCAATCTTTACAGTCGATTCTAAGGGTTCAATCAGAGTAAAATCAGCATCTTTAGTCAGATCTAATGACCCCTTTGATTTCAAAGCTATGACTTCTGCCGGAGTTTTACAACAGAGCTTCTGTATTGTTTGTACTCGTGAGAGTGCATCCATTCCATAATGACTCAATAAGAGGGGGTAGCCATGTTGGATTCCAGCTATACCACCCCAAGCATCAAAAAAAGACTGCTCCGATTTCATAGCAGGCGGACTGGGAGAATGATCGGAACCAACTGTGTCGATTAAATTATCAATGACTGCCTGCTCAAGCGCTCTCCTTCGAGCCTTTGATCGCAGCGGTGGCGCACACTTTGCATCTGGACCAATGCGATCTGCATCTGCTCTTGAGAGTAACAAATAATGCGGGCACGTCTCACAAACAATATCAACACCCTGACGCTTTGCATTTTGTATAGTAGTCAAAACTTCTGCAGAGCTAACATGCACGATTGTAATTGGGCAGCCTGTTTCTAAGGACAATTCGATGGCTACTTTAGTCGCACTAATTTCAGCTTCAACTGGTCTGGAGGCCTCCCAGTCAAATGCGCTGACTTTTCTTTTTAATCGATTTGAAGCACGTTCTAGTACTATCGGGTCTTCCGCATGCAAGGCCAAACGCAGACCCGTCGGAGCGATTCGCAACATGGCTTCACGAAGCGTTGATCGCCCTGACTTCTCAAAATCATCATTACCACTTGGGGTCATAAAGGCCTTGAAACCAACAACACCAGCTTGGGCGAGCGGTTCCAAATCAGCGATATTTCCAGGGACAACTCCGCCCCAGAGGCCGAAATCAACATAGGATTTATTATGAACAGCAGCTAATTTAGTCTTCAAGGCATCCACGCTCGTTGTTGAAGGAATGCTATTAAGAGGCATTTCAGCTAAGTATGAAATGCCCGCCGAAGCGGCGGCGGCACTTCCCGTTTTAAAGCCTTCCCAATCTGCTCGCCCGGGGTCATTGAAGTGAACATGTAGATCGACCGCACCTGCCAAACAAAAAGCACCTTTGCCATCCACTTCCTTATTTGAGCTACCAGAAATGTTAGGCGCTATCTCAGCGAAACACCCATCGATCACTCCAAGATCCACTTGAAGCCATGCATCATTCATAATGATTTGTACGTCTCTAATAATCGTATCAAACATCGCGCTAGCAGTTTTTATCTATCATAAGTACAGCGCGTAGCATCGCTTCGAAAGCGAGTACACAATCCGCATCTGAAGCAAACTCATCCGGATGGTGGCTGAGTCCATCTTTGCAGCGCACTGCTAGCATTCCAGTAGGACACACTTGCGCTAGCTTCATACTATCATGACCAGCCCCACTAAACATACGCATAGAGGATCCTTGGAGCGCCTCACAGCTCTCAGCCAAAGCGTCTGTTAGTGCATCATCTAATCGAGCATCGCAAGCCTGGTGAACTAGCTTGTATTCAAATTCAAGGTTTGATCGTTTCGCAATCCATTCGATTTCCTTAGCTAGCCTACCATGTGCCAGCATCAAACCTTTTTCATCCGGGTGACGCATATCGATTGAGAACTTTACCTGACCGGGAATGACGTTACTAGCATTTGGCAATACTTCAAGCTGCCCGACCGTTGCTCGAATACGTTCATCACTTCGACATAGTTCGTTTACCGCTAAAACCATCTCACTTGCTACTGGCAAAGGGTCTTTGCGTAAGCGTGCAGGAATAGTCCCTGCATGTCCGGCACAGCCCGTCAAAATAGTTTCAGAGCGTAGTTGTGCAGCGATACGGGTAAAGACGCCTAATCCTTTATTCGATGATTCCAAGATAGGCCCCTGTTCGATATGAGTTTCCAAGTAGAGATCTTGTGGACGTACGTAAGGAGTCTGATGCGCGCTAAGAATTGTATCAATTGATTCTGCACGATCCACTAGCCACTCGCCGAGAGTCTTACCAAATTCATCCTCCTTATGCAGCCAAACTTCATCAAACTGGCCGCTCAAATATGCACTTCCTAAAAATGTTGTGTTGAAGCGCACGCCCTCCTCATCACAGAATGCTAACACCGATAGGTTGTGGTTGAAGGGCTCTTTTGATTCAACAATTGCTTCCACAACTGCGATACCAATCAACACACCTAAAATACCATCAAAAGCTCCAGCATTAACGACTGTATCGTAGTGTGAGCCTAAATGAATTCGTGGCGCATCTGGTCCCTCTGCTGAGAATGCAATTTGCCCGTAAACATTGGTAAGTGGATCGTAAGTCGTGTCCATGCCCGTCGCATTCATCCAGCCTTTTAATTTATAAGCGGCCTCTTCTGCAGCCGGAGAAAATAAAATACGCTCGATCCAATCATTTCTCTGGGAAATTCGACGCATAATCCCGAGTCGTTCAATCAAACGTGAACCCGCTGATTGTATGGCACTTTCAAGCATATCCATTCAATCAGCTCCCACGATACGTTGAATAACTCCAGGGCGAACAGAGCAAAGGCACATGATAACTCTCGCCTGCAACTAAGTTTACTTCCAGCACGACTTCCCCCAAAAAAGGAGGCTCGGAGAGTTGCACGCCATGACTCGAGAAGTACTTAGCTACGTCGAATCTGAGACGGTAGCTGCCAGTTATTAGAGCTTCGCTTGAAATTAGTGATCCACCTGCTCGACCATCCTCATTTGTAGACCCTGCAGAGATTTGACTCCATTCGCCCGCAGGACTTTTTAATTCTAATGTCCAACAAACTCCTGAAGCGGGTTTGCCATGATACGTATCTAAGACATGGGTGGTCAGTTTTGCAGTCATAATGGAGATGTTTCGTGAGGGTTTTCAATAATAGAGCAAAGACGGTGCCATCCGATTCGAGTAATCTGGGAGAGACAATTACATTTTTCTGTATTTGGCTCAGATTGCATACGCGTTTTTAAAATAGGAAGAACATCCACTGCAGAATACTCTGAAACGCAAAGAATGAAGGGGTGTCCAAAGCGCACACGATAACGAATTAACTCCGCTCTTAATTCATCAATCTCAGCGGGTGCGAGCATAGCAAAACCAGCCTTAGACTGCTCTGACTGTGAGAACTCGGTTAAATGTGGCAGTTGATCTAACTTCACTGCTAAATCCGGATGGGCTTTTATAAGCAATACTTGCGCTTCAGGAGACGCACGATCTATTGCAGCCTCACAAGAGGCCTGTAATTCCTTAAGCGTACCAAACGGTCGGCAACGCTCCGCTTCAGTGATCACCCAGGGAGAATGCTCATACACTCCAAAAAGAACTTTAGCAAAGGAGGCAGTATCCAATGCATTTAATTCAACTAGGCTAATTTTAATCATTTCTTTTAGTTAAGCAGCGATTGACGCCCCAATCTTAATTTCTCAGCAAAATTATAAGTTACTATGCCCAATAAAACGAGCAAAACTCCAAAGATTTTGACCGCTGTGAGCGACTCGCCAAGAATGATAAATGCGCTTAGGACCGCTATTGGCAGCTCGATAGATGCGACCACTCCGCCAAGGCTGCTGCCAGTAAGTGGCAAGCCTTTCATTAAAGAAATGACCGGAAGCGTTTGACCAACCACTCCAAGCAATAGAGCGAAAATATAAAATTTTACAGCGTTATCACCAAGATCATACCACAAAGAAGGCGCACTTTGTAAAATAAGAAGACAACCTAATAGTCCAACTCCCGAGACTGTGAAAGATCGAAACTCCGCCGATGTGTAAGCGCCGACGCCTGGCGTTAATATAAAGACCAGAGCATAACACATGGATGCACATGATGCGGCAATAGCGGATGCTAAAACACTTCCTTGATGAAAAGTAGAAAAAATCTGCGTCGTTAAAATAGCACCCAAAAGCACGGATGCAATTGCGGAGGATTTAATTAGGGAAAGGCGTTGATTTTTCGTGAAAATCGAAAATCCGTATACAATTGGCAAATAAAGAAACATTAATGTGGCGGGGATAGCAACAGGGCCCAGGCTATATGAAAGAAAAAGAAAATAACCGACTCCAATTGTAGCCAAGCCGATTAAAATAAGCCTAAACCACTGCAAAAAACTTTGTGGTCGTACTTTTTTTAAAAACGTACCACCACAAAAAGCAAAAAAGACAAAAGCAAATGAGACTTCAACAAATAGAACCTGCATAAACGAAGCACCAAGACCAATTGCATACTTGATCATTACGCCGTGGAAGCCCCAGCAGATCCCACTAATGGCAACGAGAGCAACCCCTTTACCAGAACTCATAGAGCTACTCAAAGATCTGATCCTCCATCCTCCAGGGCGGCGAGCAAGTCACACACATGACTAAATCAGTTTCATTTGGGTTGTAGATTGAATGCCATTGACCTGGCGTAATCGCAACTGCCTGACCTTTTGAAATCCGAGCGTCCTCGCCATCGAGGTGCATAATTCCTGAGCCATCAATAATATGATAGGTCTCTTCACTTTCTAGATGGTAATGCTTTTCCACCCTAACGCCAGGGGGAATTGTAATATGCGCAATACTCAGATTCTTCAAAGGGCTATTTCGCGGCCCTAAAAACTCTTTAGCTACCGATAAATCCTCCGCAAGGAAATCCGAACAAGTCGAAATATTTACAATATTCATCTGTTAATAGTTAGCTAATATCACGCCAAGTCACAAAGCAATGATGGATCTTTTATCACTAGGGCGATCTATTCCGCAGGGAAAAAGAGCCACAGATAGTGGCTTATTAGCCAGAAATTTTTTTGGTCGGGGTGACAGGATTCGAACCTGCGACCCTCTGGTCCCAAACCAGATGCGCTACCAGGCTGCGCTACACCCCGTCCCAAAAGAATAGCGGAGTGCATCATAAATGACTCCACTGTCAATCCAGATCCGATTGAAATATTGCCGCACAATTGTAGCGGGCATATTTACACTAACCATTCAAGGCCTTAGCTAAGATGTACAAGCATCTCACGAACCGCCTGCTCGATGCCAACAAAGAGTGCACGGCTTATGATTGAATGTCCGATATTAAGCTCCTGCAAATGTGGAATCTGCACAATCTCGGTAATATTCTGATAGTTAATGCCATGGCCTGCGTTCACAACAAGCCCTAAGCTATGCGCATATTCTGCAGCATTCACAAGAGACTCTAGCTCGCGTTGCCGGCCGTCGTGGTAGTAAGCATTCGCATACGCACCGGTATGCAACTCAACCCAGGGGCTTTTAAGCTCTGCGGCAGCCTCAATTTGCGTAACATCAGGATCAATAAACAAACTAGTCAAAATACCTACTTCGCGCATCGCTTCAGTTACTTTACGAACGCGCTCTTGCTGACCAGCAACATCTAAGCCGCCCTCAGTGGTGACTTCTTCGCGGCTCTCAGGAACTAAGCAAACCGAGTGAGGCATTAGCTGAAGAGCATATTCAAGCATCTCAGAAGTACAGGCCATCTCTAGATTCAGACGAGTGCTAATCTTCTCGCAGGCACGCTCAACGTCTGAGTCCTGCACATGGCGGCGATCCTCACGTAAATGCATGGTAATGCTGTCCACACCGACTCTTTCAGCAAGCAAGGCGATTTCAACACAGTCAGGCTCTACTTCTGAGCCATAATCTAGGACATGATGTCGGTACCTCGCTTGACGCACTGTAGCACAGTGATCCACATTTAATCCAAGTAATATATTTTTGGGCAGATTATTCATACGCGATACTAGAATAATAGTATTTGATGTAATATTACGATTAAATCAATCGATTAGGCGATTACCTCACTGTTCTTCCAATCCACTAAAGTAAATTGTGCGGTGCGTTGGTTGCGCCAAAAATTCCAAGATACACGTATTGCTATATCGATCGGCTGCAAAATAGTAGGCGCGCCACTAAGTCGCCATGCGACTCCGGCCATACCTCGAGATTGGCCTGTGGGATCAGGCAATCGCAAACGATAATTATTTTCTCCGAATAATTTGGGCGGCTCCTCTAAAACAACGCCCCTAACTCCAAAAACTGGCTCGCTATTTCCCTGCCCGTAGGGATGTAACCGATCTAACTGCTCTAGGAGACTTTCCGAGACTTGCTCCAGCTTTAGCCATCCGGATAAGCGTAACGAAGGCTCCGGCAGTCCATTCGGATGTACCGCATGTATACTCTCGACAAATCGCTGGGTAAAGACCTCTACATCCACCACTTTTAGAGAAACTCCTGCTGCCATTGGATGCCCGCCCCAGTGCCCTAAAAGGTCCGAGCAGTCCTTAAATACTTCGACTAAGTTGACTCCCTCAACGCTGCGCCCAGAACCTTTTGCTAGCTCGCCTTCAGCGCCTAGTATTACGCATGGCTTATTAAAGCGGCGACTCACTCTTGAAGCGACTATACCAACTACGCCTGGATGCCAGTCTGCGCCATATAGCACAACACCTGGCTCGTCATTAAACTCTCTCATTACACGCTCCTCAGCCTCTTGAGCAATTCTGCGCTCAATAGCTTGGCGCTCACGATTAATAGTATCGAGTTGTTCTGCCCGAGTACGGCAAGCCTGATAATCTTCATCCAGTAATAATTCAATCGGTAGTGATGCATCCGCCAATCGACCACTAGCGTTAATACGTGGCGCCATCTTAAATGATATATCCGAGCTAACCATTTCTTGACCAGTACTTATACCGCTTACTTCGGCAAGAGCGCGCACTCCTTTTCGAATATTGCCGCGTAAATGATGCAAGCCAAACCAAGAAAGTATTCTGTTTTCTTTATGTAAGGGAACTAGATCAGCAATTGTGCCCATAGCGACCAAATCTAAATAATCTTTTAGTTGTATATTATCTACACGAGGGTCATTGGCTGCGCGCCTACTTTTAAGAATCCCATGCAGTAGTTTGAACACTAGTCCAGCTGTACATAGTTCGCGCCAAGGAGCAGAAGCTGAATCATTTACATGAGGATTTATGAAAATACAATCGTTCGGAGGTTGCGTCTTTGACTGGTGATGATCGACAATAATTACATCTACCCCCTGCTCTCGCAAATAGTGGATAGCTTCATGGGCATTTGTACCGCAATCTAGAGCAATAAAAAGCTTAGGGATATTCCCAGCAAAGACTCGATCTATAGCTTGTTTACTAAGACCGTAGCCTTCCTCTAAGCGAAGCGGTACACAATATCTAGGGTCTAATTCCAATTTTCGAAGGAGACTAACTAGCTGTACAGTACTCGTCACTCCATCCACATCATAATCACCAAACACCACTACTGACTCTTTTGCCTCAACTGCCTGCTCAATTCGAGTAACAGCAGCGCGTAAATTAGTCAGAGCAAATGGGTCGTCTAAATTAGCTAGACGTGGCCGTAAAAACGCATCGGCACTCGCAGCATCTTCAATTCCAGCATGCACCAATAAACGCCCCAACACTTCAGGCACCTCCAGCGAATCACTCAGCTGATGAACAAGTGATTCATTGGTAGCGGTTATTGTCCAGAGCATTAAAGTCTATTTATTTTTCAAAGCGCTAAGCGTCACCCTGAACGCCTTCCCACTCATACTTCTTAGGAGTTAATTCACCCTCATCGACATGCTTACGGTTTCCTTTGTGCCACCAGTAGAATACTGGACTAGCAATAAAGATCGAAGAAAAAGTTCCCGTTAAAATACCAATAATAAACACGAAGGAGAAATCGGTAATTACACCCGAACCGAAAATGTATAAGGAACAAGCTGCCAGCAAAGTCGTAATACTAGTCAATAAGGAACGAGAGAAGACACGGTTAATCGCAAGATTAATGATCGAACGTAAGCCAGCACCAGGGTTGAGCTCGAGCTCCTCACGAATCCGATCAAACACGACAATAGTATCATTAATTGAATACCCCACAATCATTAGGATTGCCGCCAGCATAGGTGCAGTAAATTGACCGCTAACAAAAATATCTAGTGCACCACAGATAACGAACACGCCGACAGTCATAAATACATCGTGTATTGTCGCAACGACTGCACCGACTCCATAGCCAACTTCAAAGCGTACAGCGACGTATAGCAAAATGCCACCAAGCGCTGCCAGCACCGACCAGAGTGCATTCCACTGAATATTACTCGATACTGCAGCACCAATTTGGGTAACAGCAATCTCATCGAGTCCTGCATCTGGGAAAACTTGCTGTAAGCCGGCGAGAACTTCCCTGCTTTGGTCAAAACGTGTTTGTAATTTTAATACCTCACGATCTTCGCCGATTAGTTTCTGATAAACTGGATTCACTTCACCTAAACCAAGCTCTGTTGCCGCCGCCCCCAATTCTCCTGCCTCTAACTTTTGCTCAAAAGCTACCGTCATTTCGTCGCCTCCGGTAAAGTCGATGCCCATAATATTGTCATGGTGCATGAAGATACTAACCACTCCAGCAACCACCAGCGACCATGAAGCGAGAAAGGCTGGTTTGCGGTGCTTAAAGAAATCAATCTTCATTTCACCAAATAGGCTCAGACCTAAGACCTGCTTTAAGCCAGCCCGATGCACCATAAAATCGACCATGAAACGAGTCACTACAAGCGCACAAAAAATTGATGCGCAGATACCAATTGCAAGGGTGTAGCCAAATCCTTTAACCGGACCTGTACCTAACCAGATAAGAATACAGGCAGTAATAAGGGTTGTCACATTAGCATCAACAATTGTGGAAGTAACTTTCTGAAAAGCGTTCGCTGCTGCAGTCTGCAAGGATTTTCCGAGCTTAAGTTCTTCACGTAAACGCTCAAATATGAGTATATTAGCATCCACACCCATTCCCAGCGTAAGCACTAAAGCCGCAACACCAGGGAGCGTTAAAGTAGCACCCAAACTAGCTAAAACTCCTAAAACAATAATGATATTTACTATTGCAGAGGTCACCGCAACGAAACCACCAATAAAGTAATATAAAATCATAAATGAGACCACAAAGATCGCTCCCCACTTAACCGCGTTAAGCGAGCTATCACGAGCCCCAGCCGCCATAGAGGGTCCCACTTCATACATCTCATCAACCGTTAATTCAACTGCTAGTGGATTGTTCAAAACATTAGCCAAATCAAATGCCTCACGCTGCGAATAACTCCCAGTAATTTGAGCATTTTTAGATAACACGCCTTGCACAGTAGGCGCGGAATAAAGTTTACCATCCAGTACGATCGCTAATGGTTGCCCCAGTAACTTTTCGGTAACTGCTCGGAAAATCTTAGCGCCATCTGAAGTCATAACTAAATTGACCTGAAATCCCCCAGTTGGAGTCTGGGAGGCAAATGCGTCCTCAACTATTTCGCCGGTCGCTTCGGGTATGCGCTTAACAAACATGCGACGCTCATAGACTTCCCCATTTTTGCGATCTTCAATCTCTTCAGCAAGCACTTCGTATCCAACTGGATACTCGTTGGTTGGCGTCGTATCAGGCTCCAATGATGCATGCACTGTGCGAAATTCCAACCGTGCTGGTTTTTTAATAATGTCTATAATCTCAGGATTCTCTTTTGTTGATGCTCCCGGCATCTGTATCTCAATAGCATTTTCACCGCGCGGACGAATAATAGGCTCTGCAACACCAGAACCATCTAAGCGTTCAGCCATAATTGATATAGCATCTTCTAATTGCTCCGCTTGTTCGTAGGAGCTTAAATCTGACTGCGCCGATGTATCCATCTTCATCGTTACGCCTACACCTCCTTTAAGATCAAGCCCTAGCCGTAGTTGGCTCTGCGCCTGACTGAGCAAATATTTTAGAAGTATATTATTACGCTTATTGCGATTTGCTATATCCTTAACCTGTATTTGAGGAAAAAATACTGCATAATCAATTGATTCTTCAACTCCAAGGTCGCGCAAAGCAGTAAACAATGTTTTAGATTCTTTACTTGTAACAAGCGTCTGAGCTCGAACCAGTATCTCTTCAAAGGCATCTACCTCAGAAGTGGCTTTTTCGCTAATATACTGCTCAAAAGGACGATCCTGAATTGGCGTAATGCTAATGATGCACCACCATATAATTAGTGCTGTAAGTACAAACTTCCAAAGAATATTGCCGGACATAATTGGGTATCTAAACGGGTGAATACTATCGACGCAGCAGTAACTTACTAAATGTCGATTTTGTTACCTATCGATTGCTTGGTTAATTCAATTTTCACGTTATCAGCGACGCGTACAACGAAACGATCATCCTTCACATTAGTAATGGAACCATAAATACCACCGCTTGTAATTATAGCGTCACCTGTTTTCAATTCTGTAATCATTTTATCATGCGCTTTCTGTTTCTTTCGCTGCGGGGCAATGATTAAAAACCACATTCCGACAAAAAGTAATATAATCGGAAGAAACTGAGTCAAACCGCCGCCAGATGGTGCTGCGGCTTGTGCAATTGGAAAAGAAATGATGAGCTCGATTGGTGACATGATTCGTGTAGTGTTGAAAAAACCGCAAAAACAAAGGTAGTCGTAGCAAAATAGCAAGATCCTATTCTAACCAAGAACTAGTCCTGCGGATACAAATATGCCATAGCTAGCAACGATCCATCCCGACATCTTAAGAACATTTAGAAAATCGACTGCACTTCTTGCGGCACCTAAACGCTTTACCTGAAAAATTGCTGCGACCGCAGGAATCAAGGCAAACAGTAATGAGTAATTGTACCCCTGCACCACCAACACGCAAGGCGTCACGCAGGCAGTCAAGCCAGCAAAACGGTAAACTCTAAGGGCGAAAACGCGACCAAATCGTACAACCGAGGTGCGCTTCTGGGTGCTACGGTCTTCTTCCATGTCACGGTAGTTATTAACGATTAAGAGATTATTTATCAATAAGCCAATCGTCAGGCCTATCAATAAAACCTCTGAAGTAACTATCCCTGTTTGCACATAATAGGTACAACCAACCGCAATTAAGCCAAAAAAGAAAACTACAAAAATATCGCCTAATCCATTGTAAGCGAGAGGGTACGGTCCGCCTGTGTAAAGCCACGCACTCAGTACACTTGCTATTCCAACAGCTAATAACCACCATCCACCGTAAGGGATAAGAGCTAGGCCACAACCAAAGGCTACAACCAATACCGTTATTGCGTAAAACCGCATTTGGCTTGGCCTAATTAAGCCTGTAGCTACTGCGCGCCGAGGACCTATACGCGCGGCAGTATCAGCTCCCCTTGCTGCATCTAAATAATCATTAGCAAAATTAGTTCCGATTTGAACGAGTAAAGCAAAGATTAAGCAAATAAAAGCAGGCTGCCAAGCAAACTGCTCAGCAGCATGAGCTAAACTCGAACCAAGTAAAACAGGAGTCACAGCTGCAGGTAAGGTCTTGGGCCGGGTTGCTTCAATCCATATGGTAATTTTTGACACGTTCTAACTGATCCCTCAGCGAATAGTTATGGTCAAGCTTGTTAAAGAATCATAGACAGTATTACTTCTTATCAATCAGCCATAAATAAGATTGTAGATTGCCATCCTATCAATGACTACCTAATACGATAATTGATGCATCCAACTCTCCTGATCCTTGCAGCCGGCATGGGAAACCGCTACGGCAGCTTGAAACAACTTGACGCTATGGGGCCAAATGGCGAAACCGTACTCGATTACTCTGTCTACGATGCCATCAAAGCAGGATTTGCTAAAGTAGTCTTTGTAATTCGCAAAGACTTTGCATCCACATTTCAGGCGACCATTGGAAACAAGTTTGAAGAACACATTGAGGTAGATTATGCATTTCAGGAGCTAAGTGACCTACCTGCTGGTTTCTCACTGCCAAAAAATAGAAAAAATCCTTGGGGCACTGCGCACGCAGTGCGAGCCGCACGCAAATTAATTCACACACCATTTGCTGTGATCAATGCAGATGATTTCTATGGGCGTGATGCATTTATTAAAATCGCTGAATACTTTAACCAATCGCAAGATGCCCCGGAATTACGCACCTGTATGATCGGGTACCAACTAGCCAACACCTTGTCGCATCACGGTAGCGTTAATCGTGGTTTGTGTACGGTCTACAATGGTATTTTGCAAACAGTAGAAGAGCACACAGAAATTGCAACCGGTGCCTCTTCAACGATCTTAGGTACTAATCTAAAAAAAGTTCCAATCACAATCGAACCCGACGTTACCGTATCCATGAACTTTTGGGGATTCACTCCAGCAATATTTGCCAGCATCGAAGCTCTCTTCTGCGAATTTTTAGAGCGCCAGATCCAGTCCTCACAAGCGGAATGCTATATTCCAAGTATTATAGACACCCTAATTCGTAGCGGCCAAACCGAATGCACTGTGATAAAAACATCTGGTACCTGGTTTGGCGTCACGTATCCAGAAGATAAGCCATTAGTACAGGCTTGTATCAAACAACTAGTGGCTGCTGGCGAATACCCAACGCTGCTCGCTTAAAACTTCAGCTACACTATTTTTAGTGTGCCACTGCGATCGTTTCGACTATTTTTGTATAAATTTTGTCAACTGGCATCTGTGCTAATTCAGCCGATGGTATACGCGGCGCATTGATTGGCGGCAGAGTATCCATCGGTTCAGATAAGCATACATCACGATTGGCTTCAACCTCCTCAACCCTATCAATTGGGGTAAAATGCGGAGCTGTCAGCAATGCTTCGGGATGTTCTAAAATAAGCTTGCTGATCGCTTGAACGGCTTGCGCAAACCGATCGAGTTCTAACTTTGTATAGCTCTCGGTCGGTTCTATCATCAAGCCGAGCGGCTCAGGCCAGGCAACGGTTGGAGCATGAAAGCCGAAATCAAGAAAAAGCTTACCTATGCGCTGAGCTGAATCTGCTTTCCGCAAACCAACTGCTTCAAGTTGCGCATAATGCTTGGGCAGCGGAGTCACAATAAATTCATGCATACGAGGTTCCGAATCCGCACCATTGGGCAACAATGCGTAGTCATTAGTGAGCTGCATTTGTAAATAACGCGCGGAGAGCACTGCTGTCGCGGACATTCGCCGTACCCCTTCTTTGCCTAATCGTAGCAAATAACTATAACAGCGAACTTTGTGAGCAAAGTTGCCCCAATGACGGTGAAAAGAACCAATTGATTTCGGTGAAGCAATCGGCTGATACAAACCACTATCGTGAATAATCTGATAACCTGGAAGATACGGTTCTAAGCGAGCGCTAACTGCTACTATAGCATCACCGGGACCTCCACCTCCATGTGGAATTGTCCACGTTTTATGTAAATTATTGTGCACGGCATCGACACCTAAAGCACCAAGATCTACCCAACCAGCGATTGCATTCATATTGGCGCCGTCCATATAGACCAGTCCTCCGACTTCATGAATTTTTGCTGCGATCTGCTTAAAGTCTGTTTCAAAAATTCCAGACGTATTAGGATTGGTGATCATAACACCAGCAATTCGTGAACCATATTCTTTGATCCGAAGATCTAAGTCTTCATTAAGTACTCTCCCAGCAATATCCGCTTCCAGATAAACAATTTTACCCCTTTTTCCAGCAAAGCCAGCCATCGTAGCAGTCGCAAAATTTGTGCCATGCGCAGAGCTAGGTATAAGCATAATATCACGTAATTCGCCACGATCCCTGTGATACGCTTGAAATAATTTAAGCCCTACTAATTCACCTTGTGCTCCAGCAAGTGGCTGAGTCGTAACTGCCGCAAGTCCAGTAATTGCTTTGAACCATTCCTGTATTTCATGAAGCAGATAGAGGCACCCCTGCGCATCCTCAATAGGAGCCTGCGGATGAATATCAGTAAATCCAGGAAGACTTGCCGCCCAATCATTAACCCGCGGGTTGTATTTCATGGTACAAGAGCCCAATGGATAGCAACCATCATCAGGGCTAACATTCAAGCTTCCTAGCTCTTTATAATAACTAATCACTTCTTTTGCTGAATGACTTGGCAATCCTGGAGCTTGCTTACGCAAATGTACGGAAATATCAGTAAGCTTAGTAGGAGTGTCGCCATTGACTGTGCCAAAGTGCTGACAAAACACTGCAACCAAAGCATCTACATCTTGAGCGCGATTACTAAATGATAATTTGATTAAGTTTCGACCACCTGCAATGCGTGAGGAGACATCTGCACCTGCTAATACACCTTTGAGGCGTGCTGCTTTTAAAAACTCTCCAACAGGCTGGCTAATAGATAAAGTGATCTCGTGAAAACTAGCACTCTTTGGGAAAGCAAGCTCAACGCCCTCTAGAACGAGCAACCGTTCCGTTGCTTTCTCTAAACGACTACGCATCGTCGACAAAATAGAGGACATGCCAGCATCACCGCGCTCTAACAAAGAAGCCCCCACTAAGGTCGCGATAAACGCTTGGTTAGAGCAAATGTTAGAAGTGGCTTTATCTTTGCGAATATGCTGCTCGCGCGTTGACAAGACCCCTACCCTACATTCGCGACCTGCGACGTCTTTAGCCTTGCCGATAAACCGACCTGGCGCTGCGCGCACTCCGCCACGATCCTTCGCAGAAAAGCGCACGCCAAAAAGCCCGAGGCCAGGACCTCCAAAATTTGGTCCTAAGGCTAAGTGCTGCGCTTCGCCTACAATAATATCAACTCCCTTAACACCCCATTCGCTTGGTGGTTTAAGCCCACCTTCAGTCATTAGCAGTGGATCAATAACCGCTATGCTCTTTGCTCCAATTTGAGCGCATAGATCGGTTAAGGAGTCAAAGTCTTCAATTAGCCCAAATGTGTTTACTTGGGGGAAAACAATAGCAGCAACCCGTTCTCCTACCTTAGCTACTTTATCGGATAAAGCCTTAAGGTCAATGCAGCCTGTTTGCTGGTTGGCAGGAACACGAATTAGCTCCACCTCTGTATCTAAGACTAAGGTTTCAAGAACCTCCAAATCGCCTGGATAGAGGGTCTCCGGAATCATGGCTACGCTCTTACCACGCAGCATTCGGATAGCCGCAGAAATTCCCTCATAAATCGAAGTGGATCGATCGTACAGCGACGCATTCACTGCCTCAAAGCCGGTAAGGCGCGCCATCGCGCACTGATAAATCCAGTGCGCAAGTAAAGTCCCTTGGCTTAGCTCTGGCTGGTAAGGCGTGTAAGCGGTGGTTAAATTACGAATATCACAAATAGGACCAACTACAGAGGAGGGCTCTAAATCAAGGACTCCATCACCTAGAAAACTGGTGCCTATACGATTTCTTTTGGAAAGCTCTGCTAGCCTTTCCTTTAAGTCTACGTACTCCAACTCATCCGGTAAATTTAAAGATTCAGTAAATTTTACTGCATTTGGAATATGTTCAAAAAGCTCCTCCAAAGAATCTTTGCCGACAGCTTTGAGCATGGCAGTAAGATCGCTGTCACTTGCTGCTATGTAGTGGCGGGCGTCTTCTCGAAGTACGACAGAATTATTTTGCATATTCTACAGAAAGGCTGTTCTAAAAGTTATGCATACTGTAACAAAGGAGTTTTAGCAAATAACAACATAATACTCAACGAGAGTCTTAGTGCATCGCAAGCAAGATTGTATTAAATCATACGACTATCTATATCATCAGTCAAAATGCCGGATACCCATTTATTACCACTACATAATTTTCATGACTCCCATGGCGCACGCTTCGTGGCTTTTGGGGACTGGAAAATGCCAGTTCAATACACGAGCATTTTAGAAGAACACAAAGCTGTTCGTGAGGCAGCCGGACTATTTGACGTTAGTCATATGGGTGAATTTCACGTCAGCGGATCACAAGCAGTAGAATTTTTAGATAAGCTCTTAGTCAATGCTATCGCCGTATTACCATCTGGTAGAGCGGCCTACTCACCTATGTGCTCAAGGAGTGGTGGCGTCGTTGATGACTTAATCGTCTATCGTTTGAGCTCTGAAGCTTTCCTAATCTGCGTGAATGCGAATAACGTGGAAAAAGATTACGGCTGGTTTCATCAACAGGCAGAGCGCTGGGGGCTAGATGTTGAAATTCATGACCAATCCGAAGACTTTGCATTACTTGCTCTTCAAGGGCCTAAAGCAGTCTTAATTCTACAAGATGCTGGTTTTGATTCTGTCAGTAAACTCGCTCGATTTTCGCATATCTTCGTGACTTTTATGGGTGTAAAATGTCTCGTTGCTCGCACTGGATACACCGGAGAAGATGGATTTGAAATATATACACCAATTAATGCAGCATTAGAACTCGCCGAACAGCTAATGCAAGCAGGCGGCAGTCATGGACTTAAACTATGCGGTCTCGGGGCTCGCGACAGCTTACGCCTTGAGGCTGGCTTGCCTTTATACGGACATGAACTGAGTGATCAAATTAGTCCCTTGCAAGCAGGTCTAGAGTGGACTGTTAAATTTGAAAAAGTAGACTTTATAGGCAAAAATGCTTTGAGCGAACAACTTCAAGAAGGTCTTAAAAGGCAGGTAATTCACTTCAAGCTAGACGGACGTCGTATTGCCCGAGAAGGTACCGCTGTCATCAATGATGCAGGCGTTCGTGTCGGAGTAGTGCTCTCCGGAACGAAATCACCAGGTCTAGACTGCCCGATAGGCAGTGCACTAATCGATAGCCATGCACTTGCAGATAGTCTAGCAGTAGATTTACGTGGTCATATCATCTCTCTAGAGCGAGTAATACCTCCCATGCAAAAGCTGTAACAAATCAATCGTTATCGCCTACTGCAGTTTTCGTAATAGCACTTTCTGTCGCACTATTCACTGAAGTCGAAATAGTGCTATCACTAACCTCAATAACTGGAACCTTATCGGGGCGAGGACGTGTTTTCACTGAAAATTCCAACTCTGAAGCTGCCCGCATTACCTTAATAGTCGTAAATTGATTAGCGCGCGTGAAGAATACTGCGGTCGGTACATCTGTAACAGAGTTGATAAGGCGATTATCGATTGAAAGTAAGCGGTCTCCTTCAATTAGGCCTGCTTGTCGAGCTGGTGATCCCTCTACTAACTTCGTTAGATATACACTATTAGTGTTATCTGCATTTAACTTTGCAGCAACCTCAAAGCCTATCCAGCTATGAATAATTCGCCCAGAGAAAAGCAGATCATCACGAACCCTGACTAGAGCTTCTGGGGGCAAGCAGTACGACCCGCCTAGATCTGGAATTGAGGCAACTGTCATACCAATGAAGCGCCCATTAATATCTAATACCGGGCACCCATTTCGCCCTGCGTTAGCAGCTATTGATGTACGTAGATAAGCAGTAGGAAACACTTTATTGCCTAGTTTTTTATCCCTGCCAGTAATTATCCCCATCGAAGGAGACGCCTCGAAATCTAGAGGGCAGGAAATCGCCACAGCGATAGAGCCTAATTGAGGATCTGAACTAGATGTATCAATTGGAATGATTGAAAACTTATCCGGCAATTCAATCACACGCAGTATGGATACATTTGTTAGTCGATCATGCCCGATAGCTTCGGCCGCATAGCGTTTATCCTTGTACTCAATCCAAACGCGATCTGCCCCAGCTGCACGACTTGCGCTAACTAATACGTGGCCCTCATGACTAACGAAAAACCCAGAACCAATACGTAGCATTACCTGCGATTTGCCTGTCTCACTCTCCGTGGAGCGAAATGCCGCTTTTACTCGTACAATAGCATCTTTATTCTGCTCAAAAACATCGACTAAACGCTGCTGCAAAGCGAGCGCATCATATGAGTTAGCACCTAGATTAAGTACTGTTAGCGCAGTTAGGAAGAAAATCCAACACGTACATCTCATCATTAAGCGGTAACACTAGAATACCAAACTGGCAATTCCTGTCTGCCCAAAAGCAGCACGCACAGGAATAGAATCGGCTGAGTAATCAGAGGATTGATTTTGTGCAAGCTGAATAATATCCGTGGTGTAATCCTGGTCAAAATCGACTCCTTGCTCAATTTTTAACGCATCGCGAACAAAAATTGCATCGGTGTCATAATCAGCTTCAACCATAACTTCTGATGAAAAATCCGGTGACATTAAAGTATCTTCCAAAGGGCTACTGGTCACTAAAGTAGGCTCCTTTGAAGGCCCAATCAAAAACAGACTGACCACTACCGCCGCAGCAGTTAACCCTGCAATCTGCGTAAGGCTATTGATGCTGGTTAAGCGATTCCATACCTGCAAATACCACGACTCTTTCTTGACTAATGTTTGCAGCATGCGCTGGTGCAATTCATGATCAAATTGATCCCAGAATTGACGATTCGGCTTTTCTGAACGCTTCAGGCGAAGTAGATCATCGATGCTTACTTCATCTGAATTATGTGATATGGGCTTTTGCATTAAAAGAGTTAGTTATGTTAACAAATTCTATAAAATTAGTCGGTCATTCTTATTTTACTGAACTAGGTATTCCTGAAGATATGCCCTTAATTGCTGCTTTGCATAATGCAGGCGAGAACGAACCGTACCAATAGAAGCCTTTGTAATTTCTGCAATTTCGGCATGCTCAAGACCTTCAATTTCATGTAATATTACAACTGTGCGATGCTTAACAGACAATTTTTGTAACGATTCGTTCAATTTTTCCTGTAATTCTTTTACCAATAAGCCCTTTTCTGTACGATTCTTAGCAGTTAAACGCTCAATAATCACATTGGTCTGCACTTCTTCATTGATTGTTTCATAATTAATGAAACGTCGCCGACTGTTTTTCTTCAGGAAGGACATGGTCGTATTAATACCAATACGATACAGCCATGTGAAAAATGCTGACTTTCCTTGAAATCGTTCAATCGCCTGAAAGGCCTTGATAAAAGTCTCCTGAGCTAAATCAGATGCGTCTGCGCGGTTGCCGGTCATGTTATAAATAACCGAAAAAATGTGCTCACGATACTTTTGCACCAACAGATCGAACGCAGCTACCTTACCAGCTTGGACTTCTTGCACAACAATCCAGTCCTTGTCGCGTTCCGACAAGGGCACATTCTCCACAGGTGAGAGCTCTTGTGCTGCAGTAGTACTTATCGTCGTCATTAGATTGTATAACAAATCACTTCTATTTGATATTGCAAGAAAACAGAATCCCCGCTTTTCAATAATAACTAAAGGGTGCTCTTTTGTACCTTACAGAAATATTTAAGTATTGAATCTACTCCTGTAGAAAAAAGAAGCGCCGCTCCCCTGAGGAAACGGCGCTTTAAACAACAAACTTTGCGTATACTACTTATTAATGAGTAAATACATAGACGCTAGTGTGCCCCTAACGTTCAAAAAATATTACTCTTTTATACTGTTTTTTATTATTAAAACGACAATGATTACACAAACCATTACAGATCAGTATACTTATCACTTCGGCCTCTAGCCTTTTCGATAGGATACTTTTTAGCATTTTGTTGCATCTTATCATCAATAATAGTGCTCAAGCTCAAACCCGTGACATTTGCAAATTGGATTGAAAAGATTAAAATATCAGCAAGTTCTTCAGCTACTTTATCGCGAATCGCAACTTGCTGAACATCCAAACGCGACTGATCTGCTGATTGCCATAAAAAATGCTCCATCAATTCGGCAGCCTCGGCGGATACTGCCATAGATAAATTTTTTGGAGAATGGAACTGTTCCCAGTCTCGCTCTTTAGCAAAAGCTAAGACTTTATCTTTGATTTCCTGTAGATTTGTTTCAGCATCCTTCATCGCAGCTATGAAAGTACAGCCATCGCTATACCAAAATAAATAATAAGTCCTAATACATCCATAACGCTTGTAATTAAAGGCGTACTAGCTGCTGCCGGATCGACACGTGCTCGGCTCAGAGCAAAGGGCAGAAAAGCACCAAATGCATTCGCGACAAAAACGATCGAAACCATACTCAAGCCAACAATGAGAGCTATTTGAGGGTTTCCTCCATAAAGATGTCCAACACCTGCCGCAATAAGAGCCATCACTACGCCGAGTAAGCCGCCCACTACTATCTCTTTACCGACAGCACGTAACCAATCACTTAGCTGTAGATCACCTGTAGCAATCGCCCGAACCATCAGAGTTGCAGACTGTGCACCACAGTTACCGCCACTAGCAATAACCAGTGGCATAAATAATGCCAAAGCGATAAAGTCCTTGGCTAGTGCCACCTCCTCATAGTGAGCAATGACACCTGCGGATACAAGATTTACAAATATTAAGACTAGTAGCCAAACAATACGCTTTCGAAATAGCTCCGTCGCACCAGTTAGGCTATATTTGGTTTCAAGTGGAGCAACCGCTACACCCTTTTGAATGTCTTCTGTAGTCTCTTCTTCGGCAACATCCATGATGTCATCGACTGTGACAATGCCTACGAGGACGCCGTCAGAATCAACGACTGGCAACGCACTTATATCATAACGCTGGATTAATTCGACGGCTACTTCTCGATCCTCAAAAGCGGATATGCTAACAAAGTTATAATTGAGTAGGTTGCGAATAACAGAACCTGGTTCCGCAATAATAATACGACGCAAGCGCACGATATCAATTAGCTTACCTATTTCATCTGTAACGTAGAGGATATTAAATATTTCTGAGTCACTTCCATACTTTCTAATGTGCGCAAGCGCGACCTCTACAGTCCACTCAGCGCGCAAACGAATATAGTCGGGCGTCATTAAGCGACCAACACTTTCATCCGGATAGCCAAGTAATTGCCGGGCCTCATGTAAATCTTCTGGACTCAGCAACTGCATGAGGCGCCGAGTCACGGTAGCCGGTAATTCTTCAAGCATCTCTGTTCGATCATCGGGGCTGATGTCTGCGAGGAGAGTACGTGTATCGGCATCTGTAAGTGCCTCGAGTAGACTATCCTGAGAATCACTCTCTAAGTACGCAAACATGTCAGCTGCGCGCTGTCGGGGAAGCGCCCTATACACTAGTATTTGATGCGGCTTATCCAGATCAATGAGTAAGTCTGCAATCTCTGGGACCGCCCAACTTTGTAAAGTCTCCGCTACGGCCTTTAGTTGATTCGACGCAATGAGTTGCTGCAATTTTATTTCCCCAACTATATTTTCATTACGCATTACACAAATAGAAATAGAGTTACACTCAAAAGAGTAAAGCCGGTAAATCACGTCGCATTTGTTGAATCGCAATTAATTACGGCTCTTGAGACTTGCTACTAACCTCATCTATCTTTGGCTTATTTACTATTATGCAATCAATTAGAACCGCTTCAAGAGCTCTGATAATAAAAGACTGTAAATTGCTTACGATTCAGATGCGCGATTCATCCGGAATTTTTTATATTCTGCCAGGTGGAGGACAGCAGCATGGAGAAACCTTAAAAGAGAGCCTCCTAAGAGAGTGCAAAGAGGAGATTGGAGCATTGGTTACTGTAGGAGAATTACTCTATATTCGTGAATATGTAGGTAGAAACCATGAATTTCGGAAAAGTCACAGCGCCTTTCATCAAGTCGAAAGTGTTTTTCGTTGCGACCTACCTAGTTCAGAAGAAATAGGCGATGGGAGCGAATTGGACAAAAAACAAATCGGTGTCGAATGGTTACCCTTGGAAAGATTGCAAGAATACAGATTACTTCCAAAAATTATTAAATCCTTCTTTAGTCAGCATGGCTTTAACTGCCCCACCCTTTATTTGGGCGATACCAACTAACTATACTAAAAAATATCCTACTTAGTTGACTGTACTCCACCTGCACTCTTTAGCGAAACAGTAAATCAACAACAAACGTGAGCGCTTACAGTCGAATTTTCAACAAACAATACCAAGGCTTAATGGAGTCTTCTGGGCTTCGACGTGTCGACCTGCTGAATCCATTGTGCATACTATTACTTGGTGCGATTGGGGTTCTCTTTATTTATTCCGCACAATTCTCCAACGGCGGTGACGATTGGAAAAAGCAATTAGTCTGGATCACTCTTGGCTCTGGCGTGTACATTATAATAGCATCCATAAACTATAAGATTTTTCTCGAATATGCGCACCTAATTTACGCAGCCGGAATTATAGGACTGCTATGTGCGACAAAATTAAGTCCTATAAGTGTAGAAATGATGGGCGCTAGGCGCTGGGTTGATATTGGTTTAACAACTGTACAGCCTACCGAAGGCGCTAAAATTGGAACACTTATTATGGCAGCAAGTATATTAGCACGATCAGAAATTGGAACGATACGTGACTCTTTGATAGTGCTCATTAAAGTCGCTTGTGTATTTTTATTTCCTATGTTGTTGATTTTCATGCAACCAGACCTAGGGTCTTCGCTTGTCTTTCCGCCAATGATTTTTGCTCTACTTTATATTTCCCGTTTATCGGCAAAGTTTTTTTTAAGTGCATTTGCCCTTTTTGCCGTCGCAGTGACTGCAATTGGTATAGATATTTATGGCTACAGCCAACACCTAGAGCGAAATCGTGAAGCGGGTCGTATAAATAATTCAATAGCTGTCGTTGAGAGCTATGAATCGATATTACCTTTTCACAATTATCAACGAAACCGCATATTAACATTCGTCGCACCAGACGTAGTTGATCCCCAAGGCACTGGCGCAAGCTGGAATGCCAAACAAGCAAAAATATCCGCTGCCACTGGCGGAGTAACCGGTAAGGGCCTGTTCGCGGGCACACAAGCACAACTCGGTTATTTACCTCAAGCAGTGGCACATAATGACTTTATTTTCTCCGTTATTGCGGAGGAAACAGGCTTTTTTGGAAGCGTGTTCGTCGTCGGGCTATTTTGCCTGGTGGTCGCCAACAGCATACGTATTGCTGGACTCGCTAAAGATCGATTTGGAATGCAACTCGCCATTGGTGTGAGTGTGCTTTTCCTTGTTCATTTCTTTATCAATATTGGTATGACCATCGGTATTACTCCGATTACCGGACTTCCGCTTCCGTTTTTAAGTTACGGAGGCTCCTTTGTTTTGAGCTGCTTTATTTTGCAAGGACTTGTGCAAAGTGTTTATCGATATAGGAAAGATTACACATGATCACCAATATTTCAATAAAACGCACGTCGACTTGCAACCGCAGCCGAGACTTGGGGTCCCCACTAAACCCGGGACATACCAAGACCTATGAAAGATTCAAATACCGAACCATTAGACTCAAATGAAGAACTCACCGATGAACAATTCACCGATGAGTTAATCGAAGCACCGCAGGAAGCCAAAGGCGAGCGGATCAATCCAAAAGAGCTCAAAGATGACGCTGCCAAGCGAGCTAAGACACAGCCTTTGGTCACCCGTATCATGCGTGCGATCAAAAAAGAGAAGAAAGCATATTCTGAGCTTATCATCAATTCAGAGCCGCTCGAGAAAAGAGTTGCGCAGTTAAAAGATGGCGTACTCGAAAAATTCGAGGTAGAACGCGCTGGAGAAGCTCGTGAAGTCGGTGCGATCTTTAAGGGTAAAATACAAAACTTAGAGCCTGGGCTTAAAGCTGCATTTGTGGACATTGGGGAACCAAAGAATGCATTCCTTCACTATTGGGATATTCTCCCCGCAGCTAATGACAATACCATCGAAGTGGTACGCGATAATAAATCCGCTAAGCAGCGCAAGCGCGAGAGCGAGAAGGTGACCATTAAAGATGTTCCAAAACTATATCCAATCGGAAGCGAAATTGTCGTTCAGATCACTAAAGGGCAGATTGGAACTAAAGGTCCGCGAACCACCACTAACGTTGCCCTGCCTGGACGCTTCCTTGTCCTGATGCCTTATTCAGGCACCATGGGTATCTCGCGCAAAATTGAAGACAAAAAAGAGCGCAGTCGCTTAAAGAAGATTTTAAGAGGCCTCACGCTGCCCGAGGAAATGGGGGTTATCATTCGCACTGCTGGCGAAGGCAAGAAAGACCGATATTTCGTCCGCGACCTGCATATTTTGCTAAAGCGATGGGATATTATAACCCAACGTATGCAAGAATCTAAAAAACCGACCTGTCTGTATGTCGAACCTGACATAATCGGTCGGACGGTACGCGACTTTTTAACTGAAGACATTGATCGAGTTATGTTGGACCGACGAGAGGACTATGACGCAGTTCTTAATGAAGTTATTAAGATCTCGCCTCGCTCAAAATCAAAAGTGCAGATCTTTGGAGAAGATATACCTGTATTTGAACGATTTAATATTGAGCGGCAGATTGAGCAAACATACCTGCGCTGCGTTCCGCTTCCCTCAGGAGGTGAAATTGTCATCGAGGAAACGGAAGCTCTAATTTCTATCGATGTAAATACTGGCTCGCACAAAAATAAAACTAAGGACGGCAAAGACTTTATTTTACAAGTGAACCTAGAAGCCGCCACCGAGATCTGCCGCCAAGTGCGTTTGCGTAACATAGGTGGACTTGTCATCATGGACTTTATAGACATGAAGGCTAAGAAAGATCGAAATGCTGTACTCTCTCGCATGCGCAGGGAAATGTCTGGGGATAAAGCAAAGAGCCATATACTCCCAATATCAACTCTTGGAATTATGCAAATGACGCGCCAACGTCACTCGGAGAGTCATTCTAGCGGGATCTACACATCTTGCCCCTACTGCCATGGTCGTAGTATGGTTAAATCGGCTCGTACGATGAGTGTCGAGATACAGCGTCGAATCATAAGTGTGATCCGCCACATTCGTGCCCGCGATGGCATCGATAAAGAGATCCAACTGCGTGTATTACTACATCCAACTAATTTGGAACGTCTACGCAAAGAGGATGAAGATTTGTTAATTGGTATTGAGCGCTCTTACGGAGCTAAATTATCGTTCCGAGCGGACCCAATATATCATGTCGAGAATTTCAAAATTATCGATGTTGAATCAGGCCAAGAGCAGCGCTAGTGTTACTTAAGCGAGCAGCAAATAACTTTGCTACTACGCCTCTGGCGATTAGAACTAAAGACAATCTCACTAATAGCAGTCAGCTAAAGAAATATAACTCTAGTTTTTAAAAATTAACTGTGCATATTGCTCAGTTCGCTATTGGCTGATGGGTAGAGACAATTTATTAAAAAAATATGCATGTACTCGCCGCATTTGATAAGTTTAAGGATTCCATGTCCGCGCAAACCGCTTGCGAAGTGGCTCTTTCTGCAGCGGCAAAGGCTCTAAGCGAACCAATTGAGCTCAGCCACGCACCACTGACGGATGGCGGTGAAGGGTTTTGTAATATTTTGTCACGCGCCGCAGCAGGCAAGATGGAGGCTCATACTGTCAGTGGCCCACTCGGCGAAACGGTCGAAGCGCCAATAGGCTGGATCCGCCTGGAAGATCTCTCCAGCGCAGCACAAGCACTTTTAGGTAAATCACGCGGACGTCTTGCCATTATTGAAATGGCCTCCGTTGCTGGGCTTGAGCAAGTCCCAAAAGCAAAGCGCAATCCCAAAAATTGTAGCAGCTATGGCGTTGGAGAGCTCATAAAAATAGCAAGCTGCGAAGGCGCAAGCGCCATACTCCTAGGCATCGGAGGAAGTGCCACGAGTGATTTAGGCATGGGAGCACTCGAGGCGCTCGGCTTGCGATTCGGCAAGGGGAGCCGAAGCACTCCCGCACAATGGGCAGAAATTCAATCTATTACCGGCAAAATAGAGCTGGAGTACCCTCCGATTCTCATCGCTTGCGATGTGGATAATCCACTGTTAGGCAAAAAAGGAGCTGCTTACGTATATGGGCCACAGAAAGGATTACCAGACCAAGAATTAGCGACGTTTGATTTACAAGCCGCTCGGCTAGCCTCCATGATTTGTAATTATTTTAATCAAGCACAGGCGCTCAAAGATTGCCCTGGAAGCGGTGCAGCTGGGGGTATCGGATTTGGGTTAAAAGCCGCCTTGAATGCAAAATTCATCGCCGGCTTTGAACTTGTATACACATGGTTAGACCTTGGCGAAAAGGTCGCAAAGGCAGATCTAATCCTCACTGGAGAAGGTAAGTTCGACTCTAGTTCGCTCTCGGGCAAGGGCCCCTATGCGCTCGCTTCTGCCGCACATGCCGCGAACAAACCCTGTATCTTGCTCGCGGGAAAAGTAGTTGCAAGCGCAGCGCAGCAATTGAGCGATCGATTTCCACTGTGCCGCTCTTACAGCATTACGCCAGAAGATTGTCCCCTGCCCAAAGCACTCGCACAAGCCCCTGAAAATCTCTACAATGCTACATTGCGCGCATTACTCGATCGTGACCGTTGACTGGTCGCTCCCTTAGCGAATGTAATAAGCTCTATAAAATCGGGCTTGTTTTCCTCCATAAAGAAATCCAATCAACTCACAAATTCAGCGCTATTTTTTCTTTCATGTTTCAAAAAATATATCTGCTATTACTCTCGCTTAGCTTCCTTGTGCTTCAATTAAATGCGCAGGTAATCCACTTGGGCATTGATCGATTAGAACAATCTGGATTTAGGGAGGTCGCAGGTAAACGCATCGGGCTACTCACGCACCCTGCCGGCGTCAATCGACATGGCGTAAGCTCTATTGATATTCTTCGCCGTGCGCGCAATACACAACTTGTAGCACTTTTCGGCCCGGAGCATGGCATTTATGGTAATGAAAAAGCGAATGTACCAGTCGACGATAGGATCGATCGCCGCACCGGCTTACCGGTCTACTCATTATACGGCGAATTTCGCTGGCCCAGCGATAAAATGCTGCGTGGCTTAGATGCTTTAGTAATCGACCTGCAAGATGTTGGCGTACGCTCCTACACCTATGTAAGTTGCATGTTACGAGCAATGGAGTCTTGCTTTAGAAACGGGGTCGAGGTCATTGTTTTAGATCGTCCCAATCCACTAGGTGGACTTAAAGTTGATGGTCCCCTACTTGACAAAGAATGGCGCAGTTATGTTGGTGATATTTTTACTCCTTATGTACACGGCTTAACAATTGGTGAAATTGCTAGAATGGCGCGCTATTGTTCGGGATGGATTCGCTCGGATCGAGTGAGTCCTCAGCAATTAAAAGCAGCTAAGCTAAAAGTACTACCCATGCGCGGGTGGACAAGATCTATGCAATGGCCGGATACCGGACTGCCCTGGATTCCCACTTCGCCATACATCCCTGACTTGTCAGCAGTTCTTGGGTATTCGATGACAGGACTTGGTTCACAGGAGGGTGGGTTTAGCCACGGCATAGGCACGCCCTATCCATTTCGCTTACTACGGCACAATAAAAAGTCTGCTACAGAAATAAAACGTGCACTTAAATTAAAAAATATACCAGGTTTAGCGTATACTATTATGCAAACCAAAGCAGCTAATGGTACGCTAGTTGAGGGCGTCTATGTTAGAGTTACAAATTGGAAAGCTGTACGCCCGACCGAGATAAGTTTTCATATGATGCAACTATCCGCCAAGTGGGAGAAGCCTAACCCATTCGCAAATGCAAAAAACGTAAATTTATTTAATAAGCATACAGGAAGCAGTTCCTGGTGGACTGAAATCAGTCAACGTGGATCAAGAGCAAGGGTGAACCAATTTGTAGAACACTGGGAGTCTCAGTCAAAAGCCTTTCAAAAAAGCTCACGCCGCTTCTACTTGTACAAGTAGACTTAATGAGGAACTAATACTTGTAGTGATCAAGAGACTACATCACGAAAGATAATCTTCAGTTAGCGGACCAATTGAAACGCCAAGGCTTTTTCGACCACTTTATACCAGCATATTCGACTCCAATTCTAGGCAGTGCTTTAATAGCGCCTTGCCCCGGACCAATTCCATCATCTTCCAACCATAGACCATTAACCCGGTTGAGTAGCTGGTCGTTTTGCGAACGATCAATCTGTAAAAAATTAGTCGTGCGGCCAGGCCCTTCAACGCCATGCAAGCCACGAATTAAAACTGCAGCAGGATATCCTTTCTCGCGAGTAGTAATATTGAACAAGCAATGCACGCCATAACAAAGGGTAACATAACTACGCCCCGGGGGGCCAAACATAACTACGTTGCGCGTCGTAGCACCTTTGTAAGCATGTGATGCTTGATCTTCAAATCCGTCATAGGCTTCCGTTTCAGTGATTCGCGCGCGTAGGATCTTCCCTGATTTTAAACGCCGACAAATTGTCTTTCCCAGTAACTCTTTTGCCACCGTTACAGTCGCTCGATCAAAGAATGCTCTACTAATAACTCGTGACATATTGAATACTATTCGCGAGATTTTACTCACTTAAATTGCTTATTTAAAGTACTTACTTTTGGGAAATTTGATCCACAACACTTAGAAGGTAAGCGGCGGCTGTTTCCGCACGCAAAACATTAGCACCAAGGCGTACAGATTTAAATTTAGCCGATCGCATCTGCGCATATTCGTTAGCCGAAAAATCTCCCTCTGGTCCAACAGCGACCTGAATAGTGGAAGCAGGTGACGCATCACTAAGTGCTTTATGCAGTGAAATTCGGCTAGTTTCCAAGCTGGCAACTAAACGCAGCGAATCTTCCTTTGCAGGCAGGTCTAACCAATCTTCGAACGTGAGCGGTGGTGCAAGCTCTGGTAACCACTTGACCCCGCACTGCTTACAAGCCTCTATCATAGCAAGGCGCCACTTGTCTAATTTCGACTCCAAGCGCGCTCCTGTTATGAAGACTTCTCCATGAGAAGCGAACACCGGCTGAACTACAGAAACACCTATTTGCGTTGCCGTACGAAGAATCAAATCCATTGCTTTTCCCTTGGGCACAGCCTGAACTAAAGTTACAGCAATTCGCGCTTTCTCGACCCGTTCAAGCGAATCTATTTCAATTCGTGCAGCCTTTGCATCTGCGGTAACCAATCGTCCTTTAAAGCAAGTTCCCATTCCGTCTAAAACCTCAACATTAGCACTTTCCCGAGCACGGAAGACACGCACTAAGTGATGACTTTCACGGGGATCTAGAACCAAATATCCTTCACGTAACTCCGCTTGCGGGAAAAGAAATGAACGGTAAGCTGCCATGGTAGGTAAACTAGAATCTAAATAATTAAGCTACAAGCATCGATCTTCTGATAAGAGGAATCGAGTTAAAATTTTTCTACTATTTTTAATTCGTGCTTGTCATATGCAAAAATGCCAATTTATAGTAATAATTAGAATTATTCTAATTATAGAATCCGTTAAAATTATGAAGCTTTCATCTGAGTACAAAAATCTCCTAAACAATGCCTTGGGGCACAGTGGGCAACGCCCCACGAAACAGCGAGAGCACGTATTTTCCGTTCTATTAGACAAACGTGATCATCCAACTGCAGATGAAATATATGCTCGATCTCGCACGCAGATGCCAACGATCTCGCTTGCAACTGTATACAACTGCTTAGAGACCCTGGTAGAAAGTGGACTTATTCGCTCGGTAAATTTTGACCGAGAGCCCACTCGCTACTGCCCTAACTTAACGCAACACGCCCACTTTTATTGTAAAGAAAGTGGAGAAATAGTAGATATCGAGCTGTCGGATCGACTGATCACAGAACTCAAAGCAGTTCTCCCTGCTGGCTTTGTTACCGAACATATTGAAATCGCCTATGACGGCAAATGCAGCGACTGCGACGACCATGCCTAAGACTGGTTAACAAAACTCTACATCTTTACAGTTACAGAAATGAATACACTAGAAATTACTCAACTCAATGTCTCGATTCATGGCCAAGCCATCCTGAAAGACTTTAATTTAATAATTCCAAAAGGCGAAGTACATGCACTTATGGGCCCTAATGGTACCGGCAAGAGCACGCTGGCTAAAGTCATGGCTGGCCATGAGGACTACACCGTTGATAGTGGTGATATAGTACTCGACGGCGAAAGCATTCTCGGCAAAGAGCCCGATGAAATTTCGCATGCCGGTCTATTTTTAGCGTTTCAATATCCGATGGAGATACCAGGTGTATCCATTGCTAATTTTATCCGTGCTGCCCGCGCTGCTCGCTTAGAGGATGACAAGGAGCTTAATGCTGTAGAATTTTACAAAGAGCTTTACGCAAAAATGGATGCCTTAAAAATGGATCGTAAATTCACTGCTCGCTCTTTAAATGAAGGTTTTTCTGGCGGGGAGAAAAAGCGTTGTGAGATATTGCAGATGTCCATGCTAGAACCGAAGTATTGCGTGATGGATGAGACCGATTCAGGTCTCGACATCGATGCGCTTAAGGTTGTCTCCGAGGGAGTCAATCACATGCGAGCCAAAGACAGGGGCTTTCTTGTAATCACTCACTACCAGCGCTTACTCGACTACATAGTCCCCGATGTTGTGCACGTTATGTTTGATGGTCGAATCGTTCACAGTGGTGACGCTGAGCTCGCAAAAGAGCTGGAGACAAAAGGATACGATTGGGTGCAAGAGGAATTTGTAACTGCGACAGCTTAATTCATTTATCCGACAACTAATTATGAATAATATTAATTTACAAGAGCAGGAACAGGCCCTCAATTTCGATACAGAAAAGGGCAATTTTCAATACCCGGAGGACTACAAGTACGATGCTGGAGTCGGCCTCAATGAGGATACCATTAAATACATATCTGATGTAAAGAAAGAGGATGACTGGGTTCGCGACTTTCGCTTGAAGGCTTTAGAAATTTTCAAGAAAAAGCCAATGCCAACTAAATGGGCAGACAAGGACCTTGAAAATATCGACTTTGATCGAATCCGATATTACCTATCGAAGGGCCAACAACCCTCGCGAACTTGGGACGAAGTTCCTGACGACGTAAAAGAAACTTTTGAGCGCCTGGGCATTCCTGAGCAGGAGCGCAAATTCCTTGCTGGTGTCGAAGCTCAATTCGATTCCGAAGCCGCCTACTCACGGATGAAGGAAGATTTAGAAAAAGAAGGTGTTATTTTTGTTGGATCAACAGAGGGACTAGCGAAATATCCAGATATTTTTCGCCCTTACTTTGGTAAAGTTATTCCAACTACGGATAATAAATTCTCAGCGCTAAATAGCGCCACTTTCTCCGGGGGCAGTTTCATCTATGTGCCCAAGGGTGTTAAATTGAAGCAACCTCTACAGGCATACTTCCGAATCAACGCTGAAAACTTTGGCCAGTTCGAGCGCACTCTAATAATCGCAGATGAAGGCGCAGAAATCACCTACATGGAAGGCTGCACTGCACCGAAATTTGAGACTGCTACACTGCACAGCGCAGTAGTCGAGCTTGTCGCGCTTAAGAATGCTAAGATTCAGTATATCACCGTACAAAACTGGTCGAACAATGTTTTCAATTTGGTCACGAAGCGTGGCATGGCCGACGAGGGCGCCGAAGTAAAATGGATCGATTGCAATATTGGCTCACGCCTTACAATGAAATATCCTGGAGTTGTACTTAAGGGTAAGGGCGCGCGCGGTGAAGTTTTATCCATTGCATTGGCCAATGACGGTCAGCATCAGGACACTGGCGCTAAAATGATCCACCTTGCAGATGAAACCACGAGTAATATTATTTCTAAGTCTATCTCGATTGGAGATGGTCGCTCGACTTATCGCGGGCAGGTGCACATGCCAAAGCATTTGAAAAACTGTAGGAACAACACCGAATGTGACGCGCTTTTAATTAACACCAATAGCCGTACAGATACATACCCTGCAATCACGACACGTGGAGAAAATAATACTGTTCAGCACGAAGCAAGCGTCTCCAAAGTTAGTGCAGAACAAATCTTTTACATGATGCAGCGCGGACTATCCGAAGGCGAAGCAATGAGCCTCGCGGTGAATGGTTTCGTAAACGAACTGATGAAAGCATTCCCCATGGAGTACTCCGTCGAATTAAAACGACTAATAGACATGGAGATGGAAGGGTCCGTGGGCTAATTATCAGATAATTTTATAAGCTAGAGAGTACCGCCATAGAATTTAATCATGACGACATCCATTGTAGACACTCCTACTGCGACCACACAAGAGCCCGCGTGGCTAGTTGAGCGGCGCGTCAGTGGCAAGCAACAGTTCTCGAGCTTACCGGCTCCTACTGCGGCAGATGAGCTCTGGCGATTTGCGCGCGTTAAAACCTTACAAACGGACGGTTTTACTACGGCAAATACTCCATCTAAGGAAGTGTTACAATCGCTCCAAGAACGCTCTGGTTTAATCACGGAAACAGCAGGGCAACTAGTTTTTGTCGACGATACTCCTGCAACATTTGAAGGCATTAGTGAAGAGCTTTCTAAACAGGGGGTGCTCTACTTGCCAATTGCCGATGCGATTAATCAGCACCCGCAAATTATGGAAAAGTACTTTCTGCAGGAATCTACCACGCTCGGTTCAGAGAAATTCTTCGGATTACATGCCCAACAAGTACGCGCGGGATCTGTCTTATATATTCCTAAAGGAGTGGTTATACAGCAACCCTTCGTAAACTATTATTGGACTAGCGGTGAACAGGCATCTGTTTTCCCTCACACTCTAGTCATCGCCGAAGACAATGCTCATGCTTCTGTTGTCGATATCTTCTTTTCTGAAACTGCAGCTAATTCTGCGCTCTGCATAGCAGCAGCGAACATTCATGCAGGTCCTGGGGCACATGTTTTTCGTAAAGTTGTCCAAGACTGGAATGAGAAAACTATCTCTTTTCAGCTCGACACTACTGTGGCAGCTCGCGATGCAATGGTCAAAAATGTCGCGGTTAATATTGGCGCGCAGCGCGCACGCTACGAAGCACAAACTCGCATAGAAGGTCCTGGGGCAGATGTTAAAATGTACTCGTTAACTGTGGCCGAAGAAAGCCAAGAATTCGATCAGCGCACGATTCAAATTCACAACGCACCAAATGCAGTCTCTGATTTATTATATAAAAATGCACTTCTTGATAAAAGTCGCAGTATTTTTTCGGGACTTATCAAGGTTGCCGAAGGCGCCCAGCAAACCGACGCCTACCAAACCAACCGTAATTTGCTCCTCGACCCTACTGCCGAGGCCAATGCCCTACCCGGGCTCGAAATTTTAGCAAACGATGTTAAATGCTCACATGGCGCGACCACTGGAAATGTCGACGAAACAGAGTTGTTTTATATGATGAGCCGCGGCATTCCAAAACGTGTTGCTATGCAGCTAATGGTCTTTGGGTTTTTTGAAGAAGTCATCGAAAAAGTAGAGAGTGACGAACTCGCCGAAAACTTACGCTCCCTAATTCGCAATAAATTTGAAACTAAAATCAGCTAACACCACTAGTACTTATGGATGATCAACGCACTCTATCTCGCGAAGTAGAAGTCACTCTCATTCCCCAGGGCACTCCGATGAGCCTGCCTAAAGGTGAGCAAGTGACTATAACGCACCGCCTTGGCGGTAATTTTACTATTATGACCGCTAATGGAATGTTTCGTGTCAGTGGGGCTAATGCCGATGCACTTGGTGAGAGCGTCACTGAAGAAAATAAGCAAAAAGATGCGAACGGCATTAATAGCCCTGTCGCTAAAGAGCAGCTCTGGGAAGCACTCAAGACTGTCTTTGATCCAGAAATCCCAGTTAATATCGTGGATCTCGGACTCGTTTATTCGCTTGAATATAATGAAAGGGTTGAAGGAGGTCACAAAGTGGAGATGCACATGACACTCACAGCGCCCGGATGTGGCATGGGTCCTGTGATTGCTGAAGATGCGCAAATGCGCTTGCTAGGAGTACCAGGAGTCGCTGAAGCGCAGGTTGATATCGTCTGGGACCCGCCCTGGAATCAAGAGATGATTACCGAAGAGGGGAAAATGGTACTAGGACTGATTTAAATAAGCTAGGCAGTATTTTTTTTGCGTGCACAATTGGTAATGAAATTGCTAATATGTACACAATTGCGCGCTCTAAAATTTTTGGGCGTACAAAACTTCGCGCCTCCATGCCAACTAGCAAGATACAATTAGACCGAACGCCCAATTTAGTCGCTAGGTTTAAGGCGAAGGAACGTTCTGTATCCAGAAATGAAGGCTTTGCGATAGTTATCGCTTTATCCCTAATGAGCGTCGTGCTTTTAATGCTAGTGACATTAACTGCGCTCGCCCGAGTCGAATCACAGGCAGCACAAATTCACCAGAAGAACCTACTCGCAAAAGAAAATGCCCGGCTTGGCCTCATGATCGCCTTAGGCAATTTACAGCGGTATGCTGGACCCGATCAGCGCGTGACAGCAAGAGCTGAGATTTTAGGCGGAGACAATTTCCA
>MDSV01003736.1_pt1 | contig 39275 bp, 41 predicted proteins | sample 810851 | NCBI WGS metagenome assembly MDSV01 (sample SAMN05326640, study PRJNA326480) | marine metagenome | isolation source: seawater | place: Atlantic Ocean: North East | collected 2012 | reverse complement strand
GTATTTTAGCTGATAATATTACTAAAATTGCCACATCAGAAACACTTGGTTTCTATTCATTCATTTCAGGTGGTCTCGTAAATATGTTTATTCCTTCAGGTGGCGGGCAATGGGCTGTTCAGGGACCAGTAATGATAGAAGCAGCCAAGAACCTTAATGTTGAGCCATATGTCATTGTCTTAGGAGTTGCCTATGGTGATCAATGGACAAATATGATTCAACCTTTTTGGACAATCCCTTTACTTGCTATAGCTGGCCTGCATATGAGACAGATAATGGGATATACGTTTGTTATTTTTATTATAACAGGTTTTTTATATGGCGGAGCTATGCTTCATCTTGGGTCTGGTTTATAGTTAGTTATTTTAACAATGTTCAGAAATCTATTTATTTCAGTTTTAACAATCTTTGTTTACACAAATGTAAGTTCAAAATGCTTATCTATACCTAAATCAAGAATTATTGATAAAGCTGGGTTATACTGTCTTGAAAAAAACTTAGAAATTGAATCCAGTATTGGGATATCTATAAATAACTCTAATGTAACCCTTGATTTTAAGGGATTTTCAATTACTTCAAAATCTGAAAATAAGAAATTCATATATGGAATTCACATTGAAAAAGGAAAAAAAAATATTAAAATTTTTAATGGTACTATAAATAATGCAATAGTCGGAATCGATATTGGTCCATCAGAAAGTACATCATTTAACATTCTTATTAAAGATTTAAAATTCAAAAACATTGGTGCTATTGGTATTAGAACTTATGGCTCTGTAGAAATAACAAATAATGTCTTTGAAAATATTGGACTACAACCAATAGATGATTTTGCATATTCAATTGGTATAAGTGTAGGAGGAAAAAATGTTAAAATACTCAAAAACAAAATAACTAGAATTAAAAGACAAAATTTAAATGCAATAGGAGAGGCAGTTGGAATATTAATTAGAGATGATTGTGAAAACTGTTTAATAAAAGATAATTTGATAGATAAAAAGGATGGAATTGAAGAAGCAAATTCTTACGGAATTTGGAATACAGGATTAGAAAAAGTAGTCATTGTGAAAAATAAAATTATTGGCTTTAAATATGGTATATTAAATAATTCAGGAAATTATAAAATTATTTTTAATGAAATTATATGTAGTAATCAAAAAGAAGATTTTGGCTTAGTTTTGTATAATAACAGTCAAATACAGGATATAAAAATTATACAACAGTCCAATGATATAAGCTCGTGTACCTATCCAAACTTTACATGTATTACAATGGACTCTAATGATTGTAGTAATTGGATCTCAGAAAGTAATTAGAAGTAAATTTCATCTGTTAAAATTTAATATTATTAATTGTCGGATAATATATATTATGTTAAATTATTAAATAGTTTATTTACATTTTTTTTTATCCCTTGAAAAGTTTTTCAAACTATAACTGCAAGCATCATTGGACAAGGTTTTTCTTAAATTAGGGCTTTTAATTAAAAATTTAAAAGCTCATTTTCAATTCTTTTTCCAATTTTATCCCATGAAAAGTTTTTCAAACTATAATTGTAAGCATTATTGGCCAAAGTTTTTCTTAAATTAGGGTTTTTAATTAAAAAGTTAATTGCTTCTGCAATTGATCTAGAAGTATTATTTTTAAATGTAAATACTACGTTTAAACTACTAAGATTTACATGCTCGTGGATATGTGAAGTTAAAACAACACTTTTGGATGCACAATAATCTCTAATTTTAATTGAAGATAAACCTGTTTTATAATTTCTCGAAGAAAGTAATGGTGCAATGGATATATCAAAATTTTTAATAATGCTTTTAATCATAGAATTTTTAACATATCCAATAAAATCAAATTGATTTATCAAGCCTTCATCGATTGCAAGGTTCTCAAGTCTTACTCTGTTCGGACCATCACCAGCTATAATAAATTTAACTTTTTTTTTAATACTTCTACAATATTTTGCGCAAGTTATTAAATTTTCTAATCCTTCATAGTTAGATAAACTTCCAGCATATCCAACGTAAAAATAATTTTTTTTGTCAAATATATATTTCTTATATTTATTATTAGGATAAGATCGTGACAAGAAAAATGAACCATTTCCAATAACTACTAGTTTTTCTTTAGGAATACTATTTTTAAATAAGTAATTTGAAATTTGTTCAGTTACGCATCTATTTTTGTCGGCAATCCTAGAAGATATAATTTGATTCATTTTTTCAAACCTTATTATGAAATTGTTATTGAAATTAAGTTCTGTTTTTCTGTCTTCAGAAAGAATTGTATTATGCTCTAAGACTACTTTAAATCCTAAAAGCTTAGCCACAGTGATAAGAAAAAAACTCATAGAATTAAGTCTTGAATACAAAATTTTGTAATTTTTAAACCTATACTTAATTATTAACGGAATCTGAAGAAAAGAATCAAAGGATCCTGGAAGGTAATCTCCAAAACTAGGAGTAAATACTATAGAATTTTTAATTGATTTATATTCATGATCTTTTTTTCTTTTAGGTGTCAATATTTTAACTTCATATTTTTTTTTTAATAACCACCTTGCTATACTTGTTTGGTGAATACTAGCGCCTTCAGATTTTGAAAAATTAGCGATGTTTACAAGAAGAATTTTCATAGAAGGATCCTACGATTAATAGGCTATTTGAATTTGAATTATAGCTTTTCCTTTATTAATGACCAAATGTCGCTTAATTATACCCACAGGATTTTAATTTACAAATGTTTATCAATTTGTTTAATTACTCTTTTCTTTGTTTTACCATCCATAAATCCCCAATTATCGTTCATCTCACAATTTCTCTTTAAATAATAAAAGTTTGTTTTTGATTTTATTTTTAAAAAAAAACTCTCTAATTGCTCTAAACTATTTATATTTTTCACTCCACTTTCATGGATAAAATCGTCATAAGAATAGTTAAAAACATCGTAATTTATAATTGGAATTTTACATGATAATCCCCACCTTATCGTCGCAGACGCAAATGCTAAAAGTATATCTGAGATAGCAACCAAATGTGCAGTGTCATCATATGTCACAACAAAATTTGAGTTTTTTAAAAAAAAATCACCAAATTCTTTATAATTTGGGTGTGGTCTTATAACTATCTCAAAATGGTTTTTTAAAATAAATAATTTTTTTTTTAAATTAAAAAGAAAATCAGTCATATCGTTAAATGGAAACAAAGGGCAATTTTTAGATTGATCAGGACAACCATTAACTAATAAAATTTTTTTATTTTTTTTTATATTTAGTTTCTTTTTTAATTTCATTTTTGATCCGTTTATATTTTTTTTAAAATTATATAGTATATCGTCGTACAACGCCCCTCCAATAGTAAGTTTTGATTCAGGAATTCCTGCTTCAACATAGTATTTATACATTTTTTTACTTTCAACAATGATTTGATTTGCTTTACCTGAATTCATCATCCACGGATCAGGTGGAGAAATATTTAGCAAAAAATGTGCTAAAATATGACCTGGCGGCAGTCTTAAAATTTTTTTTCCATCTCTTTTAAGTACCCATCTTGGAAAAAAAAAACTACAAATTAAATTTAATAAATGATTATTACAATCTAATGCTGTATTTAACTTTAAACTCTGAAATGCTTCCATCTGATTAGCAATTGTGTAAGGAAAAACAAGAGTTGAAATATTATTTTTTCTTGCGGCTTTAATTGCTACTGGATGAATAGGACCAACAATATCTTCAGCTAATATTAGCAAGTCAATATTCTTGAACAATATTTTTTTAAATAAAAAATAGTTTCTATAATAGAGTTTTATTATAATTAACTGATGAATAGTTTTTTTAAGTATATTTCTGTAAAAAATATTTTTTAAAAATTGAAAAAAAATATTAAAAAAGGTTTTATTCATTTTCTTTTTTTTTTTGTGTCTATATTTCAGTACTTTATCAAGATCTTCTTGAATATTTTTAAGAGACGGGTCTTCAATGATTTTTTGATCTCTACCAGGCGAAAAATATATAATTTTAAATTTGAATAAGCCAGAGAGCGACTCTTTTATTCTATTCATTTCTATAAAATCCGAAGGTCTTAAGACTATAAGTAAAATTTTTTTCATTTTGAACTTATTAAATCTTCAGTTAGCTTTTGTTCTAAACTAAAGTAACTAGAAGGTTTAGTTTTTTTTGATTTTGTAATATATCTAGATAATTCATTACCGGTATTGACTAATTCAAAATTTTCAATAATTTTTTTGTCATAAATATCTAAAATTGAATTTTTATTTTTATTACCTAAAACTAAGGCCGGAATTCCTATACCTATTGACTCAAACAACAAAAAAGAAGTATGACCCATTACAATATCTGATTTAGAAATTTGATCGTATACATTAATTCTTTTATGAAGAATTTCTACAAAATGAGGATATTTGGTAACTAAAATTTTATAGTCTTCGAATGCAGAATTATGAAATTCATTAGGATGAAGTTTGATACTAACTTTAATTTTTCTTTTGAAGTTATGATCTAAATTTTTTAAAAAATCGTCAATAATTTTAATTAGTTCTTTCCTTACGTAATCTTGAGATATAAGTAACATTTTAAAGTCTTTATTATCTTTTTTTGATAATTTATTATACATTTTGATAATTACGTTCGTTGAAATAATAATATTTTTTGATAAAAAATATCCGTTTTCTAAAATTTGACGTTTCCAGAATTTTCCAAATACGATTATTTCATCTGGTATTGGTAATATAATGTTTTTATAATTTTTATAACTCTTATCCCATGTGTAACCAGATTCGTTTTTAAATATAACACCATGTTGGATTTCTATAACCTCAATGTTTAATAATTTACAAACATAGATTTCTGCAACTTTTGCATCTGCATCGGTAATAATCATTTTTTTTAAACTTAGTGATTTAAACAACTTATTAAAAAGAAAAGTTTTTATTGAAAATCTTTTTAATTCTCTTCTAATTATATTAGAAATTTTTTTTTCATCTATGTCAGGAAAATATTTTTTTAAAATAGAAGTTAAATTTTTTTGAACTAATATTATTTCTAAATTAGTCGATTTGAATTTTATAACGAGACTAATGAATTTATCAAAAAAAAAATTGTTAATTCTTCCAAAACCAAAGGTATTTTTTGATGGATAATAAAAATGAAAAATTTTTTTTTTATTTTCTATCTTTTTAATATTTCCAACATGCGGATGAATAAACTTATCCTTTATTTTTAAAGTTCTATCGGAATAAAATAACCCTAAATCTTTTATTTCACAAAAAAGATAATTGATTAGAAACTCGATTGCCCCACGAATAGCAAAAAAAATATCAAAAAAATGGCTTCTATTTTCTTTTTTTTTGCTATTAATTAAGGAATTAAAAATGGCTTCTCTAACTATAATCCAAGCAAGACTATTTTTATAAATTATATTTTTTATTTTTCTAGATTTATCTATTCTATAAAAAAGAAAATTTAGTGTATTATAGTTCATAATTAAAATCGATATTATACTATTGTAAATTTTTTTAAATTATTAAAATGAATAAATCTAAGTATCTTAATTATTCTCATTATTTAGATAAAAAATATGACGGGCCTAAAGAGTTTCAAAAAGAAATTTTAAAAATTATTCAAAAAAATAAAGATACAACATTCAATTTAAATATTCTTGACATTGGAACTGCAAAAGGAGAATTAATAAAATTTCTATCATCAAAAATAAAAAAAGCAAATTTCATAGGAATAGATAAAGAGAAAAGTCTTATTGAAAATGCGTTTAAGGTTGAAAATTGTATTTTTAAAAGGATGAACATTTTAAAATATAATGACGAGTCTAAAAAAAAATTTGATGTAATTATATGTTCAGGTTTACTTTCTATTTTTAATGAAAAAGAATTACCAATTTTTATGGACAATGTATCAAAAATATTAAAAAAAAAAGGATTACTTATTATATTTGCACCTCTAAATATTTACGGAATTGATATGATAAATAAATTTAGAAAAAATTCTTTTAAACTAGGAGTATGGGAGAGTGGTTGGAATATATTTAGTAAACAATTTGTAGAGTTTTTATCTATCAAAAGGTTTTCAAAGATCACTTTTAAAAAATTTAATTTGAATAAAGTTTTAAAAAAGAAAAAGGATCTTATCAGAACCTGGACACTATCAACGGAAAAAAATAAAAATCAATTAACCAACGGTTTAATGCTTTTAATAGATCATTATTTTATAATTATAAAAAAATAATTATTTTTTTTTTGCTGGTGTTCCAATAACAGTTAAGTTTGCTTCTACATTTTTTATCACGGTAGCCCCTGCCCCGATAATCGATCCATTTTTTATAGTAACATTCGGAATAATCTTTACTCCAGTACCAACGAAAACATTTTCTTCAATTTTGACATTACCAGCAATAGATGTATTTGGAGAGATAAATGAAAAATCTAAAATTTTTGTATCATGATCAATTGATGAAGCTGTATTTAAAATTACATGTTTACCAATTTGTGAACCATTTATTATTGAAACGGATGAACCAACGAATGAACCATCATCAATTGTTACATCGTTTGATATAGTAGACGATGGATGTATGATAGTGGGAAATTGAAGATAAGAAAATTTTTTAAATATTTTTTTTCTTATTTTATTATCCCCTACACCAATATGCGCCAATAAGTCTGGAAATACTTTGAATAAAGATATTATGACATCGTCATCTCCTAGTATTTTATAGCCCTTATAAACATCTTTATTTGTATTACTCTTTTTATTATCAATAAATCCCAATAAATCAAATTTATTCATTTTAATAATGGCTTCTGCAACAACTTTTGCATGACCAGAGGTTCCAAAAATAATAATCTTTCTCATTATAAATTTAATCGATTTGGGTATATTATTATTTCGCCTTTATGTGAGTTTGCAACGATTAAATTTTTATTAAAAAAACCACAATCATATGGTTTTTTGAAAATTTCATCATTAATAGTTTTTTTTAATTTACCATTATTATCAATTAACAAAATTTCATTATTTCCCCAATTTGTAATCAAAGAATCTCCATTATTTAAGAAATTAATTGCAACAGGACAGTTTAAATTATTACAAGATTTTACTAGTTTTTTTGTCCAGCCAACAGTTAAATTATTTAGAATCTCAACAAATTCATATGATTTATTTATTTTTAATAATCTATTATTCCATGTATCTAAAAAAATAAGATTTTCATTAATATCTTCTTTACACATATGTGGTCCTTTAAATCCCTTTTTAATTTTATTATCCAGAAATTTATTACTTGATATTTTTTTTAAGATTATATTTTTTTTTGGATTAATACAAATTAGCCTGTTTAACTTATATTCAGATATCCAGAAATTTCCTTTTGTATCAAAAAAACCAGTGGCTGGACCTTTTAAAAGGCTATTATATAATTTTTTTTTTAAAAAACCATTATCGTCAAAAACTAATATTTCTGAAGAATAATAATTTGTAACATAGAAGTCATCATTTGAAGAAAAATCAATACTATGAGGTCCATTAAAAAGCATTGGTTTTTTTTTTTTGTTTTTTTTTTTTTTCTCGTCTTATTTTTTTTTCGGAAAAATAAATATTTTGTGACCATCCGTGATTATCATAAATAAGAGAATACTGTTTCAGATCCATAGAAATTTTAAAAACTGTATTAAGATCCATATCAGTTATATAATAATATTGATTGTGAAAGTTTATTGAAAAGGGTCTGCCAAAACCATTAATACTAATATAATTCTTTTTTCCATTATCATTCAGGGTTTTATAAATTTGTAACATCAGGTAAAGATATCTTTAATAAGTTTCATAGTTTTGTTACTTTCACTTATAGTAACTGAAGTATTAGGTTTGTTTTTTAAAAAATTAATTACATTTTTTGACTGAACTATCAACCCAGGCTTAAAATCAAAGTCAACTGAATCAATAGGTATTTTATTTTGACACCTGCTTCCGTATTCTTGTATTTCAAGATTTTCTAATGGTTTTAAAGACCATCTTTTGTCTTTAGTTGTTATTGTGCAGGACCAAGGACCTGGCCCTTTCCATATACCTTCATATATCGCAGAATCTCCAGATGAAAATTCAATAAAAGATAAAACAATTTCAGTTCTTTCACCTTTCCATGGTTTAATATTCTGTATTTTCTTAACTTTTCCTCTACAAAAAACAAATATAAGATCTATTAAGTGAATCGAATTAGCGTACATAAAATTTTTCACAACCTTTTCAGGATGATTATATCTTCTTGCCTCTTCAAAGCTTTGCTGATCTTGAATATGAATAAACCTTTTTGCTTTATTATTTTTTTCTATATCTTTTAATGCTTTCATTACACTAGAATAAAACCTTCTATTATGAGCCACTAAAACTTTTCTTTTATTGATTTTAGCAAGAAGTTCAATTTTATTGGATTCTACAAGATTATATCCAACTGGTTTTTCAATAAATATCAACCAATCAAATATAATAATCCTTTTCATAATACCATACTTTTCAATCTCTGGAACTGTAACAACAACCAAATTTGCTTTACTAATTTTTTTTAACTGACCAATATCACTTACGATATTTGGGATTCTATATTTTTTAGCTAATTTTATGACTTTTTCTTTACTTCTACTGATAATCGCAGATATTTGGCAAAGTTTAATTTGTTGAAAAGCCTTTATATGTTCCTCAGCCATATATCCTGCTCCAATTATTGCAATTTTAATCATTTCTTATAATTTTATTAATTTCATTAATTATTGTTTCTGATGATTTCCCATCATCTCTTCCAAATTCTAGAGCAGATTCTTTTAATAAAAAATGCTGCTTTTTTAAAAATTTCAAATTTTTATTAATCAAATCTAATTTTTTTTTAAAGTCAACTTTGTTATCTATATTTATTAGACCATTAACATTATTATAATCATCAAATTTATAATTAAAAACATCATAATTGATAGTTGGGACTGAAGATAAAATACTCCATCTAATTGTTGCAGATGCAAAAGAGATATAAAGATCACATAAGGGAATTAATTTAACTATATCTATATTGGTTTTTTTAATAAAATCTTGATTTTCTTTAAACATATTAAAGTTTGGATGAGGACGAAAAATAATTTCAAAATTATGAACCATTTTTTTTAAGTTGTTTTGAAAAAAATCTGCAAATTCTTTAAAGTCATTGAAGTCAAAACCTCCATAGGGACAATTTTGAGATTGATCAGTGCACCCACCTATAAGTAAAATGGGTTTGTTACTTTTTATACCAAGTTCTTTTTTTAGCATTGACAAATAATATTTTTTTTTTTTTTTAATTCGATAAATTTCATCATCAACTATTCCACCTGTAACCTTAATTTTGTTTATTGTGATCCCTCTACTTACATAATATTGTTTGATTTTATTACTTTCTACAAATATATAATTACTATATCCAGAAAGCATCATCCAAGGGTTTGGAGGTGTAATATTGAAAATTATATGTGAAATTATATGATTAAAAGGTAGTCTGACAAGTTTAACATTTTTTTTTTTAGACCATTTAGGATAAATAAGACTTAAAAAATTATTCATTAAAATCTTACAATTGTATTCTGGAATTTTTTCAAGAGTTTCAAATGCCTCTAGTTCATCACAAATTGTATAAGGAATTATGATAACTGGAATTTTAAAATTCTTTGAAATTTTTACTATTAATGGTGTGACTGCGCCAACTACGTCTTCAGAGAGAATGATAGCATCAGGTTTAAAATCTATTAGTATATGTGTGATTATATTAAGACTCTTTTTATAAAATTTAAAAGTATTAACTATTTTGTTAACACCAAGGTATTTATTCATCAAAACAATGCTTTTATTAATTATATTAACCAGTAAGGATTTAAATTTATTTGGTTTTTGTATTAAGAAAAAATGTAGTGATGATTTTTTCCAAAGTATCAATAAGTCAAAAACATCAAAACTAATTTTTATTTTTCTATTATTATAATTAAAGTAATCTCCAGTAACAGAAACTATTTTTGAAACAAAATTGTTTTTCTTTAATAAAATTGATGTTCTAGAAAGTTCTTGAAAATCTGCGTAATTTTGCGAAAAAAATAAAATTTTATTTTTTTTCATTGTCTATGATTTTTTGCTCTAACATGTCTAATCTTTTAGAAATTTCAAAGTATTTTTCATAAAAATCAATACCTAACCTTGAACCTATTTTTAAATAATTATTGTTTATTTTATGTTTTTTATTGTTTTTTAGCTTATATATATTACGAATTAAAATAGCGTTATCACCAGTTTTAATAATCAAACCATTATCTTTAATTCCTATTATTTCGCCAGGTTTACCAATATAATCCTGATAATCTTCTAGTAATAAACTCTTATCAATAATGATCTTATTTGCTTTATAAATTGTACAAGCCCCTGGCCCTGGTTCATTAATTGCTCTTATGAAATTGTGTATTTTTATACTAGTCCATTCCCAATTAATCCATTCATCACCTGTTCTCCTAAAACTAAAATAACTTTTCTTCCATATAGGATTTTGTTTTATTGGAGTTACTTTTTGATAAATTATCAAATCTAGAGATTTCACTACAGCATTAGCACACCAATCATAGCATTTTTTTAAAAGAGTATTATATTTGTCACTAGGAGAAATTTTATGATGAACTTGATAAATAATATCTCCACTATCAATTCGTTCATCATCAATATAATGTACGGTAATACCTAAATAATCTTCACCATTTATCAAAGCCCAATTTATAGGGTTTCTTCCCCTGTATGATGGTAATGATCCAGCATGACAATTTATAACTCCCTTTTTTGGAATTTTAATTAATGTTGATTTAAAAATTTGGTCAAAAGACATTGATACAAAAAGATCAGTATTATAAGAGGTAATTTTTTTAATTATATCTTTTGAGTTAACATTTTTTGCATTTAAAAAAGGAATTTTATAATTATCTGCAATTAATTTAAGATCTTTATCTGGCTGGTGAAATCTTGAAAAAATAAATTTAATCTTGATATCATTATTTTTAATTAGTTTATTTAAGGTTTTTGAAGCCCACAAACCATCCCCAAAAAAACCTAGATTAATCATTTTATTAGCCATTTTATTTTAAAAATTTTGCAAGATTCATTAAAATTTTTTCTGATGAATCTTTTGGGTCTGATAGATGTTTTTGGGCATTAACCCAAAATTTTTTTTTTTCATTTTTTTTAAATGATAAGATCTTCCTTACTTCTGATTTTAAATAAACTGGCATCACAACATTATGACTATGAATAGGTAATTTTTTTATATCTAATAAATAAGTATTAAAATAATTAACCATTCTTTTATCATATAAAAGACTATAGATACAGGATAGTGGTTTTTTACAATAATAGTTCATGTAAGCTGAATCATAATTACAGGTAGAAAAAACACTGAAAACTATATCACTAATTAAAATTATATCTTCTATATTAGTGAATTTAACCCTCTTTGAGTAAATTTTATTCCTCTTTATTAATTCATTTATTAGTAATTTATCGTCTTTACTTTCTTTAGGGTGAGGTACGTAAAAGAAAATATAAGGAGATTCTACGGTTTTAACTTGATTCAAAAGATATTTTAAAGTTTCCTTATATCCTTTAATATTATGTAAGTATTGACCAAAAAAAGTTATAATTATTTTTGAATCATCAAAATCAAAAAATCTCTTTTTTTTTTTTTTTTCGTTCACAAGATCAATGCCTTCAAATTTTTTATACTTAAGTGGACCAACGATTATATTCTTAGAATCAGGTCTATGTTTAGTATTAATTTTTTTTGCTAACTTATCTAAAACAAAATAATAATCAGCGGATTTCCCGAAAAAAGAATTGTTTTCTCCCCATTGATCCTGATAAACGAAACAAGGAATTTTGTTGCTTGTTAAATAAAATGCTTCATCTATTCCTCCATCAAAAGGGGTACTCAAACCACAAATAATTAGTTTTGGTTTAATAACTTTTACAATCTCATGTGCTTTTTTAATTATTTTTTTAGATAATCTTGAATCTATTGATTTTGATGTATTTAAAGCTATATCGATAAAGTCAATCTTATTTGATTTTAGCAAATTGGAGGCTGGATTTTGAGCAACAATAGTTGTATCAAATCTACTATCTTTTTTTAAATAGCGGACTAACTCAATTAGATGAGTGGCTGCTCCACTGTCTCTCATACTTACAATTATCTTATTTTTCATTAATAAATACTTTTTAACAGAACTTCATGTTTATCAGAAAGTTTCCATAAATAAATAAATTTTTCCCATTCACTTTGATGAGTTTTAATTTTCCTTGATTTATATAATGAAAGAATAAGAAGTGATTTTAGAATATTTAACTTTGTAACTCTATACATACACATTTTAAAATTTAGATTTGTTCTTGAGTTTTTATAGGTTTCATAAAAAGTTTGAGAAAATGATAATTTACGTTCATAAGATAAATTTTTATTAACAAGTATAAAACGTTCAATAACATACATCAGTTCAAAAATTGGATTTAATGAGCTATGCATGCTATCTTCAAAATCAATAAAGTATATTTTATTGTTGTTTATCAATATATTTCCAGAATTTAAATCTCCATGAAGTATTTGATAATTTTTTTCGTTTATAATTTCTTGAATACTAAAATCTTTCAATTGTGTTTTAATAAACCTTCCAAATTTTTTAACTTTTAATTTGTCACTTTTTATAAGTGTTTCAATTTTTTTTAACTCTTTCATTCTTTCAATAGTGTTTTTTTTATAATCCAAGTTGGCAGGATGCATTTCAAGTATGTTATGAAAGTTAGCTAAAGATTTAGAAAAACTGCAAATATTTTTTAAATTCAATATTATTGATTGATTTTTTAAAAATGGAAAGATGACAGCATTTAGTTTTTTATTTTCTGTATCAACTTTTTTTATTGGGAAGCAAGGGTTAACAGTGTTAATACCTTTTTTAGAGAGCCAAATTGACAATTTTAAAGAACCTTGAATTTTATTTAATTGATAGTTGTCAATAAGCTTAACAAAGTAATCATTATTTTTAGTTTTAAAAAAAAAGAAATAGTTCGAGATTTTATTTTCAAATTTCAAAAAATATAGACAACCTTCGATTCCAGTAATTAAACAAATTTGGTCACTAATTTCTTTTTTTGTTTTAAGACCTCTTGTACAAACTTTTCTGTTAAAAAGACTTGTCCATGATGGAATTTCTATTTCATTATTTAATATCATCCCACTGAATTGGCTCTCCCTTTTTTTTAGCTTTATTTAATTTCCATTTGGAAATTAAATAAAAATACTCTACGGATATTCCTCTAGATGGAAAAGCAAAATACACATTTGACTTTGTGATAGAATCACCAACATTTAGATTTTTTCCAGCCACTATACAATGCCTTTGTGATGTTCCTTTGTTTCCATATATTTTATCTTTTATATTTCTTAGTGGTTTTCCCATTGCTAACCAACAATTATAAATATTTTTAAGTATTTTATCTAATTCAGAAATTTCAGAAGTAAATGAAATATCATGTTCTAATTCACTAGTATCTGTGTACATACCTTTTTCAAGGATTTTTGCATTTAAAGCTATTGACATATACAACATTTCGTTACCAATGTAATGATCTGACAAGCCAGTGTGAAGTCCAAATGTATTTTTATATGTCTCAAGGATTCTTAAGTTATGGTTCCTAGGGTGGGCAGGATGACCATCAGGACTATGTTGAATAATAATTCTATTTTCCCCATTAGATTTTATTAATTCAACAGCTTTTGCAACTTCGCTTAAAGTTGATCTACCAGTATCTATGAGAATTGGAATTTTTTGCTTAGAACAATAATTAATCAAAGGGTAATTTATAATGTTAAAAGAGGCAATTTTTAATGCAACAACTTTATTTTTTACAGCAAGTTTTACTCCTTCTTCATCATATACTGAAACAATAACACCCAAAGATTTTCTTTTACAAAAATCAAAGATTTTTTCGTAATCTTTAAGTGAAATTGTCCTTCGTTCAACAATTTTACGGTATGATTCGCTTTTTTTTTTCCCTGACCTTGAAATATAAGTTTCAACTAGTGAATCTTTTAGACAAATTTCTTTATTATGAATTATTTCTGTTTTAAGAAGAAGTGGCTGAGAAGAGTTTTTTTTTGAGATTTTCGATATTTCTGAAATCATTTTAAAGGCTAAACTTAAATCTTTACCAAAAAATGCTCCTATTTCAGACAAGAATATTGGGCAAGAACTTTTAGAGATTTGATATTTACCTAACTTAAAATTTTTGGACATTTTTTTTATATATATTGTCATGAATTCTATCTAAACATTTACCGTCAAATAAACCTAAATTTGGTAAAGGATTAGATTGAAGTTTTAAAATTTTTTTTAAATTATTTACATTTGAAGTTAACATTATTATTTTTTTTTTTAAATCTTCAAACCTATTAAAACAATAATATCCATGATTCATTTCTACTTTTTTCCAAGGTTGATAATTTAGGTTTAAATTATATAAATCATAATTTACCGCAACTTTACCAGCTAATAAGGACCATCGTATTAGACTAGAAGCATAACTCAAATAAATATCATTTTTAGGAATTAAATTTAATACCCATTCATTTTTAATATTTAAATTGTATGATTTAAATAGTTTTTTTTCATTCTCAGATACACCAGGATGAAAAGAAATATTTAGACATACATTTTTTAAAGAAATTAAAAAGTTTAAGAATAATTCAATAAAATTCTCATAATTTTTAAAATCTTTATTCTGATGATCATAATCAAAATAATTTGGAGGCCAGGAAATTAAAATACTTACTTTGTTTTTTAATATAAGTTTATTTGTTCTAATGGTTTTTTTAATTGTTTTTATACGTTTAAGGTTATAAATGTAATCTGAATATGGGGAACCACTATTAACAATTCTCTCTCTATTTATACCCTCAGATATATATTGGTTTTTTGATATATCGTTTTCTGCAAAGATTTTTGAAGCATAGCCACCATTAATAATCCATGGGTTTCTAAGAGAAATCTGATTCATTTCCATTGAAATAATTAACTCCAATGGATACATAATAACGTTTTTAAATTTTCCTTTTTTAAGCCATTTTTTTAAAAATAATTTTGATAATAAAAGATTAAAACCGTGGGTTTTTATAAGCAATTTTTGGCTTTGTTTAGTTTTCAAAGAAAATTCTATATCTTCTTCTGTGCCAGATCCAAATGGTATATTGTAAATTGGTATTTTAAGGTACTTAGCAGCAGACAAAAGAATTATTGAATTAAAATCTGAGCCTATACCATCCTCACATACAAAAATTTTTTTAATTTTTTTTGAAAGTAAAAAATTAGCTGATTTAAATAAAAATTTTTTATTTTTATCGTTAATTATTTTGAAATTTTCTTTACCAACCAGAGACATGGACCATAGATAATAAACGAAAAGTTTAAAAAAATTATTTCTGATTTTTATTTGTTGTCTTAAACTGGTATCTAATATGTCCTTGTAAAGAAAAACTTCTGTATCTTTAGTAATATTTATTTTTTTTTTAAATATTTCACTTGCAAGAAGAAAAGAGATTTTATGATTCTTTTTTTTAAAAAAAACAGCTATTTGTTTCATGAAGTTAAAGTTTGATTTAGAGTAGATAAGAAAAAGATCCATTATTTATTTTGAGATTTTGCATGAAGTTTTTTATTTATTGGTTCAGCAATAGTTTTTTTGGATCTTATACAATTTGCGCATAATGTATTAGAAAGTTTATCATCTAAATGTTGTTTTCTTAAAGCCTTAAATCTTGGTCCATTCCAAATAGAAAGAATATCTTTTCCATTGATATCATCTACAACTAAAAGGTTTTCATAGTCATTACAGCATGCCTTCATGTATCCCTCAACACTAAAATGAGCTTTATTAAATGGTAGATGGCAGTCCGTGTATGGTGGATCAGGAAAATCCTTCATTTGCCCTGATTGATTTGATGCATCATAATAAACCATTTCATCAACTGAATCTTTTAATATTTTTTTGAGGATAGGAAATTCATTTTTTGTATTTTTCATTCCAACAAATGAAACACTCAACCAAAATTTTGAGTCATTTTCATTTTTATATTTACTGATATTTTTCACATTATTAATAACTTTTTCAAAATCATCTTTCCCATGAACATCTTTATAAGTTTCTTTTTTTCCAGCATTAATTGAAAATTTAATAGAGGAAATCCCAGCATCAACTATATCTTTCAATTTATTAAAATTACCAATTGAACCATTAGTTGAAATATAAATGTGCTCATAACCTATTTTTTTACAAAGTCTTATATATTGATCTATTTTTTTACATGTTAATGGCTCAGCACCAGAAAATAAACCAATGTCTCTTGCACCTAATTCATAACACTCCTTGACTATTCTTGAAAAAATTTTCTCATCAATGTGTCTTTTAGGTCTTTTCATAATAGTATAAGCACAAAATGTACAACCGTGATTACATATATTAGTTGTTTCAATTTGAATTTGTCTTGGAAAGTTAGGTTTTAATGACCTATCATAATCAAAAATCTGTTTAGATAATTTGTTTCCAATTAAACTCTTTTTACCGAATTTATTTTTAAAAATATCTGTTAAATTTGAGAAAATGGGAGGATTATTTTTCATTTGTAACCAAGAATTTTTGAAAAAAAAGATTGCTTAGGAACTGATTTATGAAAATTCCAATTCTCGTCTCTCAACCAATGGTTGGAACCTTTCTTAATGGAATCTCCAATACTTAACATTTTACCAGGATATGTATGACCTCTTATTATTTTTCTAATATTATTCTTTTTTAAAAAACCACCTCTATGGTAACAGTCAGTACTAAAAATTATTAAAGTTCCCGCTTTTCCATAAATATCAACTGCTGGAGGAATCCCATCTTCATCAGTATTTAGCATTTTATAGTAATTATCAGAACCAATAGTCATTTCATTATCAATAGAATTATTCTTGAACCAATTTCTAAATTTATCTCTTGCAATATCTGTAGTACAAGGATGCACTCCAAAAGCTCCATCACCATATTCATTAATATCATTTAAATAAATCATCATTTTCAGAGTCCATGTTTTATCAAAATGTGAATCAGCAATATTAGTTGAACTACCCACATCATAGGTTGCATAGATTTCAGCATTTAAGTTAACTGGCTTTTTGATAATTAAATTTAAAAATTTAGCAGGTTCAGATTTTTTAAAGATTGCTTCAATAGTATCAAATTTTTTTAAATTTTTTGAGGATACTAAATAAGATGCATAATCAAAATTCTTACCACCTACTTCTGAAATGTAGTTTATTTCAGAATTTGTTTTTAATGCTCTTATTTTTTTCCAGTCAGATTCAAGTAATTTGAGTTCACTAGAGTCCAACCATTTATCAATGATCACAACTCCATACTTTTTTAATAAATCATAGCATAAAGTTTTAGAAAATTTTGATATTGTGAAGTCAGATAACTTAATCATAACTTATTTCTAATAAAAAAATTTGCAAAACCTAAATCAAACTCATCATCTATGTCAATACTACACTTTTGATCCATTTTGTAAAGTAAACATGGTCTAGAGAAAAATGTCTTATTTTTAATAAAAGCATCTCTTTTTACAATATAAATAGCACCGTTTTGTTGATAAATTTTTTTTAAATCCTGAGTGCGAGCATCAAATTCAACATCATTTGTATATGGAATGATTTGGTTGTTTGAAAGTTCAATCATTTTAGCAGGATGATATTTTACCTCACAACCACTCAAACAAGAATTATATTTCCTATGTTTAAAAAATAATTCCAAGGATTCATCAATATGTTTTTCATTTCTAAATGGAGAAGTAACTTGGAGTAATAAGATAATATCAATAATTTTACTCATTTTCTCTAGATAATTAATTGAGTGTAAAACTACATCGTTATTCTGTGATTTATCTTTTGAAAGACTTTTTGGTCTATCTATAACTTTTATATCTAAACTTTCTGCATAAGTTTTAATTTTAATGCATTCAGTTGAAACAAATATTTCATCTATAAGTTTTGATTTAATTGCAGCTTTTATAGTGTGATAAATTAAAGGTTTACCATTTAACTTTAACATATTTTTATTTTTTAATCTTTTTGAATTACCTCTGGCTGGAATAATAGCAATTATTTTTTTTTCCATTATTTTTCCACAAAAAATTTTAATTTAATTTCTTAAAAATTTTTTAAAATTGGTTTTTTAATATACGTAAATTACTATTTATTTATTTTAAATCCTAATTAATTATAAAAATATTTAGAAAAATAAACTTAATTATGAAAATTTTTCAAAAAAAACAAAAATTATGTAACTCTTTAAAAAAATATTTAATTAAATCAAAAAATTGTATAAATAAATGGTGCGACGGCTGTTCCTTGGGTTAAAACTGTTAGAAACCCTAGCAAAACGAATAGTATAAATACAGGAATCAACCAGTACTTTTTTCTACTAAGCGCGAATCTCAGAAATTCTTTAATGAAATCAAGCACATAAAAATAATAATTAATTTTTTGATTTATGCCAATTATTAATATAATTTCCTAGCCATTTACCGATTATCTGATGACTTTTAGTATTCCAATGACCATCTTCATTAAAATATAGTTCATTTTTTTTCTCTGTATCATATTTTTTTAATAAAAATTCAATATCAATAACCTTATTTTTTATTCTCTTCTAACAGAAGATTTATTTACGTAATTATCAATCCAAGCGGAACCATCTTCCACAGACATTCTATTAATTGCATTCGTATTAGGACAATAAGACCAGTAAGTAAGAGAATTTTTACAACTTACATAATCAATTATGTTGTTATGAAAATGCCATTTAAAAAACCATTGACCGAAAATTATTTCAAAAAGGCCTAACATTATCGTTAAAATTATTAAGTTAATAGTCAAAGTTTTCATGATAAAAATTATTTTAAGAAAAAAGGTTCAACAAAATTTTCATTAAATAGTTCTCTTTTAAAGGAAATCCTAATTTTTCTATTAAAAAAATTTTTTATAATTTCATCATTAAACTCGTCTTTTTTTGAATATCTTATTTCATTACCTTTATCCTGAGGAATTGGTTTAAATTTACTAAAATTATTATTTTTTAAATTAAAAATAACCGAATCAATAGCTGCTTTTACCGAAAGCATAGAAAAATCAAAAGGGTTAGAAACCATTTTTGGAAAAGCATGGTAAAGTATTTTTCCATTATCCACACCTCTTTCAAGAAGATGGATTGTTGCTCCCACAAGTTGAGGGTTATTATCATAAATAGCCCAAAAATTACAATCTGTACCTCTATAAAAGGGTGAAACACCCATATGTAGGTTAATAGCCTTTTTTTTAATTAAAAACTCACATAAATCACCAGTTAAAATTCCAGTTCCAAAAACAACATACATATCACTTCTAAGAAAATCCTTAATCATTTCCTTATTAATTTTTTTTAAGTCACCAAATGGGATTGAAAAAAATCTTATTTTTTTCTTTTGAAGGTTAACGTATTGATTTTTAAAAATTTTATTTTGTGACTTATTTACAAGACTAAAATATTTTTGTAATGGCTGTGAGACTTTATAAAAACTATTTATTTGTCCTGTAAAAAGCGTTTTACATTCTTGAATCAAAAATAACTCATCAGATATCAAAGCTAATGAATTAATTAGGTAGTTATGTCTACGAGAGTTTGAAGTAAAAACTGTAATTTTCATATTAATTGATTTTTTTTTTGAAACACATAACAATCCTCTCTAGCAATTTCAAACATTGAGTTATTAATTTTTTTAACATTCATGTCAATATCAGTAGTTTCTTTAAAACCAATATCAATATTAAGTTTTTTTAGTACTCTAAATGTATCGTCATTATAAGATCCTAAAGGATGGGACATTGAATTAATTTCATTAGGATTACATTTAAGAATTGATATTAATATTTCCTTATTTAAAGAATATTCCTCATATTGTTTTGTAAAGGAAAGTCTTCCAATTGATGGTGGATGGGAATGAGAATGAAGTCCAATCTTATGACCGCTGTTATAAATCTTTTTTATATCTTTAGAATTCAAGAAAATTTTTTTAGAATATTTTATGTAATCAAATTTTTTTATTAAAAACATTTCTTTAAATATTTCTTTTACCTCTTCAATGCTTAAATATTTATTTCTTATTAACCTAAATTTTAATTCAGACAAAGAATAAAATGGGTATTTTTTTTTTTGATACTCTATATAAGAACTATTCTCTTCAAGAAACTTTGATGTATTTGTGTTTAACACTTTATAAAAAAGTTCAAAAAAATCGTCATCGTTCTTAAAATAAATAATTTTAAAAAAACGACTTAAAATCATCAAATCTGCATCACCTTTCAAAAAAATAGTTGGTACGAACAAAAAAGAATTAATATTAAATTTTTCAAGAACTGATAAAGCAATATCTAATTGAGACCTCAGTCCATCATCAAAGGTAAAGCACACACTGTTAACTGAATTTTTTTTTTTTAAATTTTTTATAAAATCCTCTGGATTTAAAATCTTCTGTCTTTCAATTAATTTTACTATCTTTGTAAATGAATCATTTGATAATGAATCATTACCTTGAAGGTGATGTTTATCATGAAAATAATGAAAATTTATTCCAAAACTAAAATTGTCAAAATTATTTTCCATCATTAAAACAAATTATATGAAGTAATGTGGAAATAAAAATATATCTCTTTAATATGAGTTTTTTTCATATACTAAGTTTTTTTTTAATTCTATATTTTATCCTTTAGTTTAGATATATCTACTAACTTTTTAAATGTCTTAGAACTTTTCTTTAACTCTTTAAAATTTCCTTGAGATTCAATCATTCCGTTATTCATTACTAAAATATTGTCACAGCTTTGTAATGTATTGATTCTATGAGTAATAAATAAAATAGTTTTTCTTTTTTTTATTTTAATTAAATGATTAATTAATAATCTTTCGTTTATAACGTCAAGATTAGATGTAGATTCATCAAAAATCATAAGATTGGGATTTTGAAATAATAACCTTGCAATACCTAAACGTTGTCTTTGTCCACCAGACACCCACGCACCATCTTCTCCAATAAATTCATCTATTTTATTTGGAAGTGTTTTTACAAAGTTTTGTAAATTTATAGATTTAATTGTTTTCCATATTTTTTTTTTAGATTCATTATTTATATCACTACCAAAAGCAATATTTTCTGTTATTGATCCATCCATTAAAAAAAAATATTGTGATGCTAAACCAATATTTTTATGCCATGCATGAATATTTTTATCAGTGTCCAAAGATAAATTGTCAACTTTAATTTGTCCTTTTGATGGTTTTAATAGACCACTAAACAATGAAATTAAAGTTGTTTTACCAGAACCTGAAAAACCAGTGATACCTACAAATTGCCCTTTTTTTACTGAAAAATTAATATTTTTAAGGCAATATTCTTTAGAATTTGGATATTTAAAAAAAACTTTTTTAAAAATAACTTTTTGTCTGAAGTTAAATTCACCTTTCTTATCTCTTATATTCGGTAAAAGTATTTTTGTATTTTTAAATTCTTTACCGATAGTATCGACAGCATCTTTACTTAAGTTCATCATTTGTAAATAAGATAACTGTCGATTAAAAATTGGCATTAACCTAAATAAGGTTGTTGCAATCACTCCAATTATTGCAATCCCAAGTTTTTCATCCTCACTATAAATAAGAACAAAGCCAATTACTAATAGAGTAGAAATAACCACAATTAATTCAACTACAAGTGGAGGTACTGTAGAAATAAAATTATAATAAGCCTGTTCTTTAAAATTTCTATTTTCAATATCTGAAAATTTTCTAGTGAAATAATCCTCCTTGTTCATTATTTTCACCTCTTTAATCATTCCTGTTGATTGCCTTAAAATAGATTGTCTTTTTTCAAAAATATCGTTTAGTCTTTCACCTATATTTTCTATTGGTTTTTTAATAACTTTGTACAATAGAGTTACGCAAAGAATGGCGAAAAGAATTGCCAATAAAATTTCTACAGGTAAAATAATAATTAAAATTCCAAGTATTAAAAAAAGTAAAGACAAATTTATTATCGTATTTATATAAGACAACAAAAATTGCTCAAAAATTAAATTTACTAAAGATAAGTTTTTTATAATCAATGAACTTCCTTTAAGAAGAAATCTTGAATAATCTGAAAACAAATAAATTCTCATAAGCTTTTCACTAAATTCAGTTTTCCACTTTGGGAATATTTTGGACTTAGCATGATTATAGTATAGGGTATATAAATTTTTAAATACCAATATAAATCCTATAAGAATTAAAATACCGGTTATTTTTTCGTGGGTTTCTTCAAATCTTAAAAAATTAAAAAAATTATTTAAAAAAGGAATTTTTTCAATATATTCCGGTGTTATCATTAATATTATTAATGGAAAAACTAAGCCTAAGCCTAATAATTCAATAGCTAAAGCAAAAAAACCAAAAAATATTAAAAAAAATATAGTTATTTTTTTTTCTGACAAAATATTTTTTAAAAGGTTTTTTCCATCGGCCGATAAAAAATTTTTTAATATTAATTCAACTATCATTAATATCAATCTTTAAGGATATCAAAACTTTTGTATCTAAGTTGCCATTCATTATTGTTGTCCAGCTTCCAAATATGTGGAGACCTAAATTTATTGGTCAGCTTTTCAAAATATTGTTTGTTGAATTCTGGGTGTTCAAATTGTTTATAAATATCAGGAAATTCTTTTTTAGTTATTGATAAATATTCAAAAACTTCTTTTTCAAATCTATCAGAGTATTCTCCATCAAATCTTCTTACCAGCCTTAGCGCTTCCTCCCTTTCTATTTCTCCATTTCGAATTTCTTGAGATGAATCATATGTTGCTCTTCCAATACCAAATTTTATGAAGGTTGTATAATAATGGAGGTCATCTATTTTATCATCAATAGAACTGTATTTACTGTAAGTACCTGCTGTTCTCTCATCAGCTGGCCTAAAATTACTATTTTCAACTGCATAATAGTAGCATTCCTGCGGATGCCAAGGTAAATAGTATCCCAAATATTGAACATCAATCATCTTATCTTTGATTTGATTTTTATCTATTGGTAGGTAATGCTTAATATCGTACTCTGATAGTAAAAATTCTTTTTTTAATTCTTCTGTTGAAAAACCAGATATGAAAGAATCTTTTGGGTTTTCCGAAGTAAAGTATTCAATAGGTTTCGTGGGCTTTTTGTCATCGTCAGATTTATTACCATATTCAGTTGGATTTTCTCCATAGAAAACAAGTGGAATTGATAATTGAACAGCTAATTTAGGTGGGAAGAACATCTGACCCATAATGAATGGTTGAAAAGGATGAAAAATATTTTCTATTGCTAATCTTGTTAGTAGTCTATGAACCCTTCCATTTGGGGTAAATAAGTAATTATCAAAACCTGAATGAATCCACGATTGAAAATTATCCCATCCCCAAGTAGTATAAATGTGAGGGGAGTATGTTATTGTAAGTGGATTCATGTTAAACTCATACTTTAACTTGTGAGCTGCGTAGAAACTATCCTTACCTCCAGAGCCAGGAACAATACAATCTGGATATCCATCATTTCTTCTATATTTATTACATAATTCTGTTAATTCTTTTTTTCTCTCATTCCAATTTATTTTTTTTTTTTTTTTCTGAAACAAGACAAGCTGAACATACATTTTTTTTATCAAGATTTAAGGTGGGTTTTTTAGTTTTAATAATATGTTTATATTCTTTTTCGGAGTTTGGTTTTTGATTACTGTACGTACATTTTGAGCAAAATTTAACATCTTTTGGCAATCCATAATATGTTTCAGGATCATTCAGAGTTCTTAAAAATTTATTTTTATCGATTGATTTTGGAGATTTTATAACTGGCATCTGAGGAAAAAGTGTTAAACAATATACATATTTTAAAGATTATCTTTCTATAGAAAAAGTTTAATTATTAACTATTTATAGTTTGTATAAATATTTTTTACAAGTAACGAAAATTTATTAATGATATAACCAAATCATGTTTCGTTTTTTCAAAAAAAATAAAAAAAATCTTAACGACACTCAGTCACAGTCACTCAGAATAGACAAAGTAATAGAACCGGGCCCTAAAATACTTCGAGAGGCAGCATGGAATTTTCTAGAAGATAATATAAAAATTAGTTATATGTTAAAAAAAGAAGGATACGTTAACCAAAAAATTATTAAAATGCCTCATTCTTTCTATTTCCCAACCAATAGTCTTCTAGAAGGCGACACATATGTTTATATTGAAGCATCCTTAGATTAGGTTGAATCAAATTGTAAACCCTCCATCTACTACTAAATTTTGACCAGTTATATATTTTGATGAATCAGAAATTAAAAATATTAATGCATTACTCATATCCGTTGCTTTTGCCATTCTACCAAGAGGAACTTTTTCAGAATACTTATTTACAAAAACCTTATTTTGTCCACTTTCAACCCCTCCTGGTGAAATTGAATTAACTCTAATATTTTTATCTCCCCAATATTTTGCCAAGTATTTTGTAAGTCCTAAAACTGCAGCTTTTGAGACACTATAAACTGCAGGAGTATTAATCTCCATATTATTATATTTTGAGCCTTCATAGATTTTACTATCTGGAGCCACTATACCATAAATTGAAGAAATATTTATTATTGAACCTCCGTTTTTATTTTTTGCCATGTATTGACCAGCGTATTTTGAAACAAGAAAAAATGAATCAATATTTACTGACATCACTTCTTTCCATGTGGATAGTTTATAATCCTCAAACTTCTTAAAAAAATTTTTTAAATTAGAGGTTTTTGTAGCCGCATTGTTAACAACAGCATCAATAGAACCATAAAATTTTAAAACTTTTTTTATCATATCTTTTATTTCAATCTCAGAAAGAAGATTACATTTAAGGGCTTTTACAGATGCATCTGGTTTTAATTTTATAATTTTTTTTAAAATTTTTGAAGCTATCGAAATTTCTTTTTCAACTATTATTACGTTAGCTCCCAACAAAGCTAATTTTTTCGAAAATTCTGAGCCAATTATACCTCCACCACCTGTTATAATAACTGTTTTTTTTGAAAGTTGATTTTTGTCCATTCTAGATTTTATAGTTTATTAAAACTGATTGTTTTTTTTTTAAGTTTGCTAATGCTTTTATAACACACATTGACTCAATAATTAAATTTGGTTTAAGAATTATAGATTTACCTTTAATCATTTTAAAAAAATTATTTAACGTATTTCTAAATGCCATAAAATTATCATCAAGATTTAAATAATAATCCTTTTTAGAGTGAAAATGTAGACTAAACACTTTTTCCAGGCCACCAATACAATTTAAATTTAAAATAGTATCTTTTGGATATTTCAACATAAAAGAATCGAATGGTGAATCTAATCTTGTTGCAGAAATCGGTTTATTGAAACCTAATGTAGATATTGCATCTAAGATATGAACCCCATATTTTTCAATATCATTAACAACAAAAGCATTAATTGTTCGAATATTTTTGATTTTTTTTTTTTTTAAAATTTAATATCTCTTTTGAGTATCTCATTCCTGAAGTAGACATTAATTTTTTTGATTTTAGAAAAGGTTTAAAAAATTCAATCTCTTTAAGATCAAGAGTCAATGGTTTATCAATGAATGTTGGAATACCAGCTTTTAAAAAAGGTTTGGAAAGCTTATAATGACTTCGCCAATCATCTCTTGCTATAATAACTGCATCTACCTTGCCAATAAGATCATTAGGTTCAGCAACAACATTTTTAATGAAACAGGCTTCACTTATTTTTTTTGATACCTTTTGATCTTGAGTCCAAATATGTGATATTTTAATATTTTTAAATCCATATAACTTTTTATTTTTTTTCTCTAAGTAATTTAAAATTACCTTCCATCCAGTTTTTTTAAACTTACTTCTACAGTAGCCATTCACAATGGCGGAAAATGAAAGTGGATGGCCATTCTCTGGGCTCATTCCTATCATACCAACATTAATCACCAGATTGTCCAACCTCCGTCAACACTAAAGTCTTGTCCATTAATATAACTACCGGCTTCTGAGCAGAGTACTGCAACAATACCTTTGATTTCATGAGGAAAGCCAATACGATTTAGTGTATTTTTTTTACCTAATTTATCAATAAATTTTGGGTTTTCTTTTTGAGTGCTTTCATAAGGAAAAGGGCCAGGGCTTAATGAATTGACCCTAATAGAATGAGGTGCTAAAAAGCTACTCAAATATTTTGTTAATTGTATAATTCCGGCTTTTGCTGAACCATAACTAGGAGGGTTTGTGTATTTCTTGCCATCATATATTCTGTAATCTGGGGCAATTTTTCCATACATAGAAGAAATATTAAGGATTATCCCTTTATTTTTTTTTAACAGTGGAAAGAATGTTTTTATTGTTTTAAAAACTGAATTTAGAGAAATATCAATATCATTCTCCCAGTCAGTAAATGAAATAGATTCAAAAGAATTTTTATTTCCAGACCATCCAGAGTTCACAAGAATATCTAATGATTTATTTTGATTTTTATAATCTTTAAATAAACTTTTTATAGATTTATCGTTTTTTAAATCTACCTTTAAAGCACTATGATTATTTGGATATTTATTATTTAAATCTTTAATAAATTTTTTATTTTTTTTTAGGTTTCTGCTTGCTACAGTAATTTTTGCACCCAATTCTGCGAGAACGAAACTAATCTCTGATCCAAGTAATCCGCTACCTCCAACAACTAAAGCAGACTTATTTTTTAAATTCAAAAGTTTATTTAAAGAAGGAGAATTTTGAGGATTTGAATAAGGCATTAGCTATAATAAAATCTTTTTCATCATCAATATCAACTAAATAAGATCCATCAATAATCTCTGCTGCATATTTTCCATACAATAATGTTGGAGACTTTTTAGGAAGAGATTTTGGTCTAAAAGCATATATTGCACCATTAAGTTTGTAAACTGGCCTCAATTTCTGTCTTGGCATCCAAGGAATAGATCCAGCTAATAGAGGTTTTACTTCTTTTTTTGTTATATGCCAACATCTTTCTGGATTAGTTTCAGCTAAACTAAATGTAGCAATTGAATCTAGTTTTTCTTTGTGCATTCGATTAAGACAATTTATCAACCATGAAGGTTTTCTTAATGGACAAGTTGGCTCAAGAAGAATAATAATATCTGGCTTCATTTTGTCTGAGAATGAATTATAAAAATGCTTAATAGTATCTACCACTAAAGAACTATCAGTCGCCAAGCTTGATGGTCTTTTATGAATTTGTACGCCCAGTTTTTTTGCATTACTTATTATCAAATTATCATCAGATGACACAAAAATTTTATTAACTTCATCAAATTTCATTGCATATTTTATAGTCCAATAAATTAAAGGTTTTCCATTTAATAGAAATAAGTTTTTTTTTTTTACAGTTTTACTACCACCTCTTGCAGGAATGAGAATCATGATATTTTCTTTATTTTTCACATTATCCCCAAAAATATTTTTTCTTTTCTTGTTTTGAAGTAAAATTCATAGAAACAAACCTAGAGTTTTCTGATGAAGAAATAATAGAAGCCACAAGTGATTTTGTGATTTCTAAACCACTATTTTGATCTGGATAGTCCTTGTCTTCTAATAATGATTTTATTATTTTCATGGTAGGTTTAATATTATCTGCTGGTTCAATTTTCTTGACAAACCTTTTCCATGGCAACCCATATCTAGTTGAAGGTTCATTAAAAAAATTTTTTTTTCTATGAGTCACAATTAATTCTCCAGCAAATTCATCTGAAAAAATGTGACCAAATTCAAAAAGATAAATCACCGTCATTCCATGACCCTGTTTATACATAGCATTAATATTAAGAATATTATTTTTTTTATTTACATAAGTGAAATTTCCAGAAAAATCATACAAATCTTTTCCTCTTGGATTTTTTATTGGTTTATCAGTAATAAATCCTGAACACTTTTTAATCTTTGAATCTGTTAAATATTTAAAAGCTTCCAAATAATGCGAACCATTATTTGACAAACCAAAACATCCTCCTGAGACGTTCATACTTGAAAGCTTTCCTAACAAATTTAAGTCGATAAACTTTCTAATCTCTGTGTATTGAGGCATTTTTCTCATTTGATGATTAATCCCAAACTTAATTTTAAATTTATTAAGCAGTTCTATAATTTGTTTACACTCATAAATTGATTGAGCCATGGGTTTTTCACATAGAATTTTTTTTGGTCTATACTTTGCGCACATCTTAATTACTGATAAATGTTTATCTGCAGTAGTTGCTATAATTATAAGATCTACATCTTTTGAATATTCCATCATTTTTTTTACATCGTTAAAGCATTTACTGATGGGAAAATTATTTTTCAAAGAAAAATCATTAAGAGTTTTTGTGTTTATGTCGCATGCTGCAAAGATTTTTAAATTTAACTTTTTAATTGCATCCGCATGATTTCTTCCCATTCTTCCAAGTCCAATTAATAAAATTTTTTTCATTTATTTAGTATTAATAAAATTTTGAATTATTTTTAAACCTGAGCCAGCACTTTTCTCAGGATGAAATTGAACACCATAAATATTATCTTTATGAATTACAGCACAAATATTCATTCCTGAATATTTTCCAAAAGCTAGACAATCTTGAGTAGCCTTTGGTTTACATTCATACGAATGTATAAAATAAAAATAATCATCAGATGTAATTCCTTCAAGAATCGTTGACTCCCATGAATTTACATTTTTCTTTAATTTTGACCATCCAATAAAAGGAATTTTATGAGTTTTATTATCAAATGTTTTAGGTATTTTTTCTACATTTCCATTAAATAAATTTAATCCTTTATTGAAACCAAACTCTGTACTTGACTCCATAAACATTTGCATGCCTACACAAATTCCTAAGATAAAAATTTTTTTTTCAAATAATTCTAATATTACATCATCTAAGTTTTCTTTTTTGATTCTATTAACGCAATCTCCAAAAGCTCCAACACCTGGAATTATTAAATGGGTTGCATTTTTTAAATCTTTATATTCTTTAGTTAAAATTGGCTTTGCATTACAATTCAAAACTGCATTTTGAACACTTCTAATATTCCCTACGCCATAATTTAATACATGAATTTCTTTCATAATTAACAACTATTATATTCTCATTTCAATGTTTTTTTTTATTACTTCATTTTTAATTTCAAAAACGGTTTTTCGATCATAATGAAGAATATCTGCAACTGCAACAGCATCAGCATTTCCATTATTGACCACATCAATCAAATGTTCAATTTTTCCCATACCACCGCAAGCTATAACAGGAACTTCAGATATATTAGATACTTTTTTAATTAAATTAGTATCAAACCCAGTTCTTGTACCTTCCCTATCAACTGAGGTAATAAGTATTTCTCCTGCACCTTTATCAATGACTGTTTCAACCCATTTAAGAACGCATAAGCCTGTTTTTTCTCTACCAGAGTCAACCATCACTTCCCAATTATCAGAATCTTTCTTTTTTTTTGCTTCAATTGAAGATACCATACACTGAGAACCAAACTTATCAGAAATAGTTCTTATTAATTCTGGATTTTTTACAGCTGCAGTATTGATTGCAACTTTATCTGCACCATACTTCATCATCTCATCAACATCGTTTAATGTTCTCACACCTCCTCCAACTGTAATTGGTACAAAAATATTTTCAGAAGTTTCTTTAATAAGATTCATCAAACTGTTTCTTTGATACAAGTTTGCAACTACATCCATGTAAAGAATCTCATCTATATTATCATTGTAGTAACGTAAAGCATATTTTGAGGGGTCACCTATCTTTCTCAAGCCCTCTAAATTAATTGATTTAATTAAAAAATTTCCTTTTATATCAAGTCGTGCAATTAGTCTTATATTAGGCATAAATTAAAACCTAGATCTAGCCTCACTAAGATTATTATTATTTCCAATATCAACCCATTCTTTGTCATTAATGTAAAAAGAAATACTTTTTTTTTTCTTTATTAAATCGTTTATCAGATCTGGCATATCTAAATATTCATTTGATTTTATAAAATCTAAAACTTTTTTATCAAATACATATATACCAGCACTTATAAGGTGAGTAGATTTAGGTTTTTCGTTTATCTTTTTAACTTTTTTATTTTTAACTAAAACCTCTCCATAAGGTAACTTGTTAATAATTTTTTTACAAACTACAGTTCCAAAATCATTTTTATTTGTATGACTTTTTAAGATTTTAACAACGCTTAACTTAGTTAATACATCGCCATTCATTACTAAAATACTTCCTCTTAATTTATTTTTTTTTATTAAACTCATTGAACCTGCAGTTCCTAATTTTTTCTTTTCATCAATATATTCAATTCTTATCGATTTAGATGAACCATCTCCAAAATAATTTTTAATTTGGTCTTTAAGATAATTGACTGAAATCATAAAATTTTGGAAGCCTTCTTTAATTAAATTTTCAATAATAATTTCTAGTATTGGCTTATCCCCAATACTGATCATCGGTTTTGGAATTGAATCTGTTAACGGGCTAAGCCTCTCACCTCTTCCCCCACACATCAACAAAACCCAATTATCGTATTTTTTCTTTACCAGAAATTGATCTAATAACTTTAGATCAACCAATTCATTATTTTCATTTACAATTGGGAGATGTCTGATAACATTTTTTTTCATAAATTCTAAAAAAAAACTTTCATCCTGCCTAAATTTCATCATTAAAGGTTTATTATTCATTATTTTTGTTACTGGTAATTTGAAATCAATATTATTAATTATTGCTCTTCTAATATCTCCATCTGTCAGAGTTCCCAAAATTTTTTTTTTTTCTAAAATTAAAATTATTTTTTCATCAGTTGTCTGCAACATTTCAACAGCCTTACTAATCTTGCATAAAGGAGAGACAATTATATTTTTAAATTTCTTCATACTCAAGTCTCTATTAGTTCATCCTTATCAAATTTTCTATTGGCTTTTTTCCCAATCAAATCCCACAATTTCATTGGGGACATACCATTAGCAGGTCTTTTTACAGTTAAATTATTAAAATTAAAAATGTCTCCTTTAATTATTTTTTTTTTTGCAACAATACTTTTTCTAACCAAGGCCTTGGTTATATTTTCATTCTTTGTTGATTTTTTTTGAGAACTACCCATTAAAACTTCAACACTTTTAATTTGGTTAACAAATTGTTTGAAACTCTCAGGCTCCATTGATGCTAAATGATCTGGACCAATTTGATTTTTACTAAGTGTAATATGTTTTTCAATTACTTTAGCACCATTTGCAACTGCACAAATTGCAGTTATTGAATCAAGTGTATGATCTGAATAACCAATATCCAAATTGTATCTTTGTTGCATTTTTATCATAGCTTTTAGATTAACATTTTTTAGGTTTGTTGGGTAATCACTAGTACAATGTAGTAAAACAACTTTGGGTTTTGACAAGGAATTTATATCACTCAATTTTAAAAATTTATCTCTATTTTTTGAACCATTGTAGATTATATTTAATGCCTGATCAATTTCATCAAAATTTGACATTCCAGTTGAAAGAATTAATAAATTACTTTTAGATGAAGCTAATTCTAAAAAAGGACCGTTAGTTATTTCACCTGAAGAGATTTTAATGTTAAGTAATTTCAAATCCTCTTGAACAAATTTTAGCTCTTCTATTCCAAATGGTGTTATTAAAAATTCAATTTTTACTTTTTTTGCATAACTTTGTAGTTTTCTATAATCTGATTTTTTTAATTCCAAAGACTTTAACAGTTCTCTTTGATTTTTTTTAATTTTTTGATTTTTCTTTTGATAATTTGCAAGTTGAGCTTTTTCAGTAGTCAAATTTTCTGAAAAAAAAATTTGAAACTTTACAGCACTTGCACCTGCTTTTTTTGCAACATCTATAAGCTTTAAAGCATTTTCTATCGAGCCATTATGATTTACGCCTGCCTCAGCAATAATAAAAGTCATTTTAATTTTATATCAAAAAAGATTTTTTTTTTAAAATTATTAATTTTAATATTTTTAAGGACGTTTTTAATTTTCAATGAAATATTTCCAGGATCACCATAAGGGTTTTTATAATTTTTTATTTTTTTTTTAAATTTACTACTTATCACTTTGTCTATCGATTTTTTAATTTCTACACTTTTGTATGAACTATGAATAATTGATTTAGAGCAAGTCCTTCCCTCCTGTCTTTCTCCAATATTTATTGTAGGAGTATTAAGTGATGGGGCCTCAATAATTCCACTTGAAGAATTACCAATTATTGCTTCAGCATATTTTAATGCAGATAAATATACAGTTTGACCCAAAGATTCAAATAAATAAGCATAAGAGGAATTAATTCTACAAAACTTTCTTAAAGAATCATTTATTTTTTTTCCGCCAAAGTCAGAATTTGCTTTCGTAAAAATAAGGTTATAATTTTTATAACAGCTCAAAACATTTAAAATATTATTTATATATTTATTCATTGTATCATCTAAGCGGGTAATGGGATGTAATGTGATTAAAAAGAATGGTTTCATTTGTATTTTTAATTTTTCTACTAATTTTTTTTTAGATAAAAAATTTATTGATTTAAGATTATCGAGACCAGGAGCACCAGTGTGAAATACGTTTTTTGGGTTTTCACCCATTTGTATTACTCTAAATTTATATTCATTAGTTGCAACAAAATGAATATTAGAAATTTTTGTTAGAGCATGCCTTACACACTCATCTATCACTCCAAATGTAGTTTCACCACCATGTATATGAGCTATTGGTAGATCACAAAGTAATCCAGCTTGAGCACAACTTAAAATTTCAAATCTATCACCAAGCAAAATCATAATATCGGGTTGATTTTTTAAAATGTAATTTGTTAATTTTTCTAATAAAATTGAAGAAGATTTTGATAAACTTGCTTTAGAGAATTTATTTTCTTCTAAAATTTTAATTTTTTTATTAATAATCAAACCATCTTTTAATATTTCTTTATATGTATTCCCATAATAATTTGATAGGTGGGTCCCACTTACTACTAGGTCTAATTCTAGGTTTGTATCATTTCTTATTTGTATTAAAAGATTTTTCAATAATCCATAATCTGCTCGAGATGTTGTTACTACGAGGATTTTTTTTTTCATGATTCTAGATTATCAACTAAATGTGAACTACTTGGTAGGTTAATTATTCTATTTGAAAGTTCTTTAGACTTGATCATTTCCATAGATGGAGAGTCTAAGTAAGGTTTAAGTGTATTAAGTAAATCCCAAATGGGCCTACAAAAAATTTTCGCTTTATGAAGATTTCTTAGAAAATTATCTCTTGTCAACGAAGTTGTATTTTTTGGAAGAATTAATGTATTTAACCAATAGTTTGAAAGTGATATTTTAGGAGATGTATATATGGAAAAAATTTCACTAGTTAATTTTTGTTTGTAAATCTTTTGTAGTATTTTTTTTTTTCTTAAAATTCTATTAAAATATTTTAGTTGAGAAATACCCATTGCTGCATTAATGCTTGGTAGTCTATAGTTATATCCAACTTCATTATGTAAATACTTCCACGAATGTTTTTTTTTTGCTGTATTGATCAAGTGGCTTATTCTTTCAGAGTATTTTTTTTTTTGGGTAACTATCATCCCTCCTCCTCCAGTAGTTATGATTTTATTTCCATTAAAACTGAAAACACCAAATTTACCAAATGTTCCAACATGTTTTCCATCGTAAAAAGAACCAAGCCCCTCTGCTGCGTCTTCAATTATATCAAGATGAAAGTTTTTAGAAAAATCCATCAATTTTTCTACATTAACTGGAGTTCCAAAAATATGAACTGGAATTATATTCTTAACAAACTTACCTGTTTTTTTATTTACATATACTTTTCCTAAATCTTTATCATTTTTGAGTTTTGTAATTTTTTTTAAATACTCTTCAGCTCTATCAAAATCTATTCCAAATGTTTCTTCTTCAGAGTCTAAAAAATGTGGGGTTCCACCTGTATATTTAATTGCATTAGCTGTCGCCACAAATGTCAGACCAGGGATAAGGACTTCATGTCTATCGTTTACTCCATTCACTAAACAGCTTATATGTAATCCAGAGGTTCCATTAACTGTTGAAGAAGCGTACTTAGATCCAACACGTCTACAAATTAATTTTTCAAAGTCTTCAACCATTTTTCCTGATGTTGAGACCCACCCTGAATCAACACATTGAACTATCTTCAATTTATCTTCATTAGTAAAAGTAGGTTCATGTAAAAAGAAATTATTTAATTTTTTAGAAAATAGCGATTTAAACTTATAAATAAATTTTTTTTCTTCAAGCTTATTCATTTTACATAATTAGTGCTTTCAGATTTAATCAATTTTTCATTCTCTAAAAACCAATTATAAGTATCTTGAAGCCCTTTCATTAAACCTTCATTGCCAATAAAGATTGGTGACCATTTTAAAATTTTTTTTGCTTTTTGATTATTTGATAAAAGTCTATCAACTTCACTCTTGCTAGGTCTCTTTCTTATTTTTTCAGAAATAATAGAAACATCTTGATTTGAAATTTTAATGAGAAGTTTTGATAGCTTTTCAATTGAAATTTCAAAACCAGTTCCAAGATTAATAGTTTCTCCAATACATTTGTCATTATTTATTGCCATATATATACCTCTTATTGTATCCTCAACATAAGTAAAATCTCTTGTTGTTTGAATATTTCCTAATTTAATTTTTTTATTTTTTTGTAATAATTGCGCGATTATTGTTGGAATTATTGCTCTTTGAGATTGCCTAGGACCAAAAGTGTTAAATGGCCTTATAATAGTTAATGGAAGATTAAAAGAACAGAAAAAGGAGTATGCAAGTTGGTCAGCTGCAATTTTTGTCGCAGAATAAGGAGACTGTCCCACCAGAGGATGTTTTTCATCAATTGGTACATATTGAGCAGTACCATAAACCTCACTAGATGAAATATGAATAAATTTTTTAACATTTTTAATACGTGAAGCTTCTAATAAATTTAATGTTCCATCTATATTGGTTTTTACATAAGATGATGGTGCGTCATAAGAATATGGAATTGCAATCAAAGATGCTAGGTGTATTACACATTGACAACCCTCAATAGCTGAATTAATTACTTTAAAATCTCTTATATCTCCTTTGATTAAATTTATTTTTTTTTTTATTTTTGGATCTAAGAAATCTAGCCACCCGTTTTGATCAAACGAATTATAAAGACATAGTGCATTTATTTGATATTTTTTTTCTACTAAAAATTCAACTAAATGCGAACCTATAAATCCTTCAGAACCAGTGACTAATATTTTCTTTATCATACGATTATTCTTTTTTGAAAGCTGTCATCCTTCTTTAAATCTATAATAAAGACTAAAAAGTTATTTAAAAAAAAGTTTTTTAAAACATCCTTCAAAAAAAGTTTTAAGATCATTTTTTTTGAAGTGTATTTAATTTTATTCATTATTAATCATTTTATTAAATTAATTTACATTGTGTTATTACAAATTAACATAGAATACTCATTTACACTTAAATCTTAAATATAAAATTTTCACCAAGCTGTCTAAAACTATATTAATCATCTGCCACTTTATTAATTATTTCACTTATTAAAGTTACTTGTTTAGAATCTAACTCTGGAAAAATAGGCAAACTTATTATTTCGTTTACAATTTTATCAGTATTAACAAATTTAAAATTTTTATTAGTTTCTTTGTATATTTTTTGTTTGTGAATAGGGATTGGATAATGAATTCTACAATCAATCTTATTTTTTATTAATTCTTTTACAACTTTGCTTCTATTTTTAACTCTTATTACATATAAATGGTAAGCATGAGTGTTGTTAGGGGAAGTGCTTGGCTTTATAACTGAATTTTTAATATTTTTATCATAATTGAGTGCAACTTGTTTTCTAGACTTTAACCATTTTTTTAAATATTTAAGTTTTACATTCAAAACTGCAGCTTGTATTCCATCTAATCTATCATTAGTACCTAAAATAGAGTATTGATTCTTAGTCTTACCTCTTCCGTGATCTCTTAATTGTTTAATCTTATTAATTAAAGTTTTATTGTTACTAACTACTCCTCCAGCGTCACCAAATGCACCAAGGTTTTTTCCTGGATAAAAACTGAAACAGCCAAAATCTCCAAAAGTTCCACAAAATTTTTTACCAATTTTGGCACCATGTGCCTGGGCACAATCCTCTATGACTTTTAACTTATATTTTTTTGCAATTTTTATAATTTTAATCATGTCCGCTGGGTTTCCGTATAAATGAACAGGAACAATAGCCTTTGTTCTTTTAGTAATTTTTTCTTCAATTATTTTAGGGTCAATATTGAAAGATTTTTTGTCGATATCAACAAAAATAGGTGTAGCATTAACATTAGAAATTGCCTCTGCTGTCGACACCCAAGTATGAGGTGTAGTAATTACTTCGTCTCCATTACCAATGCTGCATGCTTTCAGAGCAAGTTCAATTGCTGATGTTCCTGATGAAACACCAGCACAATATTTGATATTTAAAAAAAAAGAAAAATTTTTCTCAAATTTTTCAACTTCTGAACCTAAAATAAAACCAGTATTATCTATTACATTTTGAATTGCAGAATCAATTTCTAACTTTATTGATAAATAATTTTTTTTTATATCAACTAATGGAATAAACTCAGTCATAAAAAACTATTGTTTTAAAAATAAGTAGGATTTATTTTCGAATTTACAAAAAAAATCTTTATCTAACTTGTTACCTGATTCACTTACCCAGCCATGTTGTTTAGCTGGGTTACCATAAACCAATGAATAATCTTTAACATTTTTTGTAATTACTGATCCTGCCCCTATAAATGAATATTTTCCAATTTCTGTTCCACAAATAATTGTGGCATTGCCTCCAATAGTAGCATTTTTTTTAACTAAGGTTTTTTCGTATTTACTTGTTGGGAACTCAGACCTTGGATTTTTTACATTAGTAAATACACATGAGGGTCCACAAAAAACAAAATCCTCTAGAACAACACCATCATAAATGCTTACATTATTTTGAATCTTAACATTATTTCCAATGATCACATTTTCTCCTATAAAAACATTTTGTCCTAAAATGCAATTTGTTCCAATTGTTACGTTTTTTGAAATGTGGGTCGATATCCATATTTTTGTATCAACTCCAACATTTACATTTTCATCAATAATACATGTCGGATGGATAAAAGCAGGCTTATTCATAGTTAATTCGTTTTAATTTAAAGATTTAAATAACACTTTTAAGTATAGTATAATATTTAGGGTTTAAATATAATTTATAATTTTCAAATTGTTTATTAAAAATATATAAATACACAAATATTGTTAATAAAAGGTTTATTGAGTGATAAATCTTAATATTTTTTTTTTAAAGAAGAGAAGAATTTTTAAATATTTTATAAAGTAAAGTATGACAATAAAAAATTTTAACCATGCGAAAGCCTATTACTTATTCAAAAAAATTAGATCTACAGAAGAAAAAATAATCGAAATATATGATAGTGATGTAATAAAAAGTCCTGTTCATTTATCACTTGGACAAGAATCAATAGCAGTTGGTATTGCTTTAGCATCTGATACAAAAAAAGATATTATATTTAGTAACTATAGATCCCATGCACATTTTATAGCACACGGTGGAAATTACAAAAAAATGTGGGCCGAATTATTTGGTAAAGAAACTGGATTATCATCAGGAAAGGCTGGGTCAATGCATTTAGGAGATTTAGACATAAATTTTATATTTACCTCTGCAATTGTTGGAAGTGCGATTTCAGAGGCTGTTGGTTATGCTTTAGCCATAAAACTTAAAAAATTAAATTCAAGAGTAATTTGTTATCATGGAGAGGGAGCAATGGACCAAGGAACTTTTTGGGAATCATTAAATTTTAGTGCATTAAAAAAATTACCAATTCTTTTTGTATGTGAAAATAATCATCTTGCCATATATTCAGAGCAAAAAAAAAGAGTGAAAACTTTAAACATATGCAAAAAAGTTAAGTCATTTGGAGTTCATACAATTAAAATAGAGGATAATTCAACTAAAAATATATTTAAATATGCTCAAAAAGCTCTTCAAAGAATTGGAAAAAATTGTCAGCCAGTCTTTTTAGAAATCAATACTTACAGAGAAGTTGATCATGTTGGCATAAATTATGATTTTGAGTTAGGATATAGAAAAAAAGATAAACAAAAACTTCTTAAAAGCTTAAATGAATTAAATTCTTTAAAAGAAAAAACAAAAAATTTTTTACAAATTGAAAAAAAAATAAAAAAAGAAATTTATGATGCCATTAATTTTTCATATAAATCAAACTTTCCAAAAATAAAAAACATAGAGTTAAATGTTACAAAAGAATAAATTGTTAAAAAACATGTCTTATGCAGACGCAATTTTAAGTGCAAACAAAATAATGCTTAAAAAAAATAAAGATGTTTTTATTTTTGGGCAAGGCGTTGATGACCCAAAAGGACATTACGGAACAACACTCAATCTTCACAAAGATTTTGGAAATAATAGATGTTTTGACACACCAATATGTGAGGAAAGCATGACTGGCGTAGGTATAGGTGCAGCAATTGCTGGTATGAGGCCGATTTTAGTTCATCAGAGAATGGATTTCTTAATGCTAGCCATGAATCAACTTGTAAACATGGCCTCTAAAATTCATTACATATCAGATGGGAAACTTTGTGTACCATTAGTTGTGAGAGCTTGCATTGGAAGAAGTTGGGGACAAGGTGCTCAGCATAGTCAATCTTTATTTTCAGTATTTGCCCATATCCCAGGATTAAAGGTGATTGCTCCTACAACTCCTCATGATGTAAAAGGAACTCTCATAACAGCAATAGAAGATAAAAATCCAGTAATTTTTATAGAACATAGAATGCTTTATAAAAATAAGGGCTTGGTACCTAAGGGTTATTATAGAGTAGAATTTGGTAAATCAAGAACTTTATCTAAAGGTAGTGATATAACATTGGTTGGAATAAGTTTTACAGTTATAGACTG
>MDSV01091033.1_pt1 | contig 39287 bp, 63 predicted proteins | sample 810851 | NCBI WGS metagenome assembly MDSV01 (sample SAMN05326640, study PRJNA326480) | marine metagenome | isolation source: seawater | place: Atlantic Ocean: North East | collected 2012 | reverse complement strand
TTGATGACGATAAGTTCGCAGGTGCCTATGTTCAACCACCACAAAAGGGTAAACATGATTGGGTATATGATTTGGATATCACAAGTATGTATCCGAGTGTGATTCGTTCATTAAATATATCACCAGAGACTAAACTTGGTAAGGTTGAAGGTTGGGAAGCAGAAGAATATTTAAAGAAAGATAATGTAAAGACCTATACTATGAATGATAAGAAAGGTAAAGAGATAGGTAAGTTTACAAATGGTGAATTAGAAAATTATTTATTAACTAATGATATTAGTATTGCCTCTAATGGTGTTTTATATCGTACAGATAAACAAGGATTGATTCCTGCACTACTTACCAAGTGGTTCAATGAAAGAGTTGAAATGAGAAAACTTGTTAAGAAATATAATGAAGAGGGTAATAAAGAATTAGAAGATTACTTTGATAGAAGACAATACATACAGAAGATTATTCTAAACTCTTTGTATGGTGTATTGGGTCTATCAGTATTTAGATTTTATGACTTGGATAATGCAGAGGCAACGACTCTAACTGGTCAAGCCTTAATTAAGTTCAGTAAGAAGATAACGAATCATTTTTATAATAAAGAACTTGGTACTAACAAAGACTATGTTATATACATAGATACTGATTCTATCTTTGCCTCTGCTATTCCATTGGTTGAAAAGAGATTCCCTAATCAAAATCTAAGTGACACAATGATGACACAAAGGATTATGGAAATTTGTAGTGAAGTACAAGACTATCTGAACGATAGTTATAATTTCTTTTCAAAGAAGTTTTGTAATGTAGAGATAGATAAACATGTATTTGATATTAAACAAGAGGTGGTTGCAAAGAGTGGATTGTTTATTACGAAGAAACGATATGGATTACGAATTATTAATGATGCAGGTCGTAAAGTAAATAAGATTCATGTTAAAGGATTGGATACGGTTCGTAGTAACTTTGCAGTTGCGATGAAAGAATTATTGGGTAATGTATTGGATGATATACTGGCAGATGTTCCAAAGGAAAAGATTGATGAAAGGATATCATTGTTCAAAAGAAATATGGAATCACTTCATTATGATGTTATGGCAAATCCAATCGGTGTAAAGGGTATTGGTAAGTACGAGGTTGAGGAAGAAGACTCACCATTTAAGACATATAAAAAAGGATGTCCTGTACATGTAAAATCTGCAATCAATTATAACTCATTATTAGACTATTGGTATGAGGGTAGAAAGTATGAAAGGATTACCAATGGTAGTAAAATTAAGTGGGTGTACTTGAAGAATAATGAGTTTGGATTTGATACAATAGGTTATAAAGGTTATGAAGACCCACCACAAATATTAGAATTAATTAAGACACACATAGACCATGATAGAATGTTTGAACAGGCAATGAGTAAGAAGATTGGTATGTTCTATCAGGCAATGTCGTGGGATGCAGTAGTAGATAAAACAAAAAGTATAGAGAGGTTTTTCTAATGGCACGAGACCCATTTAAAAAGATGATGTCAAATGTAAATATGTCATCACAAAATCAAGGTAGTACAAGAGGAAATTTAAACTCAAAACTAAAGAGAGAGTTAGCAGTTAGTAAAGAGGGTAGAATTTACAGATATAAAAAACAACTTGAAGTTGGTATAACAAGAGATGATTTGGAAGAACAATTTAAAAAACAAAAGGGTTGTGACTATTGGATGCCACATTATCAAATAGATTTGAATGAAATATTTGTACCACATTCAATCAAGGCACCATCAGTTGACAGATGGCCTGACCCAAAGGGTGGTTATGTCAAGGGTAATTTTGTAATCACTACAAGGTTTATGAATCTTGGTAGGTCTAATTATCCTGAAGATAAGTTTCAAGAATTTTTAAAAGAAATGTTTGGGGAACCAACAAAAATTGAAAAATATTTTTGATTTTGAGAAAACTAATATATATGTATATATATAGAATATTAACAATAGGAGAATGACAAATGGATAAAAACAAATTAGTTGGGTTTATCAACAAATATCATCTTGGTGGAGAGATAAAATCTACTAAGATTGAATCAAATGGAAAGTCACTTACAACAAGATTTATCTCAGGTGATAAGTCTGTAGTTGGTAGTGTTAAAATGGATAAGTTTGATGCGTTTGACCCAAGTGAGATTGGAGTTTATAATACTTCACAATTATTATCACTACTTTCTGTAGTTGGTGATGATGTGGACTTCACAATAGATAACATGGGTGGAAAGTTTGTATCACTACAAATGAAAGACTCAGGTCATGGAACAACATCAAAATATATGTTGAGTGACTTAAGTGTTATCCCAACACCACCACCACTAAAAAACTTACCAAGTGAATTTGAATTAGAATTAAAATTAGATTCATATTTTATTGGTACATTTATTAATGGTAAAGGTGCCTTACCTGAAACTGAAACATTTACAATCATTGCAGACAATGATAAAGTAAATATTGTAATTGGATTTTCTAACATTGCATCCAATAGAGTTACAATACCTGTTAGTGTAGATAACTATTCAGATATTGAACCTATTTCATTCAGTGCTGAAATGTTTTCAAGTATATTAAGTGCGAATAAAGAATGTCAAAATGCAACTATGAAAGTATCATCTGCAGGGTTATCAAAGATTAACTTCTCAATAGATGATTATGAATCAGAGTATTATTTAGTATCAACACAATCTAATACATAATGTATTTATCGTACTTTGACAAATTCTATGATATGGAACCTTATCTTTACATAGATGAGGTTGAGTGGGAGTATATCAAAAACACCTTTGATAAACAAGATGTAAGAGAAAGTCTTGCAAAGGTTGCGATGTCTTACCCACCACCATACATGGATATATCTGAGAAAGATGCATTAAAACAACTTCAGAAACTAAAAGGAATGAGACATAATGAAATTTTAGTTGAAGGAGAGTGGTTTGCACGAGAAGGTACAGAGTACAGATATGATTTAACTTTTGAAGGTAAACAACAATACTTCAAAAGAAATAATACAGGTAATGATTCAAGTAATTATTTTCAACAAAAGAATAGGTGGAGTGTTGATGGTACAATTGCACCAGGCCCACATAGAACATGGGAAAGTCATAAGTTTATGACAACATTAATTGGGTCTGCATACTCTCTAAAGTTACCTAAGATTGATAAGAGTGCATTTCGTGTAATGATTGGATTGAGAAAATATATTTGTTCTCAATTCAAACCAAATGTTGCAAAGGTATTGTATGATAAATTAGAGAGTAAAAGTATCTTAGACTTTAGTGCGGGTTGGGGTGATAGACTTGCAGGATTCTATGCAAGTGAAACAGGTGAGTCTTATCTTGGGATAGACCCACGAAAAGAAAATCATCCCATCTATGAAGAACAGAAACAATTCTATGAAAAACATAGAACTATGTTTGAGGTTGATAAAAAGAGTATGTTTGTAGAGTATCCTGCAGAGGACTTTGAATATCAAAAGAATATGTATGATACCGTATTTACATCACCACCTTACTTTAGTGTTGAGAGATATAGTTATGATGACACTCAGAGTTGGGTAAGATATAAAGATATTGATACATGGAATACTCAGTTCTTACAAAAAACATTAGAAAAAATATGGCCTTCAATCAAAAGAGGTGGATATTTATTAGTGAACATTGCAGATGTATTTGCACGAACAGGTGGACAGAGAAACATGGTAGAGATATGTAATCCTATGAATAATTTCTTAAGTACATTCCACGATTCAGAATATAAAGGTTGTATTGGAATGGAGATGGCAAAGAGACCTAATAGTGGTGGTGCAGGAATGGCACGAGAGACAGATGAAAGGTTTCAAGACTCTACAATACAAAGAGCAGAGGAAACTAAGGATAAAAGATTTTGTGAACCAATTTGGATTTGGAGAAAGTTATAATGGATGAAATTAAAAATTCCCTATGGGTAGAAAAGTACCGACCTACAAGTCTTGACACTTATATAGGTAATGAACACCTAAAGAGTAAGGTCAAGTTATATCTTGAGAGTGGAGATTTACCACACCTTCTATTGTTTGGTAGGGCTGGTACAGGTAAAACCACTCTCGCTAAGTTACTCGTCAATAACATTGAATGTGATTATCTATACATCAATGCATCTGATGAGAGAAAACTTGAAATGGTAAGAGACAAGGTAAAAAACTTTGCCTCTACTATTGGGTTTTCAAATATGAAAGTTGTGATTCTTGATGAGGCAGATTACATTACACCTGCATCACAGGCCGCACTTCGTAATCTTATGGAGACATTTAGTAAACATTGTAGGTTTATCTTAACTTGTAATTATGTTGAGAGAATCATTGACCCAATACAATCAAGGTGTCAATCATTTCAGATTATTCCACCTGATAGAAAACAAGTTGCAGTACATCTAAGTGATATCCTACAGAAAGAAAAGGTTAATGCAAAGGTTGATGATATTGTAACAATAGTTAATAGTGGGTTTCCTGATTTAAGAAGAGTAATTAATGGTGCACAAAGACAAGTTGTAGATGGTGAGTTGATTATTGATGAGGGAATGAGTATACAAAACGACTATAAAGTAAAGGTATTAGAAATACTTAAGACACAAGATAAGAAAAACTCATTCAAGAATATAAGACAAGTACTTGCAGATTCAAAGGTAACAGACTTCTCAGACTTATTTAGATTATTATTTGATACCGTGGATGATTGGGGTAAAGGTCATGTTGCAGAATGTATATTAGCATTGAGTCAGTATCAACAGAGTGATGCAGTAGTGGTAGATAAAGAGATAAATATCATGGCAATGTTTATAGAAATATTGGGAGTTATAAAATAGTGTATGACTATTTAAGAGAAATTCCACCATCTTTTAAACATGAATATGATAATTTAGTTAAAAATGATATACAGATAGAAGATTCGGTAAAATACCAACTTGTTATATTGGCATATAAAGAAGAAAATCTTATAGGTGAGTGTATAGAGTCTCTGATAAACCAAATTGCTTCTCCTGATGAGTTTGAAGTGTTGATTATAAATAATTGTTCTACTGAACAAGAATTTGATAATACTGAATTAATAGTTAAAGAAAAATTAGATAAATATAAACACAATAATATACATTTAATAAATGTAAAATTTCCAAAAGAAATTGTAAGTTCTTCTTTGGCGGCAAAATATGGTATGGACTTTGCATTATATAGGTGGAAAGATTATGTAGACTTCAACAATGGAATAGTTGCATTTTTTGGTGCAGATAATGTATTTGAAAACCATTTTGTTTCAGAAGTATTGAAGACTTTCAACAATCCATCAAAGTATGATAATCCATATCAGTTGTATCCAATAGGGTTAGGTGAAGATAAGATAGATATTTTAATAACACATTGTGATGGTAACTATAAGTTTTCAAGTTTTGAGAATATAATTGATATTTCAGTTCTCAAACCTTATATAAATAAGATAGAAACTATGAATGAGTTATTGGGAAAGTGGTATTATGAAAATTTTGATATAGTTTGGGGAGTAAAAAAAGAAAAGAAAGTAAATTTGGACGAAAGATTAATTTATAGACCTGATGGAAGTCCTGTTTGGCCTAAAACATTTAGGGCATCTGCATATAATGATTTGGGTGGTGTTGAGATTCAGGCACAAGAAGAACAGGCAATAATAATCAAAGCAGTGATTAATAACTATGTTGTAAAATTTAATGATTTAACAAACTTTACTCATATACAAAGGTTAGAAAAACCAAGAGTTCCTGATGGTAGTTTTACACAAGTGTTGAACGATAGTTTTCAGGCACACATAGATAAAAAAGAATTACAAGTTTATAAACTTGACTATTGGACAATGAGGAACAACATTGAGAAATATTTTTATGAAAAAAAATTCTATGGTGATTGGAGACCAAAGTTTTTTTCAGAACAAGACTTAGATAAAATATTAAAAGAGTCAGGAGAATCATATTTATATTTTAAGAATAAGTTTATCCATCAGTTTCAAGATGAAATAAAAAAGAATTATAGAAAGACAAGCATTAATAATGTTATTAATGACATAAAGAAGAAGTTATAGGAGTAACGAAATGAATGACGAAAGACAATATCAAGAACCATTAGACATATCAAAGGCAGATACGATTCAATGTGAAGAGTGTGGAAACGCATCCTTTATACAATCATTTTTCTTAAAGAGAGTATCAGCATTGATGAGTCCAAATGGTAAAGAGGCAATCATACCAATCCAAGTATTTGCTTGTGGTAATTGTGGAACAATACCAAAGAACATGATGAGTCAAATTCAACCGAGTGAGTAATGTATACTAAAGTTGGAGATGGACTACAAGTAGTAAGTGGTGACATAGTTAAGAGTTTAGTTGGTTTAGAGAATCTAACATACAAGATGTCAGAAGAATTCAACTCTGAAAGACTATGGACACCATCTCATCTTTCCATGGATAACGCCTACAAGACAGGATATATGGAATCATTCTCACATCAGGCATCTATAATTAATTCATACCATGGTGAAGAAAAAGGAATGTGTTCACCTACAGGATGTTATCATTGTTATAGTTTCTTAAAAGATAAAAGTGTTACAGATAAATCTTATGTAATGACAAGTAAATGTACACGAATAGAAGAAGAGTGTAATGATTTAGAAAGAATGTTTAACTTCACTATATCAGAGATAGTGTTTGTTGGTACTGAGAAATATTGTGAGGATAATTTAAATAAGGCAATGACTTTAACATCACAAATGTTAGACCAACTTGGTATCAAATATTTTTATGAAGTTGCATCAGACCCATTCTTTGGTGATAAATCAGAGTTAAAAAGAAAAGTACAAATCAATAGTGGTTCTAAGATTGAGATTAGAGCATGGATTCCTAACGAAGATAGACATGTTGCAATAGGTTCATTTAATCTACATGGTAGAAAGTTTGTTGATAAATTTAATATACAAGACTCAGAGATGACTGCATGTTTTGGTTGGGGATTAGAAAGATTTGTAGATGTTGTAAGTAAGTATGACAAAACCATAGATGAAACCAAAATCAACTTTAACTTCAATACTGATAACACTTTTATACCTGAAGTTAGAAAAAATGTAATTGATGGTAATGATGGTTGGTTATTGAGAGGTCAGACTTATTGGTTTGGTAGAAAACCTATACATGAATATGAAATCCAAACACCAGATATTGGTGAGGTTGTCTATGAAGACATTGATACACTTGAACAACTTGATGGGTGGACATGGGAAATTCTACAAGGTCTCAAAGAATGGGACAGATTAAATATGGATTGGATTACCATAGAGACAAGAAAAACTTGGTTATGGGATTTAGAAACTGCAAAGAAAAGAATAAAAGATGGACACAATTTGTGTGCAATGTTTCACGATGGTAAAATGATACAATGGAATTGGTGGTTTATGGGTGAATTTACTTTTTATGACCACGAGTGGAATATTGATATGAACTTACCTAAAGACCATTCTTATGGTGGATATTGGGCATGTTTACCTAAATATAGAACTTCAAGAAAACATGGTAAACTGATAGAACATTTCTACACTTATATTACAAACTATCTTATTAGAAAGAATATAAAATATGACTTGGCATATGTTGATGGTTGGAACAACAAGGCAATCAGTATACATAAGAAGATGGGATATGTGGGTTACAATTGGATGGAAAATGAAAACTTTCTCAAATAATCAATATTTATAGATATGAACGATTCACAAAGACAAGCTTACGCAAATTTATTAAAAGAAAAAAGTTTACAGGTAGGAAATCTGTTTACTGGTAGTGCCTATTGGGATACTGAACATGAAGGTATGATATATGCCATGGATTGGATACCACAAAGTGGTTCAATAAAACTATTAGAAATGAACACTAACATAGGATTAAGTGGTAGGATGAAACCATACTTTGATTTTAGTGAATTAGTAAGTCATATTACAAGTTCTGGTCATACTACATGTACTTATCATGAAGACTATCTAAATTTCAATATAGAACCACAAAGAGTTGAAGACACTTTAGATATTTTTAAACAACAACTTAGTTCAAGTTTATCATCTTCAGGATGTACATTTACACATGAATATAATCTATGGGATGAGGTTATACCAACACCATCTTCAACACATTATGTATTAAGACAAGGACATTCAAATTATCATAATGTTGATATATTATGTGAGAACAAAACTATATTTCGTAATTTTATAACAGGTAGTTTAGGTGAAGATTTCTTCCCTGCATTTGGTAGTAATATTTCATCGTCATTTAGTAATCCAACAAATGTACCTGATGTTGTTATCAAAGACCCAACTAAAGATATGGGTGTAGGAGTGTCTTTTACAGACTTTACAAGTGATAGAAATCAAATATATAATAATCATAATTATGTAGAACAATATATAGAACCTGAAATAGATAATAGTAGATATAGATTATTTAGAAGTATCATATTGATTGGTAGTGGTAGTGTTAAATATTTGATAAAAAATCCTACTTATACAATTAACTATAGAAAGTTTGGACAACCAAGTGGTTCAGTTACAATTGGTTCACAAACCACTAATATTTATGATTATAATAATGTTAGAATATGGCAAACAGGACATTTTGAAGGTAACACACCAGTATCAATGTCTGATGGTTCGGTAAAAACGATTGGTAGTGTAAGTGCAGGTGAAGTTGTTAAGAGTGTAATAGTTGATAACTATCCAAAAAGAGATAATAGTTTTATTTCGTCAACAACTAATGTAAGTTGGCCTCAATATATACTTGATAAAGGTAATTGGACAGGTTCAATTGGTGAGTTGAGTGAATCAACAAGTTCAGTCAATAGTGTTCCACAAGTATATTCATGGGGATATTATGAATTAAATGGTTCTACAAAAGTTAATCCTGAAGACTCTATTATGGTTTATGCTAATTCAAAATATCAATTCAAACCAATGAGAGACATTAAAGTTAACGATGTTTTTGTTACAAAAGGATTTGTTACACAATCAGTATCATCTATAAATTTAGTGACTTCTGAATCTATATTTTATTCATTAGATTTAGAAACAGAAGATAGATATTTTGCAGGTGATGATACTAATTCGGTTATAACTTCCGATAGTTATTGGTAGGGAATGAGTTCTTACTTAGTCGGAAATGTTATAATTAAAGATTCTTCTGAATACAGAAAGTATGAGAGAAGAATATTTCGTTATTTAAAAAAACATAATGGTAAATTACTTGTGTATGATGATAATCCAACATCAGTGCAAGGTAATATAGATGGTAGGTTATTGATTATGGAATTTCCAAATAAAAAAAGTGCATTAGAATTTTGGAATGATGAAGATTATATAAAGATGTCGGAGAAATACAGATACCATTGTAGTGAAGTACAATTCGTAACTATAATAGGAGATTAGTATGTATGTATTAGAACACAAGGAGATTCCATTTAGTAGAATGGAAGTTGTAAAAGAAGATACACCAGAGTTAGATATTTTTTATGAACCTGATATGAAAAACTTTGAATACTATGATTCTGATGGAACACCAATAGGAATGTATATTATTTACAGAAATGATAAAAAAAATGTTGTTTGTGGTAGGAACTATTATATTTATAAACAACAGAGAACTAAAGGTTGGGGTTTAAATTGTATACTATCTTGTATCAATTATTCCTTTCAATTATATCCAGAGATTGATATCTTTTGTTGGTCTACTCATGTAGGTAATAAAGTTATGGACAGAATATGTTCAAAGATATATGAAGAAACAAGGACAGAAACCAATAATCCAAACATATTTGGTTTCAATGAACCACCACCATCTGAGTTACATTCGGTTACAAGAAAATATATGGAAGAGTTTAATAAAAAATATCCAAAGGGTTTTAAAAGATTTAGAATATGAGTAAAGTTAAAGGTTTATTTGACCATGTAAAACAAATCACAAATGTACAGAGTCCTACATATTGGGATACATTAAGTGAGGGTGATAAAAAGACATGGAGTAATTACATGATTCACAGATTTCTTAGTATGAAATCAGAGTGGATTCAATTGGTAAATGAAGTACAAAAGTATTGGGAGTTGGCTCCTAAGAATGTGTATCAGTTTTATATTGATGTACTACCACGAGGTAGAACTTTCCTTAAATACACAAAGTCAAAACATAAGTCAAAAGTAAATCCATGGGTTATGGAACACTTGACCGATTATTTTGAATGTAGTTCAAAAGAAGTAGATGATTACTTGGAGATATTAACACCACAACAAGTAAAGACAATCATCATGAAGTATGGTGTAGATGATAAACAACTAAAAACAATATGGAGTAAATAATGAGTAAGAATTATAGAAACGAAGAAGCATTTTATATGAAGGAAATGGAATGGGGTGTTAATTCAAAAACAAACACTACTTACATGAACTATGAATTTGATATAGATTCACTATATTCAACAATAGTGAAATGTGATTATTTGGTTAGAGTGAATCCCAATACAGATATCAATTTAAATATTGCTTCATATGGTGGTGATGTATATGCAATGTTAGGATTGGTAGATTATATCAAAGGACTATCAGTTAAAGTTAATACACATTGTGTTGGAACTTGTATGAGTGCTGCATCAGTACTATTATCATGTGGTACAGGTACAAGAACAATCACTAAACATGGAACCGTAATGGTTCACGAAGGTTCAGCATTTGAGGCAGGTAAGACTACTGATGTTATGAAAGGTGTTGACCACTTAAAAGATTTACAGAAAGATATTAATGAAATACTTGGTGAAGTTACAAATAAAGATGCAAGGTTTTGGGAACTTGCAGGAAGGAACGATTCATACTTTGATGCAGAAACTTGTTTAGAGTATGGAATTGTTGATAAAATTGTATAAAAAGCTTGACAAGTATAGTAAAAGTTTTGTATATTAACATATGATAAATTGGAGAATAATATGAAAGTTATCAAGGATACGCCTAAGAGTAACTCAAGTAATGAGTATGTGGATGTTATAGAGTATATGGAAACAAAATATCCACAGATGACATCAGAGTTTAAAAAAATACAACAAGACCAATATGAGTTGTTCTTAAAAAAACAACATGATTACGGCCCACAAAACATTGCAGTTGGTACTGCACTAAAAAATGATGAGGACAAAAGATTATCGTTGATGGGTATTTGGTTTAGGATTAATGATAAAGTAGAGAGAATCAAAACTCTTATTATGAGAGGTGACGATGGTTCGTTAGAGAATGAGGGTTTGGTAGATAGTTATTCAGATATCTCAAACTATGGAGTGATGGCACAAGTAGTCGCGAGAGGTAAATGGGCTAAGTAATGGACATTGGAATTGTTGGACAAGGTTATGTGGGAACTGCTATTAAAGTAGGATTTGAACCACACTATAATTACTTACATACTTATGATAAGTACGACCTTGCAAAATCTACCGTACCTAATTTAAAAGATTTAGTTGATAATTGTGAAGTTATATTCGTATGTGTTCCAACACCAATGAGAAAAGATGGGACTTGTTATACAGGTATTGTAGAAGAGGTAATTAGAGAGATTGATAGTTATGCAAATAATAATCCTATTGTAGTGATTAAGTCAACCGTACCACCAGGTACTACTGATATTATGAACAAAAATTATTCAAATGTTACCGTAATATTTAATCCTGAGTTCTTAACAGAAGAAAACTTTTTGGAAGACTTTAAGAATCAGAAAAGAATTATATTGGGTGGTCAGAGAAATGGAACTAATAAACTCAGACAAATATACTCAAAGGTATTTCCACATGCAACTATAGTTAAGACTGGTAGTAAAACTGCAGAGATGGTAAAGTATTTTATCAACAACTTCTTGGCCACTAAAGTATCATTTGCAAATGAAATGTATAAGGTGTGTGAACAAGTAGATATTGATTATGATAAAGTTGTAGAGTATGCAACTTATGATGAGAGATTAGGTAAATCCCATTGGGCAGTACCTGGTCCTGATGGTGACCATGGATTTGGTGGTCATTGTTTACCAAAAGATTTAAGTGCGATTATCAATCAATTTGAAACATATGGTTTATTAGAGGCAGTTGAAAGTGTCAATGACCAAGTTCGTGATAATCGTGATTGGGAAGAAATGAAAGGAAGAGCAATAATAGATGAGTAGAATTAGTTATAGTCAATTCAGTAAGTGGGATAAATGTCCATACACTTGGAAATTAGATTATGTAGACAAGGTTAGTACATTCAAGGGAAACATATATACATTATTTGGTTCTGCAATCCATGAAACTATTCAGGCATACTTAGTTGCATATTATAATAAAACTATCAAATATGCAGACTCACTTCCATTACATGATATTCTACAATACAGAATGGAAGAGAATTATAAGAAGTCCAAAGAACAACATGGTGATGATTTTGATGTATCATTGGATGATATGAAAGAGTTCTTCCAAGATGGTATCAATATTATTGATGAGTTCTTGAAAAGAAAATCAAGTTACTTTCCTAAGAAAAGTACTGAGTTAGTTGGTATTGAGTTAGACTTAAATCAGAACTTAGATAACAAACTAACTTTCATTGGATATATGGATGTGGTTATACATAATAAGAAAACAGGTCGTATTAAAATCATTGATATCAAAACCGCAACAATGGGTTGGAACAAATACATGAAGGCTGATAAGAACAAGACTAATCAGTTGTTATTGTACAAGAAGTTTTTTGCAGACCAAGCAGATATTCCAATTGATAAAATAGATGTTGAATATTTAATATTAAAGAGAAGATTATATGAGAATATAGTTTATCCACAAAAAAGAATACAAGTGTTTACACCAGCAAGTGGTAAACCAAGTATCAATAAGGTTATGACAAGATTAGACGAGTTTATGTCTGAGTGTTATGATGAAGATGGTAACATTATTGACAATGATTACCAAAAGTGTGAAAAACACAAAAAATGTAGATTATGTAAGGATTTATAATGATTACACCAACACTAAGGTTAAAGTTATCAGATTTTATTGATAAACCATGGGAACAAGATGTATTAGATGAATTATCTAATGTAGGGAATGAAGTATTTCAAAACCAATTCACGATTTATTTTTGGTATGATAGAAATACAGAATCAATAGATTTGAGTAGGTTAAGTCAGTTCTTGAAACAAAGAGAATCTGAAACTAACAAACCACAAAAAACTATTATCAGACCAGAGTTTTTTGATAAACAAGTATTTTTTATTTGGTACGATGTAATACCAAGAAGTATACACGAAAATAACCACATTCAATACTCAAGATTTAGTTGGTTGTATAGTGACCCAAGTACAGGTATAGTTGAAGGTATTAAAAACTTTAAAGAGACTTGGGAATTTGTATCAAGAGACCCAGAAAGAAGACCAAGGAAACAAAAAAGAAATGATGATGAAAGTAGCAATCATAGGTAGTAGAAGTTATACTAACAAAAGAAAGATAAAAGATTTTGTCTTCAAGTTAAAAGAAAAAGTTGGAGATGATTTAGTAATAGTAAGTGGTGGAGCAAAACAAGGTTCTGATAAATATGCAAAACAATATGCACTTGAGTTTGATATAAATTACTCAGAGTTCCCACCATACCACGAACCACATAATCAACATTGTGTATATGGTGCATTTAGATACAATAAACAATATAGTGTTGGTAATTACCATAAAAGAAATAAAGACTTAGTAGAATATAGTGACAATGTGGTTGCATTTTGTACAGAAGGTAAGATAACAGATGGTACAGGTTCTGCATTAAAGTCCGCAAAAAAAATAGATAAAAAAGTAATTATTTTTGATTAACAAGATACTTATATATATGTATATATAGATAACAAACAAAAGAGATTATTATGAGTGAAGACAAATTGACATCAGTAAAAGTTATTGATGAGTTATATCGTAAGTTCAAAGAGAAATCCATCTCTGAAGACTTTTCATTACAGAAATTAGTAAATCGTAGTTTACATTTATTTGTATATGATGAAGATTTTAAGGATAAAGTATTAAAAAATAGTGACTTGGAAACAAGTGGTTCTAAATATTAAGAGGTTATAGATGCAATTACCAAAACTACAGAAGGTTTCTTCAAGACCAAAAAAGAAGAAAATCTTATTGTTGTCAGACGATTTAAGGATGCATAGTGGAGTCGGTACTATGTCAAGAGAAATAGTATTCGGAACTATTGATAAGTACGATTGGGTTCAAGTAGGTGGTGCTATCAAACATCCTGATAATGGTAAGATAGTTGATATGAATCAGGCAGTTAGAGAAGAGACTGGTGTAGAGGATGCATCATTAAAAATTTATCCAATTGATGGTTATGGAAATCAAGAGATAGTTAGACAACTATTGGTAGAAGAAAAACCAGATGCCATCCTACACTATACAGACCCAAGATTTTGGATTTGGTTATATCAAATGGAACACGAGATAAGACAAAGTATTCCAATATTTTATTACAATATATGGGACAACCTACCTTATCCAACATGGAATGAACCATTCTATGAGTCTTGTGATTTGATTATGAATATTTCAAAACAAACACATAACATAGTTCATAATGTATGTAAAAATAAACCAAGGACAGATTGGGATTCAACTTATATACCACATGGTATCAATGAAAAACATTTTTATCCAATCGTTGATGAAGACGAAACATTCAAAGTAAATAAACTAAGAAATGAATTGTTCCAAGGTACTGAAGTAGAATTTTGTATACTATTCATCAATAGAAATATCAGAAGAAAGATGACTTCAGATTTAATTATGGCATTCAAAACATTCGCAGATGGATTGACAGAAGAACAAAGAAAGAAAGTTGGATTTGTTTTACATACTGAACCAGTTGATAATAATGGAACAGACTTACCTGCAGTTATTGAAGAGTTATGTCCTGACTTAAACATTGTATTTTCAAAGGATAAACTTAATAATGAAGGAATGAATCAACTCTATAATGCAGTTGACCTTACCGTGAATATTGCATCTAATGAAGGATTCGGATTAGGAACTTGTGAATCTCTAATGTGTGGAACACCAATCATAGTAAATGTTACAGGTGGACTACAAGACCAATGTGGGTTCAAATTTAGAGACCATTTCTTAACTTACAAAGATTATACTAAGATTGAATCACTACACGATTGGAGAAAGTGGGAAAACAATAAAGATTTAACATATGGTGAATGGGTAAAACCAGTATGGCCGAGAACTCGTTCAGTTCAAGGTTCAGTACCAACACCATTTATTATGGATGATAGAGTTGATTGGGTTGATGTTGCAGATGCATTAAGATATTGGTATGATAAATCACCAGAAGAGAGAAAAGAGGCAGGACTACTTGGACATGAATTCGTAACAGGTGATAATGGTATGATGAGTGCAAGACACATGAGTGAGTTATTCATAGACCACATGGAAACTGCGTTTGAAAAGTGGACACCAAGAAAAAGTTATGAGGTACATGAAGTATGAGTAAACCATTAATATTAGTTACAGGACCAGTTGCCACAAGAAGTGGATATGGTAACCACACAAGAGATATTTGTAGAGCATTGATTGAAAGTGATAAGTATGATATCAGAATCCAATCTATGAGATGGGGAAACACACCATTAAATGCATTGGAAGAACATAATCCACACCATAGAGAGATTCATAAAAGAATATTAAAACAACCTTCAATGGAAAAACAACCAGATGTACATTTACATATAAGTGTACCAAATGAATTTCAACCATTGGCAAAAAAGAATATTGGAATTACTGCAGGTATAGAACACACAATCCCACCAGGTCAATGGGTAGAGGGAATGAATCGTATGGATGTAAATATTATTACATCTGAATGGAGTGCAGTTAATTTCAAGAATGTATCATACGATAAGAAAGATAATCAAGGTAAGTTAATAGGACAACTAAAAGTTAATAGTCCGATGACTACATTATTTGAAGGTGCAGACCCTGACATATTTAAAGAAACAAATGAGTTTTCAAAACAACTTGTTAGTGAGTTTGAGAAAATATCTACTGATTGGAATTTTTTATATACAGGTCATTGGTTACAAGGTGGTTTAGGTGAAGACAGAAAAGATGTCGGTATGATGATTAAAGTATTTTTAGAAGTATTTAAGAATCACAAGAATCCACCAGGACTTATACTGAAATCAAGTAGTGCAGGATTCTCAGTTGTTGATAGGGAAGATATCAAAAAGAAGATTGATTATATCAAGAGAGATATAAAGGCAAAAACACTTCCTAAAATTTGGTTACTACATGGTGACTTAACAGATGACGAAATGAATCAATTATATAATCATCCAAAAGTAAAGGCACATTTATCATTCACACATGGTGAAGGATTTGGTAGACCATTATTAGAGGCATCATTTAGTGGTAAACCTATTATTGCACCATGTGAAACTGGTCAAAAAGATTTCCTTGATGAAAACAATACCGTAAAACTACCTGGTCAATATGTAAAGGTTCCAAATAGGTCTTTTCCTAAAGAATTTTATGTTGATACTTGTGAGTGGTTTGGTGTAAACTATGGACTTGCATCTCAAATAATTAGAGATGTACATAAAAACTATACAAAGTATGCTGTCAAGGGTAAGAAACTGATGTTACTTAATAGAAGAATGTTTACTCATGATAAAATGAGAGAGAAATTAGAAGAGATAGTTGACCAACAATTATCATCACTTCCAAAACAAGTTGATATAAAGTTACCTAACATGAAAAAAGAAGACAAAAAAGAAGACAAAGGTTTACCTAAGTTAAGGAAGATATAATGTCAGAAGTAAAAACTAAATGTCCAAATTGTTTTTCTGAGAATCAATGTTTTGAAGAATCTACTGAACACTTTACTTCCTATATTTGTTTTAAATGTGGGTTCACAAGTAATTCATATTACAAAAATGATACAGAAGAACTAAAAAAGGCAGTTGAATCGTCAACACAATTGATGAATGAGATATCATTATTTGACTATGATAGGAAAATAACTTGGTTTCCATCAGTATTAAACATGGGTAAGTTTGGAATAATTTATCCAGATGGTACTAAAAATAATTGGGTGTGGAAGTTTGCACAAGTAACTAAGTTAACAGAAGAAGAACAGAAAGACCCACAATATGAGGGACATGAACATAAATTAGATGTTGATAATGCACAATCATATGGACAACATGAGTTTATGAATGCATGTAAAGATATGGGAATAATTAAAGAATGAAGAACACATCTTGGGAAAGAGTTCAACCAGGTCAAATAGTTTCTTTTGTTTATAAGAATAAAAATGAAACAAAAGGAATCAAGAGAACCGTATTATGTTTAAGTAAAAGACATCCATATAGAAAGAAGAATGGAAGACTTACATACTTTTTTGTAGGGTTACAATTAGACACTGCCGTATCAAGACCAATAACTGCATCAAAGTTTCAGTCATTGATTGAACAATTTGGTGGACTAAGTAAAGATAAAAGGATTACCGAGGTTGGTAACTTTGAAGACACTATGTCAGTATCGGATATTAGACAATTATACAAAACACTAAAAGATTTCATAGAGAAGTATAAAATATTCAGAACATACAATTTAAGAGAATGTAGAAAAAGAAGAGTTTATCTTGAAGACGATTATCGTTATTTACCAAAAGAGTCTATGGATGATTTACTATTAGAACAACAAATATCGGAAATAGATTTTGAACTATGAAGATTACTTATGGTATAACCGTTCATAATGAACATGAAGAGATAAAGAAACTACTTGAGTTTCTTGTTGAACATCGTGATGAGGGTGATGAAATTGTTATATGTGATGATTACTCTGATTATCAATGTTGGAGAGTATTTGATGAATACATACATGGACAATATCCTGACATAGTTTTTTATGAACAACAATTAAATAATGATTTCGCAAGAAAGAAAAATTCAGTTATAGAAAAATCAACAGGTGACTATATATTTCATTTGGATGCAGACGAAATACCTAATGAAGTTCTCATGTCACAATTAAAAACCATACTTGAAATTAATGATGTAGATTTGATTTGGATTCCAAGAATCAATACGGTTGATGGTATCACACAAGACCACATCAATAAGTGGGGATGGGTAGTAACAGAAAAAGGTTGGGTTAATTTTCCTGACTATCAAAGTAGAGTTTTTAGAAACCGAGATGATATAAGGTGGGAGAGACCAGTACATGAAAGGATTACAGGTTGTAAGACTTACTCACATCTACCACCACATGAAGAGTTATGTATTTATCATCCAAAAACAATAGAGAAACAAGAAAAACAAAATGAGTTATATAGTAAAATTATTAGATGAACTTAAAGACCAAGGTGTCGTAGGTATAAAACAATCATTTGAAGATGAAGGTGTATTAGATTCAGACCTTTGGAAAATATCTAAAGTATGTAGAGACTTAGACTTAAAGTTAAGTGTTAAGATTGGTGGTTGTGAGGCTATCTCTGATATAAATCGTTGTATTGATTTAGAAGTTAATGGTATAGTTGCACCAATGATTGAGTCAAGGTTTGCATTACAAAAGTTTTCAGAGTCTATAAATAAGTTACCTTATCATGGTAACAAGTTTATTAATATTGAAAGTGTACAGGCATACAAGAATTTAAATGATATATTAGAATCACCTACAAGTAAAATGTTAAGTGGTATTGTAGTAGGTCGTTCTGATTTAACTAAGTCATTTGGATATGGAAAACAAGATGTTATGTCAGATGAAATTTGTAGAGTAGTAACCTACATACTACAAGAGTCAAAAAAGTTAGGAATGAAAACATATATGGGTGGAAATATTGGTACTCAAAGTATAGAATTTATTCAAGAGTTATTCAATAAGGGATTCTTAGATTGTATTGAGACACGAAATGTTATCTTAGGATTAGATGAAAGTAATATAAATGATTTAAGTAAAATCATTTCACATATGTTAGAGTGGGAATCTTTGTGGTTGGAAAGTAAGGCAACACATTATAACAGATTCTCAACAGAGTATAATACAAGGTCAAAAGAAATACAAGATAGATTATGACAAGACAAGAACAATTACAAGAGTTATTCCACAATAACCAATATTTTAAAATGATATGTGGTGCAGGTAACGAAGATACCGAAGAAGTCAGAAGACTTGCAATGATTTATACATTGGCAGGTGCAAAAGGATTAGATATTTCAACAACACCTGATGTAGTAAAGGCGGCGATGGATGGTATTGATAGGGCATATGATATATCAGATAAACTTGGTATTGATATTGGTGTAAGACCATATATTATGGTTAGTGTTGGAATGCCAGGTGACCATCATGTAAGAAAGGCACTTATAAATGAAGATACTTGTGTTAAGTGTGGTTTATGTGTTGCACCAGTTTGTCCTACAGAAGCGATTGAACCTATTCAAATAAAAGTTGAGACTGCATTTGTGATTACTGAGAAATGTATTGGGTGTGGTGCATGTAGTGCAGTTTGTCCTATTGTAGAGTGTATAACTTATAGTCATAATGAAAGGCATTAGAAGAATTATTACCACAATGTTTAGAGTTAGGTGCAGAGAATATAGAGTTACACGCGGCAGTTGCAGAAACTGATGTAATTATGAAAGAATGGGAAATGGTTATTAAGGCAAATCCTGATGGACATAATAGTATGTGTTTAGATAGATTACACATTGGAAACTTTCAATTAAAAGATAGAATTGAAAAGGCATTGGAGATGACTAAACCAGGTTTAATGATATTACAGGCAGATGGTTATCCAATGAGTGGTGGTAGAAATGATTTCAATACAACATTACAGGCAGTTGCAACTGCAGATGTAGTTAATAAACAATTTAACATGAGATTAAATAAGAAAGATAAACAATTAATATACAAAAGAAGAAGAGAGTTAAATGTTGTATTATCAGGTGGAACTAATTCATTAACTGCAGACTTGGCACTACAAGGTAATGTAAGATTCCAAGGAGTTGCAGTTGGAACATTTGCAAGAAACTTAATTTACAAACATATTAAAGAAGTCTACGATTATAATGATATGGAATTTTATAATGATTTAAATAATATTCGTGAAGCATATCTTATTGGAAAACAATTAGTAGATAGTAACATAAATAAAGGTGAAAGTTATGGGTCAAACACTTATATTCGCAGTTGATTTTGATGGTTGTTTAGCAGAATTTGATTTTCCAAGTATAGGAGAACAAACTTCAAAACAAAAAAAATTAATGAATATTTTAAAAAAATTACAAGACAAAGGACATAAATTAATATTATGGACAAGTAGAGGTGAACCTGCACTACAAGAAGCAATTGATTGGTGTGAAGAAAAGGGATTGATATTTGATATGCATCAAGTTAATCCATTTACCAAAAAGATATCAGGACCGAGTCCTAAGATAATTGCAGACTATTATATTGATGATAAGGCATTAGAATTTGGTGATAATGAATCACGAGACAGAACACTATTTTTATTGGAGAGATTGTTAGATGAGTAGGAAAAAAATAACCGCAGTGGTTCCTATTAGAAAAGGGTCACAAAGGATAATAGACAAGAACTTTATTCCATTTGTTGATGGGAAGAGTTTACTTGAGGTCAAACTTGAAATATTGAAGAAGATTACTTTAATTGATGAAATTATTGTTAATACTGATTCAGATAAGGCATTAGAGATTGCAGACAAATATGGTGTTAGTAAAAAAGAAAGAGAACCATACTTTGCAAGTAATGAGTGTACCAATAGTGAGTTCTTTCAGAACATGGCAGAAACAACTGATACAGATTATTTAATCTATAGTCCATGTACTGCACCATTAGTTGAAGAGAGTACTTATTATGATTTCATTAATAGGTTTATCAATGGTATAGATAATGGACACGATAGTTTGACTACCGTAAATGTATTAAAACACCATATGTGGTTAGATGGAAAACCATTGAACTATGACCCAAAGAATTCACCAAATACACAAGACCTACCTGATATCTACAAACTAACTTATAGTCTTTCAATTATAGAAAGAGAGGCAATGTTAGAGTGTAAAAATATAGTTGGTAACACACCACACTTTTATCAGATAGATGAAGTTGAGGGAGTTGATATTGATAATCAGATTGACTTTGATTTTGCAAAGTTTTTATATGGGAGAGTAAAATAATGAAAGATTTCAATTTATTGAAAGATATTTATAAAGACAAAGACATTTATGTCATTAGTGGAGGCCCTTCACTTAATCACATAGATAAGAGTTTTTTTGAAAACAAAATAGTCCTTGGAGTAAATGACATATTCAGATACTTTGATTGTGATTATGTAGTTGTAAAAGATTGTAATGAAGAACCAAGGTTTACAAGATTGGTACAAGAACTAAAAGAAAAAGATATACCATTAATCTATAGTCAGTACTATAAAGGTTATGAAGAAAAGGGATTAAATAATTGTGATAATCCTAATTCATACATGTTCACACACAACCCAAGAAAAAAAGATTTTGATATGGAGATGATGGAACTTGATATTGATGAGGAGATTATTGTTAGTCGTTCAACCGTAACAACTGCAATACATATTGCATATTATATGGGTGCAAAAAATATCATACTATGTGGACATGATGGTGGAGAGATTGATGGTCAAATGTATTATCATGAATATGTAGAGAAAGATTGGAAGTCTGCAAGTAATTGGGATGGTATAAAAGGATTCTTAAACAACATGGAAAGAGAGACAATTGCACTAAAACAATTATTAAATTTTCATGATGTAAATATTTGTTCAATGAATCCATTTATTAATTTACGATTAGAAGGAACTAAATTTGAAACTTATAAGATATAGGAGATAAAGATGAATATATTAGTAACAGGTGGGGCAGGATTTATAGGAACGAACTTAATTGAAAGATTATTGGAAGATGGTCATAAGGTAGTCAGTATAGATAATTACTCAACAGGATTTGAAACGAATGAGATAGAACATGAAAATGTAACCTATCATAATGTGGATTTAAGAGATGCAATTGATTTTGATTTCTTTATGGAGAATCCAGATTTAATTTATCATCTTGCAGCACTACCAAGAATCCAACCATCATTTGAGTTCCCTGCATTAACCTTTGAGGCAAATGTACTTGGAACAATTAATTTGTTGGAGTGGATTAGAAGTAAAGAAAATAAAATACCTATAGTTTATGCAGGGTCAAGTAGTTTTCATGGTGGAGTATACAAGAATCCTTACACATTTACAAAGTGGCAAGGTGAAGAAGTAGTTCAGATGTATCATAAAACATACGATATACCGATGAGTATATGTAGATTTTATAATGTATATGGCCCACACCAATTAACTGAGGGTGAATATTGTACCGTAATTGGTATCTTTGAGAAACAATTCCGAGAAGGTAAAGAACTAACTATTACAGGTGATGGTGAACAGAGAAGAGATTTTACTCATGTGTTTGATATCGTAGATGGATTTGTAAAATGTGGTAATTCTTTAGTAATTCCAAATGCCTATAACGCCAAAGTTGATGGAGAAATTTTTGAATTGGGTAAGGGTGAAAATCATTCAATAAATGTAATCGCTCAATCATTTGATTCAGGATATACTTACATACCTAAAAGACCAGGTGAAGTTCAAGAAACACTTTGTACAGATACAAAGGCACATGAATTATTAGGTTGGAAACCTACAATAGATGTATTAGATTACATTGAAGGAGTAAGAGTCTTATGGACAGAAAAAATGTAGTATTTATGACTTGTATGGATGGTGCACCAGATATATTAGATTATAAAGAATGGTGTTTTAAATCATGGGACTATTGGTGTAAAAAAAATAATGTAGAATTATTTGTACTTGACCAAGAGATAAAAGACAAGTCAATTATGAAACCAACATGGCAAAGATGGTGGGTACATGAAATACTTGAGTCTAATGAAATAGAATATGACCAAGTTGCATTAGTAGATGTGGACACAATGGTTCATTGGGATTGTCCTAATTTCTTTGAACAAACAGATGGTGAGTTCAGTGCAGTGATGGATAAGTTTAATATTGAATGGACACATAATAGTATTAAAGGTTATCAAGACTTCTGGCCTGATGTAAAGTTTGATTGGACAAGTTATTTTAATTGTGGATTCATAGTGATGAGTAAGAAACACAAAGGTTTATGTAAAGAGATTATAGACTTTTATCTTGAGAATGAAGATGAACTCAGAAAAAGACAACATGAAACACTTAAGAAAGGGTCAGACCAAACACCAATCAACTACATGATTCGTGCAAGTGAACACGAACTGAAATATCTTGATGAAAGGTTTAACTTATCACAATTACATCTGAGAGGTGTTTTGGGTGGATTATGTCCTATGTGGGAAGTTGGTCATGTATGGCACTTCAATGGATTTGAAAAAACACAAAGGAATCAATTAATGATGCAAGTATGGAATCAAATCAAGGAGAACTATGAAGAAAATTAGACATAGTAAATTACCAATCACATTAGAATCATCAGACCCATTAACACCTGAGATGTTACATACTATACAATTAAATCTTATGTATGATGAAAAAGATAGTAAAAGAGAAAATCTTCGTGGATGGGAATTGTGGGTAGATGAATATGGTGAATGGTTTAATCCATATCCAAAAGATAAAAACCAAATGGAGTTGTTTAATGAACTTAAAAAGTAAATATGCAATAGGTTGTCATGTAATGTTCTATGAAATAGAAATATTAGATGAATATTTAAACTCAGTAAAGAAGGCAGTTGAGATAGTACAGAATCCTGAGAATATTATTGTTGAATTGTTTTTCAATATATCAGAATTTTTTGAAGAGATAGATACTGAGACCACTACAAAAAAAGAACTGATAAAGAAATTCAATAGTAAGTGTTCAGAGATGTCTAAACTTGGAGTGTTAGTTAAGAGTCAAGTCTATGACCAAAACAAACCTTATTGTATTGCAGATTACAGAAGAGACTTTAATTATAAATGGTGTAATGTAGTTGATTATTTAGTATGGGGTGAAAGTGATTGTTTATTACCAAGAGAATTCTTTCATGTGTTAGAGGGTGTAAAAGAATATGCAAACTCTCAAGAAATCTACAGATATACATTAACATTTGCACTTAGAAAAATGTGGGACGAGAGTTGGAGAATATTAGAACATCCTGAATTTACCAATAAACCATATTACGATATGGACACCGAGGAAGATACTAAGTTGGCATTAAACTCACCATGGAGTATTAGATATACTATGAGTCAAGAAGAGATGGAAGAGGTAAATGACAAAACAGAAGAACTTGATGTTCAATTAATTACTTCACCTAAATTTGATGGTAGTTGTTTAGTAATGAGTTCAGATTTAGTGAGAGGTGGAGTTAATTTACCACCTGCAGTATCAATGGTAGGTGATGATACAAGTTTTATGGCAATGTGTCAGAAATTAATGGGTGATGACTATAGACAATTTGTTATTAAGAATGTACTAAAGGTTCATAATAGAAACCATCCAAGAAAAAGACTTTATGTTAAGGATGAAGATAAGTCCAAGTCCACACACTTCAAGAGAAGAGATAATAATTGGTATCAGACAATCACAAAGATGAGTAAAGGAAATTTAAATAAATTGTTTGGTGGACAAGTTAAATTTAAAACATATGGGGAGTTCAAAGATGAAATCAAAAAATAGAAGATGGTTACCAACATTAGGTGAGTTAATAGATAGATTAAGTATTCATCAATTGAAAGAGTTATTTATACCTGAAAACAAGGACAACTATGCTCAAGAAATGAATGATATGGTTCATGATATTAATTTAATATTAAGAGAACACAAAGGTGAGATTACAGGTGAAGTCATTAGGGCCATTATAGTGTTATCACAAATGAACGCTCATATATGGTATAATGAATCACAAGTTCGTAAAGGTGAAAAGGGTAGTGATAATCTGATGTTAACTCATGGATTAAATGGAATTAGAAATACTGCCGTAAATAAAATCATGGAAGTGGTTGGTGGTAGAAAAGACTACAAGGTAGATTGTATTGCATCTGAATTTAAAGATTGGGAAGTAAGTTGGGATGTTCCAAGAAACAAGAAGTAGGTCAACACAAAAATCAATCACATGGAGATTGATTGCATTTAGTAATTCATGGATGATACTGGCATTAGGGTTGACTGAATTACCATTTTGGAATGCAGTGATTATGAATGTAACAGGAATGATAATGTTTTATTTCCATGAAAGAGTATGGAATAGAGTAAGGAGTGGAAGAAATGTTAATTAAAATATTAAAAAAAATAAAAGATTGGGTAGACCCAAACTATTGGGCCGAGAAGATAGGTGAAGAGAGTGGTCTATATGATAAGGCAAGAAATTCAAAGTCTCGTAAATGGGTTGATAGTTTAGAGGGTTGGAAATGGTGGACATATCAAATAGTCGGTGGTATTATATTTGTAATTATTATAGAGTTCCTACTTAATTTAGTCGGTATGACTATGTTACCTTGGAGATAAAGTGACAGAAACAAATTTAATAGTTGCAATAGATGATTTACATCCACAGAAAGGTTGGGGTTGTGAAGGTGATATTCAAGTAGAGTATCTAAAAGAACTCAATAAAAAATATGGAGTTAAATTCAATTTATTTTGTCCAAGTTATTATCATAATGAATATCCATTAACAAAAGATTGGGTATCATATTGGAAACAATTTGATTGGGTGGAGTTGAGTAATCATGGACATTACCACGATGTCAAAAAATACACCAAAGAAGAAATAGGTGAACAAGAATTCTTAGAATTAAATAAAGATGAGGCAGTGGATAGAGTTAGAGATAGTTTAAATCTATGGGAACAATGTGGACACAAACCAAAAGGATTCAGAGCACCAGGTTGGGGAATATCACAAGAGGCTGCAGATGTAGTTAGTGAAAACTTTGAATGGGTTGCACAACATGAACAAATCAATCAAGGTATACGATTTGACACTAAGTTATTTTGGGGTGCAGATGGTATTCATCAAAGTGATGATGTAAAATTATATGGAAACACATTTATGTTCCAATCACATATACAAGGAGATTGGAATGACAACACATGGAATGAAGAAAATTTTAACTATTTTCAGAGAATCTTAGACTATTTATTATCACAATTCAAAATAGAGTTCAAAACAATTTCAGAGTTATGAAGATTACATTTTTTTCAGAGAGTCAAGTTAGAGGTAAAGTTCCAAGAGATTTTGAGAACGCTCGTACAGAGTTCGGATGGAGTATCGCGTTAGACGCAGAGTGGTGTCCAATAGGACAGGCACCAAGTGATAAATGTGATTTGGGTATTGTAATAATACCAAAGAACAATCCTAATATAAACATACGGACATTCAGAAGTTATTGTGATAAGGTTGCAGTAATGCAAGAAGGCCCTAATTGGTATTTCCAAGATTATACTATTGATAAACAATTTCAATATTATAATGCATTGATAGATGCAGATTGGGTTTATTGTCATAACGAAAGTGATGTGAATTACTATCTTGGATTAGGTTGTAAAGATGTTAGAGTGATGAGAAGTTTGATGATTACTGATGGTTTAATTCCACGAAATGAGTGGGGTGATGGTACAATGATTGGTGGTAACTTTTGTAGTTGGTATGGTGGATTTGATTCCTATATGATTGCAAGACAGATAGGTAATCCTATTAGTTGTCCATCAATGGGTAGAAAACAAGAACAAGAAGATTTAATAGAGGACATAAATTATTTACCTTATATGAGTTGGAGAGATTGGATAAATAGTTTATCACAATATAATATAGGTATTCATTTAATGAGAACACATGCAGCAGGAACCTTTAGTATGAATTGTGGGTTTCATGGAATTCCATGTATTGGATATAAGGGATTGGATACACAAGAGTTAATCCATCCATTAACTTCAGTAGAGGTTGGTGATTTGGATAAGGCAGTTGAATTGGGTAAGAAACTAAAGGATGAAAAGTTTTATAAATTATGTAGTGAGACTGCAATGAAAAGATTTAATGATTATTATACAGAGGAGGCGTGGTTAAAACATTGGAACAAAACAAACACATAGAATTTTATCCAATTAGAGACATACTAATTGGTGTTCCATCTGAAGATGTTGCAACACATGACGCAGTTAATCCACACTTATCATTAGGTTATGAACCACCAAAAATAGAAGGATTTCCATTATTTGGTCAGATACAAATTCAAACAATAGAATTTTGTAATTTGAAATGTGACTTTTGTCCTAATCACTATATGATATGGGACAGGTTAGAGGGAAAGAAAAAAGGTATTCCTTATAATATCATGTCTATTGAAAACTATACCAAAATAGTAAAGAACTTGGCAGACTTAAATTTTACTGGTAGAGTTTCACCTTATCTTATGAATGAACCATTAATGGATAAAGATAGAATGGTAGAGATAATTGGAATAACAAGAAAATATTTACCAAAAAATCCAATCAAAATTAATACAAATGGAACAGGATTAACTACAGAACTTCTTGGTGATATGATTGATGCAGGACTAACTTCAATACAAATAGATGATTATTTTGATGATAAATATGCCACTAAATTACTAAAACAATTAGAACCATTTCAAGGTGTTAATGGTAAATGTTTTATTACATTGTCATCAAATTACAATGTGACACAAATGAAAAAAGGTATGTCAAAGGATAGTCACTTCGGCCCATTTACATTTTGGAATCGTGGTGGTTTAACAAATGTGAATCCTGATATGCCAGTTCCACAAAAAGATTGTCATTTTCCAAGTTCACAAATGTATATAAAGTGGAATGGAGATGCATTGTTATGTTGTTGTGATTGGGAATATAAAGTGATACATGGTAATGTTATAAATGAAAGAATTGAAGATGTATGGATTAACGATTCATATACTCATTACAGAGAGACATTAAAAAAAGGACAGAGAGATAAACTTAGAATGTGTAGAAAATGTAACAAAGGTGCATTTCCAAGTGAAGAGAAACGATTAGAACATTTAAGAGAGTGGTTAAAAGAAAATGAAACCGATTAGTTTTATAATACCAAGTAGAAATAATTTAACTTATCTGAAGTGGTGTTACGAAAGTATTCGTAAGAACTCATCAGTAGAACATGAGATATGTTTCGCAGATGACGCCTCAACAGATGGAACATTAGAACATATATTAGTTTGGATGAAGAGAGACAAAAATATCAAACTTCATGTAAACAAAGGCCCCGAAAGAGAAGGACTTACAATACTATATGATAAGTTAGTGAATGAGTACGCAACCAATGATAGAGTTGTGTTCTTTCATTCCGATATGTATTTGTGTCCAAATGCAGATAAAGAAATAGATAGGTTATTAGAAAAAGGTAAGGTTGTATCACTTACAAGAATAGAACCACCACTACATCCTGATGGGCCAGAGAAAGTATTGAAAGACTTTGGAATAGAACCTGAAGAGTTTGATGAAGAAGGATTATTAGAGTTTCTTGAAGAAGACAAACAAGGTGAAGATAGAGTTACAGAGGGTGTGTTTGCACCTTGGGCAATATACAAGGAAGACTTCCAATCAATTGGTGGACATGATAAATTATTCAGACCACAATCAAAAGAAGATTCAGATATATTCAATAGACTACATTTAAATGGTATTAAGTTTATACAGACTTGGCAAGGTTATGTTTACCATATGACTTGTAGAGGTTCAAGATTTAATCCATCTGCAGGTGGTGCACCAGGTAAAGATAGTCCTGAATGGATTGAGACAACAACTAAAAATATGAGAAACTTCATAAGAAAATGGGGTACTGCAGTCCAACATGATGAACATATGAAACCGATAGTCTCACCTAAATATGATATTGGTATTGTGATTGAGAATTATTGTGATTACAACATATTATCTAATTGTGAACCATGGTGTAGTAATATATTTGTACCAGATGGTGGTTACTTACAAGAATATATTAAGAATGAACAACCAAGAACAGACTACTCATTGAGAAGAAGAGTTCATCGTGATAGGGCATATCCTAAAAATGGTATAGTAGTTAGAATTGATGGTGAACGATTAAACAATGAAAACTTTCAGTTCATTACAAAGTTACCTGATATAATAAAAGATAGTGGTGATTTTGGTTCATTTGAATTAGGTATATTAAAAATTAGAATTACCAACCTACAAACTTCAGAGGAGACACTAATAAAAAATGATAATTAATTTATTTGGAGATAGTTTTATATATGGGACTTGTGCACAACACCACGAAGATGGTAGAAGAATGGACATTGACTATTGGTTAACTAAAAAAGGTTGGAGTGTTAGTAATTATGGATATAATGGTTCAAATAATACTGAAGTATTATCTTCTATCAAAGAAAATCCATTTGGTGAAGAGTGTTTTTGTGTTGTGGGTGTAACATCATTCTTAAGAGAAAATTTACCATGGTTAGGTTTCGCATCTTCTTGGGGTAGAAATATTCTTAAAGAGGATAGATTTGACCATCCAAATCTTGAGAATCCACAGACTAATGAATTATGGGAAGATTATTTAATTTATTGTTATGATGATGAATATTTTAATACAATATATAAAATTTGGTTATTAAAGGTAAAACACTTACTTGATAATACACCTAATGTAAAAGGGTATTTATTTGTAAATACGGTAGAAAAGTATAAAAAACCTATGTTTGTGGAAAAAGAAAACTATTTATATACAGATAGTTCTATCACAGATATGTTGGTAGATAAAGAAGATGAGAAATTATTTGAAGGTGGACTAACTGAAGAAACATTCTTAGAAGGTAGAGCACATCCATCAACATTAGGATACAAATTAGTAGCAGAAGATATTCATGACATATTTCATAATACATAAAGAAGAATCAAAAGAAAACTTGATGTTCAGTAGTAATATATTGGGTGAAGAAAGTTTAGGTTCATTTTATCCTGACCAAGGTTGGGTTGCACTAAATAATATGATTCATCAGAGTCCTGAATCAATTAGTAACTACACGATTTTAGATGAAAAAGGAAAAACATTTACACTAACAGAATTGTTAGATAAAGTTGAGAAGTTAAAAATAAGAACCATGTGTGGAAGGTAAGAAAAGGCTTGACACATATAGTAAAGTTTTAGTATATTAAGGAGTTATAAATGTCAAATTATAGTTGGGAAGATTGGGAAGAACTTGAAGAGGAGACTTTCCGTGAAAGAATACAACCAAAAATAAAACCAAAAAGGAAGAAAAAAAGTTATGATGATATTACTAAAAAACAAACTAATCAAATCAATAAAAAACATCCTAATAGGAAGTAGTTTTTTATTTTTCATAGGGTGTGAATCTACATGGGAACAACTCTATGAAACATTTGGTAGTGATTACTCTTCATCAGAGTATCCTACATTTGAATTAGAATTAAGAATTGATTTACCACAAGATGAGAATGGATATTACCATCTTGAATTGGATGATGAAAACTGGCAAACTATCCAAAGGTTAGAGGGTAGAGTCATCAGTAGTAAAACAGACTACGAGTCTTGGGAACGAAATGATATGGAGTCATTGAAAATACATTGGCGTTCTAATTTATATTGGGTGTTAGGTGATACACTTGGATATATTATAAAATATGATTATACTGATGATGTTGAATATGTATCTTATGATACTACTTATGTCACAGGTTTTGATGGACAAGAAGTTCCAACAATAAATCCTTCATCTTATCCAACTATCAAAGACGATGGTACAGGTGAAATCAATACAATGTTTGCACCAGTCCAAACGATGGTTGGTGATACTGCGTTTGTTAATGTATCATTTACAGACTGGCATAACGATTACAAGGACAAAACCTTTGGTATAATATTAGAATAGGAGAGTAGAGTTGCAGTATGTTTTAGTAAATAAATTAGATGAAATAGTTGATAAAGTAGATATGAGTGATGTGGGTCTTAATGGAGCAAAGACTTATTTTGTTGGTAGAAAACAAATAGAAGTACAAGAATTTGATAAACTATGGAAAGTGATGAGTAGACAAGAATATGATACTCAGTTTGAGACAACAAATAGAAAACCATCATCAGTTGGTTATCAATGGTGGAAAGAAGATAAGGCCGAAACAGACGAGGCCATGAGTGGTAAGGATGGATTAGGATGATTGAAACAATAATAACAATAGTTTTTTGTATTGTATTTTACAGATTAAATGTAGAATTAGATAAAGATATTTTTGAACAATACAGAGATGTTGAAAGGGATATAAGATAATGGAAGCAGTATGGATTGCATTTAGTTGTGGAATATTTTTAGGTATAGTATTAGGTATATTAATATTAGGATTAGTTAGTATCAATAGAGATAACAAACTTCGTGATGATATAATGGACTTAAATGGTGAAATAGATGACTTAAGAACTCAAAGAGAGTTGTTAAAGAAAGAAATATTTAGATTAACCAAAAGAGGTAAACCACAACCAAGAAAAAGAAGACCTTATAAGAAAAATTATAAAAAATAATGATTCAGGCATCAGTATTTTCAATACCTAAAAGTAAAATAATGATATATACTGGTGCCAAACTTGGTTCAAGTCAAATAAGAAATATTTATTTAAGAAATGTCAATTATGAACACTTTGTGAGTGATGAAACTGATTATGAAAAATATGAAGATTATATTAAAGTATTTTTATATAGGAATCCAATGGACAGATTCTTATCTGGTCAAGTCCAAGATTTGAGAGGATATTTTGAGGGTGTTGAATTTCATGAAGATATTTTTAAAAATAGACCAGATTTAGTTGATGATTTATACAGAATCTATACAGAGGAAAAAGATGAAGTTATTTATAACCACCATTCAATTATAGATTTACATGAAAGAATACATGTACTTAATAGATTTAAAGATTTAAATAAAGTTCATTTTATTAATCTAAAACAAGATTGGAGTAATTATTTAGAATGGTTTTTGTCTAAACAAATTGATAATTTTGATTGGGATAAAGAAAACCCCATAAGTCACAAGTATGAAGTAAATACATTAAAAACTCTCTTAATACATGATGAACGATTTAAAAAAATAGATTTTATGGACAACATACTTACTGAAAAATACATTGAAGATATGAAGAAATCTATGGAAGTTTTTTCATATATTGAAACTCATAATAAAAATAGATTCATCACAAAGAGAGTTACAAAAATCAGTAGAAAAAGTATTTTTTTTAAGGAGTTATTTTCCATATAAGTTTTTTAGAAGTTTGATATTTATAGTAGAATACAAACTATGGAGAATTACCTTGAACCAAAAAGACAGAACAGAATTTGACCTAATCCACAATAAGATTGACCACATTACACAATCTATTGATGAGTTGAAACAAGAGATGGAGACTGCACATTTAAAGACAGATGAAAATCTCAGTTTTATCAAGGAAAACCTATTCAATCCACATGAAGGATTATGGGCAGAGACTAAACTCAATACACAATTCAGAAAAGACTCACAAAAATGGAGAGGTGTGATTGGAACAGGTTTCGTAGGGTTATTGTTCAAACATATTTGGGACATGTTTAAAGGAGTGTAACATTTTGAACACATATGTGACACTTTATGTATCAAAACAAGACACAAATAATTAACCACCAACTCGGTGGTTTTTTATTGCCTAATATTATCTAAAATTTCTCATCTCTAACTTCACATATATAGAGACTTAAAAATAAATTAAATTATTTTTCAAAAAACACGCGGTTTGGTATGCTTATTGTAACATATATAGTAGAATAACATTAAAGGAGAAGAATAATGTTTAAAAACCTAATGAAAAAAATAAAAAGTAAGAGAGGTAATTCTCTCGCAGAGTTTGCAGTAACTACTGCAATGATGGCAACCTTGGCAACTACCGCAGCTCCAAGATTTAGTGGAGTAGGTGAGGCAGCGAAGGAAAGAAAAACAGAAGCCGACATAGATAAAATTACACAGAGTGCGATGAACTTCTATAATGATATGGTAGTTCGTGAAGGACGAGGACGATTTCCTGGTCAAATAAAATATGATGAGGGTGTTGGTGGATATGAAACAGAAGACCTACTATTATCAGGTATTGCAGAGTTTGATGGGTATGATAATATGGAAGGTTCCAAATGGGTATCAGTATTTAGTACCAATCATCCACAGGCAGGTGCACCAAGTGGACATAATATTTCTACTACAGAAGATGATAACTTTGATGAATACTATGATATGTTCGTAGGGGCAGAAGAGTTCTTAGACCAATTTGGTAGAAATGCAATCAAATCACCATTTCAGGATGGACACTACATTTATGTAGTAATACCAGGTGGTGGAGCAGGAAACTCTTCCTACTCACCAATCTTGTATGTGGCAGATTTGGAAAATCCAACAGACTTACACAAGAAACTACAACCATAACACATGAAAGGGAAAATCATGAAGAAAACAAGTAAAGGGTTCACATTAATAGAGTTAGTAATGGTAACCATAATATTAGGAATACTCGCGGCAGTTGCAATACCAAGATACGCCGATACATTAAATAATGCAGAGAATGCAGCAGAGAAGGCATTCGTTGATATGATATGGGCGGGATTGGAACAAGAGGCATCTGAAAGATTACTCGCGACTGGTATTGAAAGTTGGCCGACTCATCCACTTACTATTGTTGGTAGGAGTCGTAATGTAAAAATCAACTTAGATTATGGTATACCTGATGAAGATGATGAGTGGCAGGTTGATTATGATGGAGATGGTAATGGAAGAATATATCATCACAGAAAGAATGATGACATTTACTTTTATGAATATGATTCTACGACATTTTATTTATCAGAATTACCTACTCTTCTCACTCAGTAGTTTAATGGGTCAAGAGGTAGAGGATACTTTGTCTCTTGACCTTGATAACCTTTGGGATAATTATGAATGGGAAGAAATAGAAGAAGTTACAGATGTCTATTTTGAAGTAGAACAAATTACACCAGTCGCAGGTGTTCGTGGTTCCGAGGCAAAGTATGAGATACTCAAGTATCTATACTACAGAAAATCAATGAAAAAAAATAAGAAAAAACGAAAATAAAGCTTGACTTACATAGTATTTTATTCGTATATTCATATATGATAAAAGGAGATATTATGAACAAGAAAACGGTTATATTTGATTTAGATGGTACTCTCGCTAATATTGATGTTAGGAGAGACAAATCCGTAAAACCAAATGGTAAGTTAGATTGGGATATCTTTGCTTCACCTACTTCTATTATGGATTGGGATACACCAAATCATCCTGTAATTAAGATGGCTCAAATGTTCCATAACGATGGATTCAAAATTGTTATCTTTAGTGGTAGGAATGACAGAGGTTTTTTCGCAACTCAAGATTGGTTGAAGATTCACAATGTTCCATTTGACCTTTTGGTTCTTAGACCAGATAAGTTCAAGGATAAATCATGGCCGATTGCCGATGGTAATCCTGCAACATTTGACATGAGATTTATGCCTGATGAAATACTCAAGAAAAAGATGTTAGATACTTTTGTAGATATCAATGATGTCTTTCTTGTAGTTGACGATAGGGATAAGGTTGTCAAAATGTGGAGAGACTTAGGTCTTAATACATTCCAAGTAGCCCCAGGTGATTTCTAAATGACATGTACCAAGTGTGATAACAAGGTAGATGATTACAGATATCACTTGGGTTACACCGAGTGTACAGATTGTAGTGAAACAGAGAAATATTCTGCACATGTAGTGTATCCACATAAAACAGGTGCCTTCGTTCAACCAGTATCTAATACTGCATCTAAAAATCTTAAACGAATGGATAGACGAAGTGTAAGTGGTAATAGAGTTGCCAAGGGTATATATGCAGATAACTCATGGGATAGGTGGTTACAAGATTTTCAAGATGGTAAGTTCAAACCTAAAAAACCTATAGGCCCTAAGGGTAAACCACTTAAGAATAAACCAAGACCATATAAAATGGTTCAATGGACTTGTATTGATTACTACAAGAATCATGGTTATGAACCTACATTAGATTTTGTGAGAGAGTTATACAGAGAAGATAAGATTACATTAATGACCAAGACTAAGATTGTTAATGAGATTACTTCACTACATATAATACCAAAAAAACTTAGGAAAAAAATAATTTAAAAAAAATGAAAAAAAAGCTTGACATTGGCGATTATATTTACTAAATTGCTGTATAATGATAATGATGATAAGGAGAAATTAAGAAATGGATATTGGAACTTTTGCTATGGGTTGTATGAATTATGAATTGGAAAGAAATAATGGTAATTTACCAGAACACGATATTGAGTTCCAAGCCGAAACAGGTATTGGCCCAACCTATAATATGGGTAGACCATTAACAAGAGATGAGATGAGAGAAAATCTTGAAGAAGATGGAAGAATGACACCACAAGAAATAGAAGAGTGGTTAGATTCTTTAGAAATGTAAAGGAGAAAAATTATGGCAAATGACGCAAACAGATTTTATGTAGATGTAACTTTAGAAATATATGTACCAGACCAAGGGTGTGGTGAGAAGGCAATCAAGAATGAAAATTTAGATGCCGAGTGGTTCGCGAATGAGATATGTTCACAGATACCAAAGGCAATTAATAAGAACTTCAGATTTTCTGAAAGACCATATTCAGTAAATTGGGCACACAAAGGAAAGGTTGAAAGAAGTTAATGAACATAGACGATTTTATATTTTTTTTGGGTATGTTTTTTACACTATATTTTAGTGTAATGGTTGGTGTAATATTTTATCATTTATTTGAAGAAAAAGCTTGACTTGTATTATATTTTATGAGTATATTAACACATGACATTTAGAGAAAAAACAAAGGATACAGAAATGAGTAAGAAACATAATACCAATGATATTGGTTATGGAACTAAGGTGATTGCCCTTGGTGATATGGGTGTTCACAATGAAGACTTTGATTTGTTAACTGAAGAGTTCGTTAATGATATCATTGATGAAGTCTTAGAAGAACAATTTGGAGAACTTGAGGACAATATAGATGAGTGATATGTTAAAAGAGTACAAGTTAAATTATACACTTGATACTATACCTGAGAATCTTGATAATAAAGATTCAATTATTTATAACTTACTTCATGAAGGTTTCAACGATAGTAACTCTTCTAAGTTTAGGGAAGACGCAACTAACTTTATATCAGGTAGAGAAGCCTCTGAAGGTAAACATGGTTATGATGTAGATGATGAGAACATTGAAATCAAACCGAAGAATTTTAGTGGTAAGTCTAAATTAAATTGTGGTGGTCAGTTCACAGACTTCACATGGTCAAGACATAGTAAGTACCAAAAAGATGAAGTGGTGATGTCAGTAAGTGGATTCAATAATGGTAAGTTAGTTTATGTATTGGAGTTTGATTACAATCATCCAACCTTTATCAAAAGAATTGAAGACCAACTATCAAGGTTATTACCTAATGGTGATGAACCAAATAGATATGTTAGGTCTGCCTCATTTAGTTATATACACTTTGAGGATTCAGACATCAAGAAAGTTTATGTGTCACCTAATCTTGAGTCTCACAAACACACAATGACACGAAAGTTATACGAGTTTCTAAATGACTAATATACAAAATGACCCATTTTGGGAGTTATCAACTCACTTGACACCTGATATGATACTATTTATGATAGATATGATAGAACATTGGGTAGTTAGTGAACAACCTGAGATAACTCTGATGGAGGCATGTTTTTTAACCAATAACATAGGAGTTGCATAATGAAACTAACATTACAAGAAATAGTAGATAAATTAAGAGATATTGAAGGTTCAGTATCAAATGCCTATCATACCACTCCTGAGTACAAGGCAAACTCTGATGGATTATACTACATGAATGAGGCAGATACATTGATATCTAAATTACTATCAGAAGTAGAAAAACTTAATAAACAAGGACATACAATTATATGAGTTATGTTGACTATCCTGAAAAATTAAATAAAGTCAAACGACAACTAAACCACATACTGAATGACCACAGATACTATCAACCAGATGGTATAAGAGAGTTTACTATCAGTATGTATAACGCCTTTGGTAAACGAAAGATAACTGCAAAGATGCAAATCTCAATGGATAAGATTATCAATACTTATCAAAAATGGTTGAAGAGTGAAAACAAATTAGACAAGTACGAGAAGTTAGAACGAATAGAAAGTGGACAATACAAGATAAACCTTATCAGAACTCTATTGAGTGGATGTGGATATCAACCTATGTATGTGGCTCGTAGTGAAGAGTTTTTAAATAGTGTAGAGAAACAATTAAGATTCAACGCACAATTATCAGTAAAACAAAGAAAGGCTCTGAATCAAATGTACAAACGATTCAAAGCAAAGTGTGAATCTCGTGGTATACATGATGTCAGAATAGATATGAAACCAAGTAAAGAGATTCAAAAGTTTTTAAACATAACAAACAAACAAGGATAATAATATGCCAAGACCAAGAAAAAAACCATTACCAATACCAGATATGAGACGAAAGTGTCACGCAACTGGTAAAGTAGTTAAGGTTAAACATAGGTACATTGAGTTACCTTATAACATGAACCGAAGTAAGAAAACAGATGACTATGAAAAGATACCTGGGGCTGTGATATACAATTATAGTTCACTTGAGGCAGCCGAGTCAGTTCATGGTGAAGGTTCATTTACCAACACATATGACGAAGACGAATTTGACAGATAAACCAAAATTATATTTAATCCCACAAGGTGGATTTGGTAATAGGATGTGGTCATATGAAATTGCCTATCAAATCAATAAGAAGTTTGGGTATCCGTGGGATATAATCATGGATACTCAGTTCTTTCCTGAAGTGAAGTATTTGGATTTTCCTTATGTGAAACAAGGTGAAATGAAACCAACACCAATAATTAAATCACTTAAGGATATTGATACAAGTAAAGACTACAAGATAGGAAGTTATGCCGTCAAACTATATAATGAGTTAAGAGGTGAAGAGTATACAATTGATGAACCAATAACACTAAAAGATAAATCATTAGAAGATGAAATAAAACTTAAGATGAAAGATGTAATAGGTGTTCATATAAGACGAGGTGATGTAGTTGATGAGATGAATCCTAATCATGGTGGACATGGAATACAACCTATAATAGATGATGATTACTACAGAACTACTATGAATGAATATAAAGATAAAAAGTTCTATATCAGTACGGATGGAACATGGGAAGAAACAAAATGGTTATGGGAAGAGTTTGATGTTATTAATGAGTATGTAAGAAAGAAGAATCACTCAAAACATGGTGTGTTCCCTTTTAGTAAAGTTGAAGCCCTTGATTTATTTCACCTACTATATAGTAAGGAATTCATCATGGGATTAAGTACTTGGTCGGAATGGGTACAAAGACAAAGACGAAATGTAAATTGTAAAGTTCCGCCCATAAATTTTAAATAAAGTTACGAAATTTTGAAATAAAATTAAATATATTTATATATATTGATAAGAGGTGTTGAAAAACAAAGACGCCGAACAAAGACGCGTGTCATGTCGGATGAAATCAAAGATTTCACCGAAGAACACGAACCAATATCGGAAATTAGTATAATGAGGAAAGTTATAATGAACAAGTTTAGTATGAGTCACATAGTAGTGATGTTATTGACATTTTTATTTGTAAGTAAATTAAATGGACAGGTGACAACCGAATTAATTCCATACAGGTTAGTACCGAGTCAGGCAATTGGTTATGGGTGTTGGTTAGAAGTGGAGTTTATTGGTTTGCCGGAGTCCCTTCGTAATGATGAAGAAATAATGGATATGTTGAATCGGTTAGTAGTGATGAAGGAAACAGGTGAAATCGGATTCAACGAGAGAGACTTTAGACGAGGTGGTAAAAATTATATACTCGTAAAAATCCAAGTCCCAAGTCCTTATGATGTGTTACCAAAAAGCGTGGAGATAGAGGTAGACCCATATGAATAGAATAATGAATGATTTATTTGATATAATCATCTCATTGGTGAAGTTGGG
>MDSV01030228.1_pt1 | contig 39340 bp, 41 predicted proteins | sample 810851 | NCBI WGS metagenome assembly MDSV01 (sample SAMN05326640, study PRJNA326480) | marine metagenome | isolation source: seawater | place: Atlantic Ocean: North East | collected 2012 | reverse complement strand
GTGCCGCTCTTGCTGCACAAGAACATGGAGATGCTAGATGTGCCTTGGACCTACTTCGAGTCTCAGCTGAGAAAGCAGAACTTAGTGGCTCATTAAAGGTTGAACAAAGTCATGTTAAATTAGCACAGCATCAAATTGAAGCAGACCAAATGACTCCTGTTATTGCGAAGTTACCTAACCAACAGAAGATAGTTTTAGCTTCAATAATTATCAATGAAAGTAATGGCCTCAAAAACATTCAAACTGGTGAAGTATACTCCATTTATTCTCAAGCATGTCGATACTTAGGAACTAATGCTTTGACTCAAAGAAGAGTTTCTGGTTTGATATCAAACCTTGACATGCTTGGTTTAATTACTGCAAGAACAATAAGCAAAGGAAGATATGGTCGGTCGAAAGAGATTAACTCATGTATACCGCAAAATATCAACCCAAGTGAAATTATGACTAATTCAGAACCAGAATTGCAAGGAATGTTCAATAATATTTACAAATATCAAACAAGATTGTAATAAATATCAAATTTATAGTTCGGTGTACTTATAATCACAAGGCAGGTGGGCGACGCATGAGCGAAATGGACGAAACGGAAACTGGGTTTGTTCAAATGATTCTAAATCCATCTAAAACTATGTCTAATTGGTTCGTCGGACTGGGTTTGCTCGGTCTATTTTTAGCCGCATTAAATCTAATGGGTGAAATTCATCCTAACTATCGTGTTTCATGGGCTGGTGTCTTAACTTTTGAAACCACAAATAAAGCGTTTGACGACATTGATACTGCACCTGCATTTGTGATCTCTGATGCGATATTCATAGCCATTTGTGGTGCATTTGCTATACTTGGTATGAAATCAATCAATAACCAAGAAGGAGGAATTCAAACATGGTTTAAATCTATTTTTGTCAATGATACTTGGATGGCTCTTGCAGACCCTGATGTTGGAGGATGGAATAAAACTCTAGGTGGATGGTGCATCATTTTAGGAATTATCAATTATCTTTACTTTGGATTTGTTGCCACCGGTTGGATCGACCCTGGCGTCTATTCGGTAACAATTGGATTACTTGCGTTTGGATTTGCTTTACTATATTCTGCAAATTCACCAGAACCAGAAGAAATCAAATCATGATTTCCTAAATCTGTGGCCATTTTTGCCGGCAATCATATCATAACAACCCATCAACAGACCTTGCCAAAGAGCAACACTCCATTGGAATATCAAAATTTTCAGTGCAAAATAAATCACTAATTTATTACTATTGCTGTACATAATAGCACCCCGATTAACAACTCCTAATTGCCCACGCCAAAGAATTAGTTCTTGAACTATTAATAATCCTAGACTAATTAGTAACATTTTGGTTTGCCACCATGTTTGTATTATTTCCAAATCTTTATTCTCTGAAAAAATCAGTAAATAAAGAAATGGTAATCCACTGATTATTGCACAAAACCATAGAGGCGAAACCAGTAAAACCATTGTTGAACTACCTATGAAATCTAAATCCGGGCCTTTTCTACGGCGTTTGGGGTACTTTCGCATGATTCTAACATGAGCTCTAGCATCTCTAGACCGTTTTGATAAAAATCGTCTACGTCCTGATTCTGGAACATGAGCCACCACTGCATCAGGAGCATATACAATAGTTCCTCCATTTCCAATTAGCTTTAGACTGACCTCCATATCCTCTGCATGATACCATTCAGGGTCAAATCCTCCAATTTCAATTAATGATTGACGCTTGAACATTGAACAAGGCCCATTAGCCAAACTGGTTCTTCTTGATCTTGAACGATATTTCGCCTCAATTTCAACCGAACGTAATTGACTGACTAAGTCATCTGCTTTTTCAAAAATTGTTCTCCCGGTAACTGCTACTACTTCTTCATTTGAATCGATTGCCGATGATTCAGAATAAAGATTAGAGATCCAATTCTGCGTCGGTCTTACGTCGATATCAGTAATAGCAACCCATTCTCCATTACTATTTTCCATTGCCAACTTCCTAGCCGAGGAAAGACCATTTGCATCTTGAACAAAAACATAAGTTGGAATCTCAAATTCCGTGTCATGCCATTGAAGTAATTTCTCTCTTGAACCATCAGTAGAACCATCATCAATTGCAATAATTTCTAAGGGACGATAGGTTTGATTACGAAGTGCTTCTAAACATCCATCCACCCATTGAACACCATCTCTAACACAAACCGTGATTGAGATTAATGGCTTAGAATCCTCAGTCAAGTTATCACCTTAAATTGACACAAAATATTACGACATCGCTGTTTAACAGCAAGACTAGTAATTTGCACTACAACTCCCTGTTTAGGTTGCCCATAGAGAACTATAGTGCCAATAGGTGCAAGACAGTGAATGATGATAGGAGCCAAATCTTCCTCACCATCTACAATAATTAGAGAACTATCTTCATAAGACAAAGCTGATTCAATTGCAGATATTAATGACGATGTCAAATGTCCTGGCGGATTTATAGCATTGAAAATATTATCAAATTTATCGCCTGATATTTGTTCTGAAGCCGACAATTGTTCTCGCTTTGTCATGCCATCAATTACTCCTACATCAGGAACTACACTCATATCAAGTAATGTCTTTACTGAAACATCACCAACAGCCACAATTGAACCATGATTTATTGGTAATGATTCTAATACTTCAGACATCGCAGCTTCTGGAATTTCTTCGGGGCCAGCAAATAATTGCCCCATTGGAGTTTTTAGTTCGGAATCTAGTTTAGAGGTCATTTTCATAGAAACTTGTTTCAAATCATCTTCTATCCATGGATTCCCTTGTGTATCAATTGCTCCACTTCTAATTCGAGAACTACTGATTATTGAACCAGAATAATCAAGAATATGTGGAACTTCAATAATTGATAATGATTGAAGTCCGTTTTCCTTTCTTAGCACATTGATTTGCTCGCAGTTTCCGATTGTTTCCGGAGTTCCAACAATTGCATCTGCAGTCTCATGTTTTGGGGCTGGACCAAATGAATCGGTCAATGGTAAAACCTTAGCGTTATAATAAGATTTAGATTCCAGCCAATCAAGAATATTATCTACCCTCGTTTGGAAACTCTCAATTAGCGATGATTTAGTCTTGGCAATCTCATCATCAACTACATAAATTTCTACACTTTTGGAACTTGACATGGCCATTGATAAAAGTAATTCATGGCCACTATGTAATCGATCAAATGTGCCGCCGACTAGACAACAATCATACTTTATCTCTGTTGCCATATTTGCTCTGTAACAATATTTGCCTTTGAGTTAATCGCTAGATAAAGAGTGAAATTGCCTCTTTTGCTATGAGTTTGAAAAAGCGCTGTGCCCCAGTACCTAACGGCCTATTTCATCGCATTGCTCCAAGGCCTGACCCTCGGTGCTGGGGCGTGCTGTTTGATAGGGTGGTTGTCTTGAGTTCATTCTTACGTCGCACAAGGACCCATAACCTACCAATTGGTTTACCGCTTTTGCCCCAAAAATCATCCCCCTAAGGGTCATTTTGGTCTTCGATAGCGGACCGCACATTGGTATCAAACTTCATTGCAATTTCACAGTAGCTCTGCCCGATGTTGCTAGTGCGGCAGTTAACTCTAATCGTTATTCTAAATGAATGCATCGTATCATGAAATGCCATTATGGAAACTAATTCCAAATAATAAGCCACCTATCTCTTTATCTCCATCAAATATTGTTTCATAAGATATTTTTGGCCATTTTAAAATATCTTTCAATAATAATCCAACCAATGGATGAGTTCTACCTGTGGTCATTTCCACACCTTCTTCATGACTAATTACCATTTCATAAAGATCCATAAGGGGCTCTTTTGCTCGGCATTCTTCCATCATTGGGATGTAAATTAAATCTGTACTATTGGGTATTTGTTTTGTATAATTATCTAAGAAACCTGGTGGTCCACATGATTCTCCATCTAACCTAGCAATTAATGCCGGCCATGGGAAATGATTTCTTGTTAACCAGCGGCGCCCGGAGGATGTCGCTAATTGATTTAACAACCATTCTGAAGATTTATTATACCACCATGAACATGGAAATAATTGCATGTAAATTCTCATTTGTTCATTATTTATTACCTCTTTATTGGATAATTTTACTACATACTGGCCCCAATTATACAAAATTGAATCTTGAGGATGTATTTGTGATGCTTTGATTAAACGATCTAATACACCATATCTATCAAATTGTTCAACTCCATTACTCACAAATAATGCTTCAAGTATTTCCATCACAAATAGCGGAGTATCAATCCAATAATCGATTGCTTGTAAAATCAAAGATTGAAACTCGCTTGGTAATTGATTGGACGCTAGTAATAGACTAGCGGAAAATAATGATGAAAAATCATCATCATCAATTAAGTGAGAAACATGGATAATAAGTTCATTATTTTCAATAAATCGCTCCGAGATATAAATCATTGATGCTTTTTGCCATTCTTCACCAGCTTGAACTAAACTGAAAAATATTGATTCTACATCTAATTCAGTAAAATCAATTAAATCTGCCCATTTGCCATCTAACTTTTTACTAACTCTTGTCCATCGACTTGGCCTATTTTCATTAGGGCTTGCTATCCAAGATGCCAAAGGGTTACTATACTCCATATTATTAGCCCATTGCTCATCACCTAAAGGATACATATAGCATGCTTGCCAAATTTCTTTACGGTATTCAAAATCCGCAGAAAAGCCAGTGATTTGTTCTAAACTCCAAGCCCCATCAGAATAAGAATCCAATAGTTCTTTAGCACTTGATGGAATTGACTGATGAGTTATATCAGGGGTTTTTTCTTGTCCGGATGTCAGCTGTATATTCAAAGAATGTTCTCTTGAGATAATTAATTTTACCTCTGCTAAATTCGGTTGAGAAATCAAGTAACCAGATGCAGAATTAATTTTATTATATTCGCCACGTTTAGAGATCAATAAACGACATGTTTCAGCATTTAAGACATATTCTAAAAATTCTAAATTCTCAGAAATCGACCAATTCCATTCAACCACAAAATCATTTATTGAAGTCTGCCTCATATATTTGACAAGTGATTTCATACCTAGCAAAGAAAGGTTAGACACTTCTATGTTGTTTGGAATTTCTTGTACCCATTCACAATCTCCAAAATCTCTAGATAAATCTCTTAGTATTGAAATTGACAGCTTGGTTTTTCTATTTTTTAGAATGAATTCACAAATTGTTGAATACTTGTCATCTAGTCTTTTTTCTGTCATCCTCTGATGTTTATATCTTAACCAAATTCTCAAACAGCCAATAGGCAATATGATAGATTTAGACTTGATAACGTTGTTTCTTAACAGCACGGCTTTCCGAGAAAATGAATTTATCAACATTGAAACATCAATATTAGAGTTTAAATGAGCATGCAATCGATTGTTCCAAAATATGTTCGTTGTAGAATCTACTACATTGCCAATTAAATTATCACCACTTGAAATAATGTTTGGAAGATCATTTTCAGTAAATTCTGGTGTTTTAAACCATGTACCTGCTGTTACATTCCATTGATTTTGGGGATCAAAAAGATTAGCACGAACAATAGCAAATGAATTGGTTTTTTCAAACCAATCATCTAAAGTACCTTTGGTTATTTCTTTTTGTGGTTGAATCTGTTCTAATGTATCTGCTGAGTACCATTTAATCGATTCTGATTGTACTGATGCCCATCGCACCCCAACATTTCCACTGGAATTTGTTGTAACTAAATTTTCTATCATATATGGGTCATCTGGCAAACATATCAACGCTTTTGGGGGATTATTTACATAACCAAGGAGAATTATTGAACCTTTAGAGTCCAAAACTACAGCATCACCTCCATTGGTATTATTAGAGCTAAATTTCTGATACAATGACAAATAATCTTGTTCTAATCTTAGCCTCCCGAATTCTGTTAAATTATGTATGGCACCTCTTATACCTTGAGAATCTTCACGTACAACTAAGCCTTTATTTCTTAATTGCGCCAATGCATGAGATGCGTGTGGAGTTCTTATTTGCAATGCTTTGGAGATTTGTGAAACCGAACCCCCAGAATCTACTAACCAATTTAGAATCTTACGCTGGTAACTGCTTCTAATGCGTTTAACGGACAGAAATGTCACCTCATTTTGCCGTAGAGACTTTTTGTTTATATATTTAGCCTTTAATTGCAATTTTAGTTACATTTAGTTACGTATTTCCACTGGAAATGTGTAAAATAACTTACAAACCAGTCATGAACAGTTCACTTTTTACACCAAATAGCGTATCATAATGTAACAAGTTTCAATTTCTGGAGTAACTATTATATCAGCGACCGATGTCCTGTAGTTTAGTGGCAATTGTCGAACTGACATGACCTGCGTGACAGAGAGATGATTAAGATGAAAACAACCAGAATCCGAGAAAAAATTAAGAAATTTTTAGGCGACAGACCAAGAAACACTGCTGAGATTTTGGAACACATTAACAGCACCATGCGACATGGAACTACAAGCCAACAACTTGGTAATGTTCTATCTAAGGACAAAGACATTGTCAAAGTTGGATACATTAAGAGATCTGGCATTTTATCCGGCGGCTACGATATTTGCGAATGGGCTACAAGAACTTGGGTTTCCTCAAACTGCCCTGGCTGGGAAGAAGGAACTCCAATTATTATTGACCAAGAAGGCAATGTTACTACCGGCACACCCTCCGGTAACAATTACTGAATTCAATCAGTAATTAATCTATGAAAATGATGCACTCCCTTTTCCATCTTTGGGGAGTATCTTCCTTGCTGATAAAACCTTGATTTCATTCCTTTATAGCATGCTTCTACAATCTCTTGATCTTCAAATTCAACACTATCCAAGTCGCCACCTGCACCAGTGTCAATTTTAGCTTCATCTAATACAAAACCATAGTACTTAACTTCTGTAACACCAACATCAATCGGCCTCACAACATTTATTGAAATCCCCCATGGATAAAAATTAAGCATAAGGTTTGGAAATAACCACCAGTAATATGCTGCAATCGATTTCCCTGAATCAACATGACCTTTTGGAATATCAAATGTTGATTCTCCGTCCTTAGCATATCCTATTTGTAATACACCATTGGTAAAAGTCTCAGTTTCATATTGTGAATAATCCAATACATCATTTAACCCACTATGAACAAATGGTATGTGAAAACCTTCTAAATAATTATCAACATACAGCATCCAATTGGTATTAATTTTGTGAACTCTCTCCTTTGATGAATCGTATTTTAAGTCATCTAAATTAAGAAAACCCATTCTTTGTTCAATAGTTGAAATGTAGTCAGCAAAATTATCAAGTTGATTGAGCGTGGTAAATAACAAACCATGCCAGTTTTCTAATTTTGTATTAACTAAATCATCTTGTGGAGATGGGAATCCTTCTACCTCATCAAATTCTGGCATGTGCTTAAAATCACCACACAGATTGAACATTCTACCATGATATGGACAAATAATGCTGTTTCCCGAATTAGGCTTATTTAACAAAACCATGCCTCTATGTGTACAAACATTAGACATACAGCGTATAGATTCTCCATCATATGTTAACAGCATAGGAGTTGTTCCAATAAAAGTTGGTTGTTTTGTTTTCTTTTCAAACATAGCACTATAGCCAACAAAATTCCAAGTACTAGCAAACTTTTCTAATATTTTAGCATATATTCCATCCTCTGTGTAATAATTTGATGGCAGAGTAGTTGCCTTTGTAATATCGGGATGAATTACACCCACTTTCTCACCCTATCTTGCAATCACGAATTATAAATTGCTAAGGCATGCTCTACAGTAGCATTTTCACAAATTATTGCATGGCACGCAGCAGTCATCTTTACCGCACTTTCAGTGTCTTTTTGATGTATATTCCTACCTGTAGCCGCACCACGACAATTACCTGTATTCATCTGGACCCATAGCCTTTGTAAAAATTCATCTGGCGGCAAACTTCCCCCACCAGAACAAATTATTCCTGTTCTTCCTGCAGCTTGAGAAGCAATTGCTAATGATTCAGCACGAGTCATTCCCGAAAATTTATTCGGATAATTCACCTTGGCAAAATCGGCACCAATACAAGCAGCAACGCCTGCTGCCCCTGAGATCAATTGTGGATCTTTCTCATCTTCAACTGCTTTGCCCCTTGGATACATCCAAACAACTGAAATCATACCTAATTCATGAGCCTGGCGGATAAATTGAGCAGCTTCTGAAAGCATTTCATGTTCATACTCACTACCAACATAAATCGTGTAACCAATTCCAACTACGTTTATTCCATTATGAACCAGAGACATAACATCTTCAACGTCCCATAATGCTTGTGAAATAGGATCCCTTTGATCGGTCTTAACAAGATGTGATTTAGAATTCAGTTTCACAAGATATGGTATGTCTGGATAATCTCGGGCATAATGTGAAATTAGCCCAAGTTGTCCTGCAAGAACTCCTAATGTCCCCTCTTTGTGACAGATGTTGCCAATCTCAAAAAGATGAGCCGGGTCGTTTGAAGTTGAAGGGATTTTATTTTCACCGTCATAAAAATCATCATTAAGATGTTCGATTTTTTGATCACATGCAAATAGATTCATCATTCCTGTTCCAGCAGTTGCTGCATCCATATTTTGAATGTATGTCTCAATTAATTCATCTGGAACATCAGCAGGAATTGGATACTTTGTCATTTCATCACCGCTTATTATTCACCAGTGAAATTTGCTACGCGCTTTTCAACATAAGCTGCAATTCCTTCCTTAGCATCAGTACTATTGAAAAGTGCTGCTTGCAATTCTCTTTCAAGTGCCAAGTGATATTCAAATGGAATCTCTGGTCCTGTTTGAACTGAACGCTTAATATTGCCAACTGCTTTTACCGCCTTATTTGGCAAGGTAAATTGGGAACACCAATCTAATATATCTCTGCGGAAATCTTGTGGAGAACCTTCCCATATGTGGTTTATCAAATTACATGCATGGGCATCTTCGAAGGACATTAATTCACCAGTAACCATCATTTCAAGTGCTTTTGCTTTACCAATTAATCTAGTCAATCTTGCTGTACCGCCAGTACCTGCCAATACTCCAAGATTGATTTCGGGTAATCCAACTTTCCCTGAATTCTTTCTTGCGATTCTAATATCAGCTGCCATAGCAATTTCAAGACCTCCGCCGACAGCGTGACCATTTATTGCACAAACTACCAATTTTGCTGTTTGTTCCAATCTTGAAAGAGTCTCATTTGCGTGAAGACAGAAATTATACTTGAAACCCGGAGTAACTGAGTTTAACATCTGAATCGATGCTCCTGCTGAGAAAAATGAAGCACCGTTGCCGGTTAAAACAATACAAGTCACACTATCATCAAATCTTGCTTTGACAATTGCTTCATCAATATCCCTCATCATTTGGTGAGTATAGGTATTGGGAGAACGGTCGCTAGGCTCTTCAAGTGGAGCACCAGCGGAATTTGAAGTTAATTCAATGACTGCAATGCCATTATTTGTGACTCCGTAATTTACTAATCTATTAGGCATAGGCTCAAGTTTCAAACCATACATGTCGCTCATATTACATGCGAAAACGACTAGCATTATGAATAAATCGCATTCAACCCTTTGGAATTGATACGAGATCTGAATCTTCGGCAAATGAAGTCTTCGCTCCACTTTTTCGTACTTCATTCCATTGATCTTTTACATCTGTTGCTTGTTTTGAGGGTTCCCAATCATCTCGCTTCAAAGCCTTCCTAAACGGCATTCTTCTTACTCCTCGACCCATTGATTTTGGATCTTTACGTAACATAAATCGGTTTACGACTACATATAACATACTTTTTACAATAGAAGGCCTGAATAATTTACCAATCCATATCAAACCTTCACCATGCTTTTTCTGACTTTTCATCCACCTTTTGCACATCATCTTGAATGTTTTATCACCTACACGGTTCATCAGCCAACGATTAGCCACGCTAGTCTTTACATAGGGCAATAATTGCTTTCTTACCTGTTTATCATAATTACATTCTCCGAGGATATCTTTGGCTGCTAGTACTCCAGACCATACCGCCATTCGCATGCCAAAACCCCACATGAAATCTTGCAGACCTCCCGATTCTCCAACGTAATATCGTCCATCTTGGAAATAATTACTGTTAATTGTAAAATCACCCTTCCCCCCTACGCGCTTGATTGGTTTCCGGTTCAAATTTGGATATTGTTGATCATACCATGCGATGGTTTCATTTAGAAATCGATCCGATTTTTTTTGCTTGCGCCAAAGACAAGTACATATTAGACCTACTCCGTCAATTATTATTAGGTAAGAATAAGCACCTGGTGCTAGTTTGTCATTTAATTGAAAAGCTATGTGATTAGGGTGGTCTGTATGAAATATTTCACCATATGCCACAGCAGAAGTACCCTTAGGGCCACAAGCTATAATTTGACAATCCTCTTGTCTAACTTTGGATTTATAATGGATTTTTGCACCCGCAGCTATGGCCTGCCTTTTGAATCCCTGATCAATCGTATGTGAGGAAGTACCTCTCTCAACAATTCTGTAAGCAACTTTAGTACTTTTAGCTTGAGAAATTTCATCATCGGGATGAATCAAATCCACGACCTTGAATTCAGTTGCTTTAAATTCGTTTAAATCAAAGCCCCATGACTTTAATTGATCAAAAAAATCAACATCCATACTCCAATTTTCTAAAGCTTGAAAATCGCCATCAAATCTCGCCCCTGAATCCTCTCTTATATCGTGTACGTTTACTTCTAAACCGGCCTTGGCAAGGATTGTTGCCGCAGCCAAACCGGAGAGCCCAGCACCCATGATATTTACTGGTCCGACCTCCGCCATGTAGTAGGCAATGAGGCGTGAGGTTTGAATTATGCGTTTACTTCGCATCAACATGGACGGAGAGATTATCATTAGGGAATCTCTTGAAAAACTCGACCATCAGGGGCTTCTCCAAGAATTAAATCTTGATGGTTGCGGAGCAGTAGTCTCATTCCTTGGAATCACAAGAGGGTTTGACAATGGCATCAAAATAATCAGACTAGAATTTGATGCTTGGATGGACAAGTTAGGGGAAGTTCTTCATCAACTCGCAGAAGCTGCAATAATTAGGTTCAGTGTCAAAACTATTGCTATGTCCCATCGAGTAGGTAAGGTCAAATCAGGTGAAAATATTGTCTCGATTCATGTTGCAAGCCCTCATCGAAAAGAAGCTTTCTTAGCTTGTGAATGGCTTATTGATGAATTAAAAGTTCAAGCGCCAATTTGGAAAAAAGAGGTTACAGAGTTTGGAGAGAACTGGAAGGCAGGATTAGGGTGATATTATGAAAAAGAATATATCTGGAATAGTAGACATTAGCGAAAAAGCGGTCATTAAACGCCAAGCAACAGCAACTGGATTGCTAAAACTATCTAGTAAATCACTTAATGCTATTACAAATAAATTAGTAAAAAAGGGAGATGTAATTGAGGCCTCAACAATTGCTGCAATTCAAGCGGTTAAAGACACACCTAGAATAATTCCTCATTGTCATCCAATACCCTTAGAAGCATGTGATGTAAGTTGGGAGATTACCGAAATTGGGTTAAGATGCACTGTAGAAGTAATTGCTCACTATAAAACTGGAATTGAAATGGAAGCCATCACAGGGGTCTCTGCAGGACTTCTTTGTGCATTAGACATGGTGAAGTCATTTGAAAAAGATGATGATGGACAATACCGAAATACTGAAATTTCTGATATGAAAATTCTAGAGAAGCAAAAATTTGATTAGAATCACAACCCCATTGTTCATTTGATATCGATTACCACACAGTAACATGGGCAAGGTTTCTGACCTAACTGATTATTTTCTTGAAGCGGTAGACATGGCGGCTATTGCTAGTGCGAAATGGAGAGGTTTAGGCGATAAAAATGCAGCGGATGCCGCCGCTGTAGAAGCTATGAGAAGGACTTTCGACAAAGTTCCATTTGATGGAAGAGTTGCCATCGGAGAGGGAGAAAGAGACGAAGCCCCGATGTTATACATCGGCGAACAACTGGGTTGTGAAATTGGCAATCCAAATGTCCCAATAATTGATATTGCCGTAGACCCTCTAGAGTGTACCAATAATTGCGCTGATAATTTACCCAATTCAATTGCAGTACTTGCTGCTGCCCCAAGAGGCACCCTACTTCATGCACCTGATTGCTACATGGATAAAATTGCAGCCGGTCCAGAATTGCAGGGGGAGATCAGTTTAGATGCTGGAGCAGCATATAATATTGAGCAAGTATCTGCAGTCTTAGGTAAACCAATAGATCAAGTAAGGATTATTGCCCTTGATAGACCTCGTCACAAAGAATTGTTCAAAGAAATCAAAAATACTGGTGCTCAACTTCACTTATTGGGTGATGGCGATATAGCCGCAGCATTATGGGCGGCTCGAAAAGATGGAGATCATGATTTATTGCTTGGTATCGGCGCTGCACCGGAGGGTGTGATTACTGCTACTGCAATTAGGGGTATTGGCGGAGTCTTCGAAGGCAGACTAGTATTTCGTTCTGATGAAGAAAAAACTCGAGCAGAAGGCATGATTGATGATGATTTGAGCCGATTATGGGGCGCAAAAGATCTTTGTCGTTCAGATGATGCAATATTTGTCGCATCTGGTGTATGCGATGGCTACCTTCCAGGAGTAAAAGTAAATGATAATGGCACTACTCAAACTTTTGCTGAATTAATAGATGTGAAAACCGGTATTGTTTCTAGGCATGACAGAATCCATCAATAAGTGATAACATGTCTAAAATTTTGAGAGTTGAAGTTTACCTACCTGAAAATCATTGGGCTGGTGTTTTTACTAGAGAAAATCCTAACGCAGTACTACAAATAATTGAAACAATGCCACTAAGCAAAGGTCGGGGCACTGCACAAATAGCCACAGATGAATCACTATTGGAAAATTTGAATAGATTGTCTGGAATTGAATCTGTTGAATATTTAGGAGATAATCAAGCAATGGTTACTATTGCTAGCGGAGGGGGAGGATTCATTAGAGCATTGAGAAAAGCAGGAGTTGTCCCTAGAACGCCTTTTGATGTAATAGATGGATGGGCGGATTGGACGATACAATGTAATGCCAATCAAGCAAAACATCTCATGAAAGAAATCAAATTAGACGACATTCCAATTAGATTAAAATCTACTAGAGCAAGAAATGAGAAATTATTGACCTCACGGCAATCGGAAATTTTGGAATTAGCTAAGCGCAAAGGATATTGGGAGACTCCTCGCAGCATTTCACTTACTGAACTTGCTGGCATCCTGAATGTTTCAAAATCAACAATGTCAGTAATATTACACACTATTGAAGGAAAAATAATTGACAGATATTATGAAGAACTAATGCAGTAAAACGAACATGTTCGCAAAGTCAATAAGCATGACCCATTCCTCGGGTTAACATGGACAGTCTACCGAATACCTGGGACGAATGGATTACAAATTTTGAAGCATGGCAACAAAGAGTTGGATTCAACCCAAACTGGCTAGGAGATTTCGAATTATCGGTACTTTTTGATTGGGAAAGAGCTGGAGATGTAATTGAATTTGGCGATTATAAAGGTCGACCAAAGTGGGAACGCTCACTTCAAGTACCGCAGCAAAGCATGAGAGATGCACTCATCACAATGATTACCGTTCAAGGCGACACAGAATTCGCCTCGGTAGAACAACAAAGACATCTACTTGCCTCAGCACCAACTGACTATGACCGGTATGCTGCAGCAAGAATAATGGCTGAAGAACAGCGCCACGGATGGCAAATGGCATATTTATTGATGACTTACTTTGGACAACAAGGACGAAGAGAAGCTCAAAAATTATTGGAAAGAAATGCTCAAGATGGCGACCGGTTACTTGGTGCATTCAACAGACCTATGCCCCATTGGTTAGACTTTTTCTGCTATACAATGTTCGTTGATCGTGATGGTAAATTCCAACTAGGAATGCTATCAACATCTGCGTTCAAACCGTTAGCAGCTTCAATGGGACCTATGCTAAAAGAAGAATCATTCCACTTAGGCACTGGATTTAATGGTCTACGTAGAATAGTTAAGGCTGGAATAATTCCACTTGATATGCTACAAAGATACATCAATAAATGGGCATCAACTGCTCACGACTTATTTGGAGTAGATGCATCATCCTCTGCCCATTGGGCATATGTATGGGGAGTGAAAGGTCGTTGGGATGAAAGAAAGAAACTTGAGGCCGGTATCGAAGTAGACAAAGAAACCCTAAACGAAGAATCAAGAGGTCACTACCACGAAGAAATTGTTAAAGAGGTACAAAAATTAAGTGCTTATCTTCCAGAAGGTGCTACTAAATTATATGTGCCCCACGAAAACTTCAATCGAGATATTGGTGCTTTCAAAGGAACTCGTCATACTGTAGAAGGTGAAAAATTCGAAGGCACTGATGAACAATGGGAAGCATACAAGCAGGATAAATTACCAACTGCTCAAGATGAAATTGATTTGAAAGGATTTTTCGAATTAGAATGGATAGAAAATAAGCCATTATCAACCAGACAAATCGAATCTGGAATTGGCGCGACCGCTTGAGAGTGGTGATCACATGATTCCAGTTTCACTTTACGGCATAGATGTCGATAGATGTGAGAATTTCTATGAAGTTCTACCAAACTTAGTTGCTGATTCAATCGAGGATGAACACTATGCTAAAGCATTATTTGCTATTCAAAATAAAGCTTCTATGGAACACATAAACGTTGCAGAAAGTTGGTCTAATCGTAAACCATTTGCTTTTCATGAAGAAATTGTCAATGAAATTGAGATGATTATTCGAACCGTTTCATATCCGGATGTTGCGCTGCTTGAACACTTATTGACAATAGATGGAGTCAATACTCAGAGAGTTTCAGAATGGATGCATTTCTCAACAAACCTATACCCGATTTACACCGAACAGGCATGTCAAGCTCTGTCAAAAATGGGATTAGAAACTCCATACAAACTTAATGATATGGCAGCATATGGGTTATATGTTTCACGAATTGAAGGACTCAAAATGTACGCACCTGCAAAAGGGCTGCCTGAAATAGGACTGCCACGATCTAGAATGCTCCAACTTGGATTGGAGCGTTTTGAATGAAAACTTGGTTAATCCATGTCCAGTTATTCATAGTTGCAATAATTTGGGGATTAGGTTGGCCTGCAGGCAGAGTTGTTGCCACAGACATCTTGCCATTTACCGCTGCATGGATAAGATATGTGATTGCAACTGTTTGCTTTCTTATTTTCCTAAGGTTTACCGGACAATGGATGTTACCAAGTAAATTTGAATGGAAACGTATTTTTCTTATTGGATTTTTTTCAACCTGTGTTTATCAAGCATTCTTTATGATTGGAATGCAGTATACTGCAGCAGGTGATGCTTCTCTAATGATTACTTTTAATCCTCTTTTCACCGCTATTTTAGCAATATTATTTTTAGACGAAAAAATGAATTTAAATCTCGCCGTTGGCTTGTTAATGGGGCTTCTAGGCGTTGGGATTTTATTTTACTATTCTCCAAATGTCGACATAGATTTCACTGACAGAGTAATTGGAGATCTCTTTATTGCCGGTGCTGCATTATCTTGGGCTTGCAATACAATATTGATGAAAAAAGCGATGACAAAATCAGCTGACCCTTTGAAAATGCCATTGAATCCTTTAGAACTAACCGTGTGGTCTTCAGCTGCCGGACTGATAATTTTAACCCCAATAATGGGCATTGAAGTTGCGACTCAAGGAATAGTAATACCAAGTGTCAATGGATGGATAGGGATTATTTTCTTAGCAATATTCTCCACAGTAATTTCATATGTTTGGTTTGCTGATGGGATAATGAAAATTGGAGCCTCAAAAAGCGCTCTGTACATTTATCTAGTCCCTCCATTTGGAATTCTTGGAGGATTTTTCTTATTGGGTGAAAAACTAGGATTCTCACTAATCTTTGCCTTTGTTTTGATAACTGGGGGGGTAATGATTGCTCAACACAAAGCTCAAAATTTCAAGCAACCATCATGAAGTTGTACCTATTCGCCTGTAGTATGGCGATTAAAAATGTGACAGTAATCGGCGCTGGAACTATGGGTTCAGGTATTGCCCAAATTTGTGCGCAAGCAGGGTGGAAAACTACACTCTATGATGCATTTCCTGAAGGTATTGAAAGAGGTATGCAAATAATTGACGCATTTTGGGAGAAAGGTATTGCAAGAGGAAAAACCACTGCTGAACAAAAAACTATATGGTCAAAGAATCTTAATTCACAACTAAACTTGCAAATCGCAGTACAAAATGCTGATTTAGTTATCGAAGCTGTTCCAGAAAGTCTTGAGTTAAAACAAAAAGTATTCAAAGAAATTGAAAAATACACATCATCTGAAGTGATCTTTGGCACCAACACTTCTAGTCTTTCAATAGCAGAGATTGCAAAATCGCTGAAACATCCAGATAGACTAATTGGAATGCATTTCTTTAATCCAGTTCCAATAATGAAGTTATTAGAACTTGTAAAACATAAAGCAACTAGCGAAAAAACGGTAAAGTTCGCTCAGGAGACTGGTTCAGCTATGAATAAAACCACAATTCTTGTTAATGATGTTCCTGGCTTTGCAACATCCAGACTCGGAGTTGTTCTTGGCAATGAAGCAATACGGATGTTAGCAGATGGAGTCGCAAGCGCCAAAGATATTGATACTGCTATGGTCCTTGGCTACAAACATCCTATGGGTCCTTTGGCACTTTCAGACCTGGTTGGCTTAGATGTTAGAAGGGATATTCTGAAAAATCTGCAACAATCATTCAATGATGAGTCCTATACCCCACACCCTTTGTTGGAAAAATTGGTTTTGGACGGAAGATTAGGCAAAAAAACTGGAAAGGGTATCTATGATTGGTCTTCAGGTCAAGCTGAAGAATGTCAATTACCTGACTTCTGATCAAAATTTGGTTTACGCTTTTCAATAAAGGCATTTACTCCTTCTTTGAAAGCATCAGTCGTACCAGCTGCTTCTATCAATGTCCGTTCATGCTTGAGATGAGTTTCAAAATCGTGGTTGCTTTGTACATCTAGTAAATGCTTAGTTGCCTCTTTTGTATGATTACCCCAAGAACTCCATTTCCTAGCAACTTCAATCGATGTTGAAATTAATATGGATTCATCAACCAATTGATCTACTGCACCATATTTCAAACATTCTTCAGCGGTCCAAATTTGATTTTCGAAGAAAAACTTCCTACTTATTTGGCTGCCTACTAATCTAGGTAAAAGCCATGTTGTCCCTCCATCAGGAGATAGCCCCATGCCAGAATATGATGCTGCCATTTTTGCTTCTTTAGAAGCGATTCTTATGTCACATGCTAATGCTAGACCTAAACCCCCCCCTGCACAAGCACCATTTACTGCAGCAACACAAATTGTTGGGGATTGGCGCATTCTCATTATTAAGGGATGAAGAATTCCTGTTAAATCTCTAATTAATTTAGGGGCTTCTTTATTCTCGATTGCTGCTGCAAATGCATTTATGTCTGCTCCAGCTGAGAAAAATCGTCCTTCTCCTGTAAGGACAATTGCTTTGACTTGTGAATTGGATAAGGCCGAATCTATCTCTTTAGCAATTTGAGGTAAAAACTCCATGGAAAAGGATTGAGTTGCGGTTTTTCCTGCCATTTTTATAACGACTATCCCTTGCTCAACTTGATTACTTTCAACCGTCACAAATTCACCTCAAAGCTTGATATTAACATTTTTGACCTTGGTATAAAATCTAAGTGCATCTTTACTCTGTTCAATTCCAATACCAGATTGTTTCCATCCAGTGAATGCTGTCTGTGGGAAAGTGATTGGATATTCATTTATTGAAACCATACCGGATTCTAACTCTCTAGCTAAATTGTGCGCTTGACTCAAATTATTTGTCCAGACACCATTTAATAATCCGAAATCGGAATTATTGGCTAATTCAAGTGCCTCATCATAACTTGAAAACTTGGTCACGGAGAGTACAGGGCCAAATAATTCTTCATTAAATAACAAATTGTCTCGAGTAACTCCACAGACAACTGTTGCTTCCATAAACGCTCCATCTCCTTCCAATAGATTACCTCCACAGACTATCTCACCACCTTGAGAAAGGCCTTTTACTAACTTATCTAATACCTCTTTTCTATGACTTTTGTGAACTAAACTACCAATTCTTACTCCTTCTGACATCCCAGGCCCTACTTTCCATTTAGAAACCTCAGCAACTACAGCATCAACTAATTCGTCATGAATTTCTTCATGAACTAATAATCTTGAACCCGCCCAACACATTTGTCCAGCATTCATAAAGATGCCAAAACAAATTGCCTTCGCGGCATATTTTAAGTTAGCATCGGGGAATACAATATTTGCACCTTTACCACCTAATTCGAGAGTCACTGGTGTTAGATTTTCACTAGCTTTAGCCATCACTGTCTTTCCAGTAGGAACACCACCAGTCAATACAATTCCATCAACACCAATATGTCCTGCCAGTGCATCTCCAATTAGACTACCTGAACCTGTTATTACTTGTAATACTCCATTAGGCAAGCCAACATCTGCTTCATCTATTTTTTTCATCCATGCTAACAGCGACAAAGGCGTCCATGATGCTGGTTTTGCAATTACAGTACAACCTGCAGCAAGAGCAGGGGCAATAGAACGTAATGCCAGTTGCAATGGAAAATTCCAAGGTATAATATGCGCAGTCACTCCTAATGGTTGACGAAGTGTGTAGTTAAGACGATTACCAGGAACTGGTATTGTACTTCCTTCTATTTTATCGGTCAAACCAGCAAAATACTCTAAAGTCCATGCACCATACCTTATCTCAGAAAGTGCTTCTCTGAAAGTCTTGCCATTATTCTCTGATTCAACTTTTGCCAACTCCTTAGCAACGCTATAAGTTACCGAAGCCATTTTATTGAGAATTCTACCTCTTTGTGCTGGATCCATATTTTTCCATTCAGAACTGTTTAATGCTGACCTTGAATATTCCACACAACGATTGACATCATTGACAGTAGCCTTGGGAACACGAGCAATAACTTCACCGGATGCGGGATTAATGGCATCGCTATAATCTCCATTCTCTGAGGCAATCCATTCTCCTGCAAGGAACATCTTCTCTTCGGTCATAGTGCTCCCACAATGTTACCCCTCAAAGGTGTTCGCTTCATCATAATGTCTGCTAATTGATAGATTTCTAATTATTTCCATGATAACTATATTTGACAGAGTGGTCTACAACAGATATGACTCGAACAGTAGGCCTTGCTAATTCAACTGCTCGAACCCTCGCAAATAGGCCCCCCAGATTGTTAATAATTGCAGGGGCTACAGGAACTGGCAAATCTACTGTTGCTATGAAAATCGCTGCCAAGAGCAAGTTTGCTAGATTGCTGTCCACTGATGCAATTCGAGAAATTATTAGATCGTGTACTAATGATAAAGAAAACTCTGCTTTACAACGTTCTTCATTTTCTATTGGAGAGTCAAATGATGCTGCAATCGATTGGCTAGACACTTGTCAAGCTGTGGAAAATGGAATTGAGGCGACCATAAATAGGGCTCTTAGAGAAGGCATTGATTTGTTATTAGAAGGTGTACACATAGTACCTAGTGATCGCCTAATTCGCAATTGGATAGATTCTGGAGGGATTGCAACTGGAGTAATAATGGTCGTAAGTAATGAGAATAAACATCGAGAAATGATCAGATCACGTGATGCTCATTCTTTTAGAAGACCTGACAGATACATTGCTAATTTTTCAAGAATTCGCAGAATTCAGGAATCATTAATTGAGCGTTCAAAGATTGCTTCATGGCCTGTTGTTGACATCTCAAAAATTGAGAGTGACTTAGACAAAATACTTCATCATCTTGATGTTGCTTGGAATCAAAAATCTAAGCGTTAATGGTAAACGAAAGATTATTTTCAAGAGTTGATGAGTCATCAGTAACCCCTAATTCCAAAGAAATCAAAATGGAATTGCCGTCAATATTAGAACTAATGATATTCAATATTTTAATTTCAACACCCCTGATTTCTCCGTGATGTAATAAATCATTGTGGATACTTGACATTGCTAATTCAGCAGCCTCCATCCGTTCAATTCCATTTTCAATCCACAATAATGTTCGGTTTTCTGATAAACTAGGCAATGCTTCAGTAACTTCTTTGGTCGCTTCAATTACGGAATCTGAATTAGGCTCATATGCTGATGTCAACCCAGCAACCTTAACACTAAAAACTGCCATAGAAAGAAGTGATAGCAGTAATACAACTCCAGTAGCTAATAACATCTGTGCCCTATCAGAATCTCTATGGTTGGTCTTGAACATCAAGCACCGCCTCCTATATTCCAAAGTGTCAAACTAATTGTCCATGAATCTCCTTGAACTGCAACTAAATGATGTACCGTAACTGTAACTCCTGATGGCGTCCCAACTATTCCGTACGGGCTTGATGTAGCACTATTTTTTGCCAACCAACAATTTGCTTCTTTACCACTGGTTAGGGCATCTTGAATAAGAGTGCAAGCTCCTTCATAATTTGAATCTACTAATAATTCTGATAAGCGATTTTCACCACTAATTTCTGCCTCCAATCCCAAGCTATATTGTAAAGCTGATTTTCCAGCAACTTCTAAACTTGAATCATGAGCAACCGATCTAGCATCTGGCACATCTATACGAATCAAAAAAGTAGCTGACATAAAAAATAGCCAAAACAGTGTCAACATTTCAAGAATATGAATCTGACCATTTTCATCATCTCTCAGACAATCAACTCCTAACTAGAAGCGGGTACAAAAACGCCGCCTGATGGGTTTAAACCAATTGTATATGTGGAATCTGTAGTTGTAATCATTTGAGAAAATACATGACTCGATTCACCGATTAAGTCAGGACTAAAGACTAGCAAATTAAATGCTAATAATGCAGCTATAATCATCATCCCTGAATGTTTGAAACCAGCTGAGAAACGACCATTTTGCATTAACCCTGCCATTGTACCGTTACCTATTGCTTGCATCGTAACTCCATAATAGAACACTGTAACGAAAAACAATGGGTCAATAGCCCTGATGGTCATGTTTCCAATATTTGCGCCACCTGAATCGCCAGCGCCTTCTTCTCCAGTGTTAGACTTCGCAATAGCAGGAATAAATATCTTACCAAGCAGCGTTATTACCCCTAAAAATACAAAATAAGAAGTCCATATAACAGCAATGTATGATCCTATGGCCCTAGATCTCTCTGCTTCAAGAAATTTAATTTCACGTGAATCATTGGCTGCGGTAACTAAAATATCCGAGATTTTACCTCCTGCTCTATCTGCTTCTGCAATAAGTGTGATAGCACGTTTAACAAGTGGGGTACCTACTCTTTCGGAAAATTGTTTAATCACATCACTAAATTTTATACCCCAACTTAATTGGTCAGACATCTTTTTAACTTCGTCATTTAATGCACCATATTCAGATTTAACTAAAGTTTGGACTGCCACAGTCATAGACAGCCCTCCTTTCCAATACTCTGCCATATCTCTGAGGAAATCTGGGAACTTCGCTTCAACTTCATTTTTCTTTTTCTCTACTTTTTCCCAGTAAAATGATGCAGGATAAAGAAGTAGGAAAAATGTTAATCCAAAGAAATTTAGAAAGATCATGGGTCTTAACTCAATTAAACCCAAATCTATTTTGGGACCTAACCAAACAGATTTATTGTTCATATTAGTCGGAATTCCGTCATAAAAATCTACTTTTACATTAAATTCTGCATTACTCAAGCTTTTACCTTCTTCCAAAGAAAATATTGCAACATGATAACGATTACCGGGTGCCATGTCATCAATTTCGACATTACATACGTCGCTATTTTTACCAGTTGTTCCTATATGAGAGCCAAGTGTTTGCGAATTTGAATCTCTTACTGCGACTAAATACTCAGTAGGGGTTGAGGCTTGAACAGAACAATCCAGAGAAAGTGGTTGCTCTACTACTACTACCCCTTTATTCTCGTCTGGCATTCCAGGAACATCAAAATATTTTGCTCGAGAATTGAAATTTTCCCAATTTGTTTCTGACCAAGTTAATTCATCGGGAGAATCTTTTAGAATGGCGCAGGATTCATTTGCTGCATAAGTTGGTTTGATATTACCGCTAAATTGTGACCGAAAATCATTGCCTAAATCATCTTCTGCTGTAGCGCCACAGTATAAATTAGTAAACATTGGTTCGCCATTAGCAGTAGGAACAAATCCTGAATTTGTAACCCACATTATACCCGATGACAAGCCAAGGATGATAGAGATGAAAACTATGATGTAAAGATTTTTTAATGTCTTATCATCTTTCGGCAGATCCAATTCCACTGCCAACTTTTTCTTCTTCTTTGCCATGATTACACCTCACATCTCCTGTTCCTTGCTACTGGTGTAAACAAGTACTGCATAGGCTAAATGAATCATCGGGATGAATCCCAAAACAATACCATAAAGCATTCCTTCAGACATCTGAGCACCAGAGCCGGAAACCCAGAACATAATTACTAACATGACAATCAAAAATAATGGCATAGCAACTGCTACTACAATATAGGATTCAGCAAGAAGTGCAATTGATTCTAAGAATTGTTGTAGCCTAGTTCGATTTTCTCTCATATAATGCTCCGCACGATTAAGGAAATACAGTTTAAGATGACCACCTGAAGTCAAAGTACCAACCATACCTTGGAAGAATTCTGTTAACCAAATAGACGCTGCTCTATCGACGCTCATTTTTATCGCTGTAATCAAGTCATATCCAAGTAGTGTGACATCCCGATATATCAAACCAGCATCTTCTGACACCTCGCCATAGATATCCTTGTTCATCGCTAATGAACGGAAAATCTTTGCTGGAGTTGCATTAGCCGCTGACATTGCAGCTGTGTAAGATGCTGCATATGGGAGATATTTTTCAATTTGTGATCCTCGGCGATCAGCTTCTCTCTTAGCTCCACCTCTAACAAGCAAAAATCCAAAATAAGGAATAATAGCGCCACCAACAGCCATTATTATGACTTTAAGAGGTGGAGGAAATACTCTTGTTGCATATTCAGGGCAACCATTTCCTGGCTTAGATTTATCAATTAATTCAGGTTCCCAATATTCCCAATCTAAACATGGGTTTATCGTTACTGGATCTTGAAGTCCTTCCCAGAAAGCAATCACTCCAATCTCGGGTAAAAAGAAAATACTAACAATTCCCCAACAAACTAAAGTTATTGCTAATGTAGAAAAAATTACTGTTGAAAGATATACCTCGGGCATTATGCCCATCGAGCCCTTCACTAAATTATCGGAGAGGTTTGTATCCCTTCTCGCACGCTTTTTAACAATCCTACCGAGGATTCGATTGCAGAATCTCTGCCAAGCGGTTAGCTCCATCTTTAATTCCCCCCATCAACGCAATCCGTCGACACGAGCAAGAATCTCATTTGGACGCACATAATATTCAGTGACTATTTGTGATACTTGATCGGCTTTTCTGATATCGTTTAATACCATCCATTCCAATATTCTTTTTCTTGTTCGTAGTTCTCTACGCATGTCATCTTGAGAATAGTTCAATTTGACCATTATTTTTTCTAAGACATAGGATTTGCCGCTAAAGATAAAATCATCAGACGTTACGTCCCAACGAAATACTTCATTGGTAATTACTTCCAATGAATTAGGGTCAATCCCAACAATTTCAACTAATTGTTTTGTCCTTCTTACACGTTTACCATTAATTCTAGTTTGAATCTGTATTGAACAAGCTTCTAATGCAGGCAAAAGAACACGCGGGATGTCAATTGGTTTATTCTCAAGCCTATGTACCAATGATGGCACTGAGTCTGCGTGAACTGTAGAATATGCGCAGTGACCTGTAGCCATGGCTTGGAACAAAACATAAGCTTCAGCACCACGAATCTCCCCCACAATAATGTATTCTGGCCGCTCTCTCAATGCAGCCTTCAATAGTTCGAATTCACCAATTACTCCTTCGGTTGATTCTCCTCCAAAACCTTGTCTTGTTAAACCTGGAACCCAGTTTGGTTGAGGGATATTTACTTCTCTTGTTGATTCAATAGAAACAATCTTCATTTGCCAAGGGATAAATATGCACATGGCATTTAACGTGGTTGTTTTACCAGATGCTGTACCGCCGACAAATAGCATTGGAACTTCATTTTGGAAAGCAATCCACAAATATGCAACCATTAATGATGACATTGTACGGAATGCAATAATATCTGCAGGAGAGAATGGGTCTTCTTTGAATCTTCTAATACAGAATGATGAACCTCTGGTTGAAACTTCATGCCCCAGTTTCATAACAATTCTTGACCCATCCATCAGTGTGGCGTCAAGCAATGGATCGGCCACTGAAATGTGTTTACCACATCTTTGAGCCAGTTTGATTACATATGATTCCAGTGAATGATCATCGGGCCACAAACATGTTGTTTCAACTGACTCAAACTTTCGATGGTATGCGAAAATTGGAATATTTGTACCGTCACATGAAATATCTTCAACGTTGGCATCATTCATCAAAACGTCCATTTCACCATAACCAATCAAATCTCTTCTGAGGTAATAGAATATTTTTGATTTGGATTTCTTATTAATCTTCATTCCATAAGATTTGATTACTTTATCCATCGCTGTTCGTAAGTATACATCAGGGTTGGCGTCTATCTCCTCGATATTTGCAGTTAGCGAACGAATGAAGATATCCATGATTTCATCGCGATATTGTTCTTCTTTCTTTGTCATTGGTGGCTCAATTATTTGATAAATAATGTTTAGAGTTTGTTTGTCTCTAACAACTCTTGCGAATGCGTGAGGAGGCATTACAGGATATTTGTCTAATTCATCATATTGGGCTCGTTGTTGCGCACGTTGCCGATTTCCTCGGTTACCGCGCTTCCCACGTTTCCTTGCCATACCATTACCTCCTGCCGATGCAATCTATGACATGCATCGGATGACTATAACACTTCGGTGAATACACCTACCTAAACGGGCACACTGAGCACCAAATTCAAATACCATCATCAAATAAATAACCAAATCCCTCTAACCACTTATTACACAAATCAGTAAATTCCTCTAAAGTGCCTTCATTAAGTACATGAAAATCAGACGAATCGATCAGTGATAATAGCCCCCACCCCGATTCTCGCTTTTCTCTAATCAGAAACTGCTCGTAATCTCCATCTTCAGAACGTCCGCGCATTTGCGTCCTGTTATAACGGATATCTTGTGAAGCAACGATTGCAACACTACTGAAATTCTCGCCCCATCTTGAGGAGAAAATGTCATATTCAGCAGTCCCCCTCATACCTTCAATTAGAACTAATGAGTTTGTTTTTAGCAGATTATCGACTTCATCTGCCAAACGAACTGCAAGCACATCTTCGCCAAATTCTGCACGGAGTTGTGCCGCTACTTCGCCGTAAATGGTTGGGCTTTCTACCACTCCCCGTAATTTGACTTCTGCTCTAACCATATCGCCCATTGACCTCACAGGTATGCTGTGGTTGGACATCAATTGGGCGAATTCGCCCTTGCCAGAACCAGGCATTCCGCATACAGCGACGACTTTTGCCATGCGCGTCGCTACGCTCGACACTTCATCAAGATACCTGCTATTCATAATGAATTGTAAATAATTCAATTTGCATCAATTGCTAAAATGGGCATCCCCCCACCTACGGTCCATTAACTTCCAAAGCACTGCTGAAGCAAATAATAAAAATGCTGAAATCGACAGCATTCCCACATAACCTTGCCTAACCATTCCCTCATCATACATCGATGCTGTTGCTTCCAAGCCATCTTGTGAGGCTCTCTCCCACCAATTTCCATACAGTGAAACATCGCCTTGAGTAAATGAAAGTAAGAATAATCCTAGTAATGGCAATACTGTCCCTATCCAAAACCAAATCATTATTGAAGCATCAAAAATAGCTTTATTTGGCCTTAAACCCATCAAAAAGGCTGTCAAAGCAACAATGTAAATGGAGTTTGCAAACATTACTATGATGCTAGTAGGCAATGAGGTCCATTCATCTAAACGCCAAGCCATCAATATGATGAAAATTAATGATATCCAAGATGTTACGATAAAATATACTATTACTTTCGCTCTTATTAATTGTGGAACTCTAACCGGCAAGCCATTCATAAACTCAGGAGAATCTAATATCGTTAACCAAGAATAGAAGTTGAAACCAAAAAATCCTAAAAACGGAGCATAGGATAACAAGTTTATCGGAATAGGGGCTTCAGCAAAATCGATTAGCCACGCCATGCCTAACAGAACTGCCAAAGGTACTGAATAGGAAACCGTCATTTTCTTGATCGAACCTGAACGAAACAAATCCACGAATTCCTTGGCTACAATTAAGCGGATTTCACCTTTGCCCAGAAACCCTAGTTTAGAATAAGTCGGCTTGAATAAATCTCCTTTCTCAACTACACTTACATCAAAATCATCAATAATTAGTAATGAGGAAACATACCCTAGTCCAAGACAAGACAACATACCAACGACAGCAATAATCATATTCTTAGAAGTTTGAATTTGTAGCCCTAATAATACATACTTAGAATCGATAACCCCGAGGCCAATCATCACCCCTAAAAGCACCACTATAACCGGGCCAAATATCGTATAAGGCCTGCCTCGCATCCACAATGAAGAGGCCAAAAAAGAAATTGCTAGTCCTTGTGAAAGTGTCACTACCATAGCAAACCATGTCCACGGCAAACTCGAATATTGAAGCGGAGTAGAAATTCCAAAAAAGGTGTCTAAACCCTTACCTAATGCCATTCCGACAATTATTGGGCTAAGAATTAGCATAACATAGAATGCCAAGTCCTTGACAAAATATGCAAAATGTGCCATGGAATTAGGCAGCGGCTGCAAAGCAGGCGATGCAAGTAGATGGTTTTTAGATGCCGTCCTCCTAACTAATGCATCTCTGCCCATAAATGCAAAAGTACCCATACCTAAACTAAACATCAACAGAGGCAGATGTAAGGCAAATCGCAACTCTTGCCAAGTAAAACTGTTAGCTGCTGTCTCGCTGGTTTGTGCAGCAGAGTCTCCAACTAAAAATTGCAATCCAATGGTTGAAATCATCGTAACTAAAGCAAGTAACATGGGGAATAATACCATTTGTCTTGCTTTAGCAAATTCAATGTTTTTTCGTAACTCTTCTTTGAACATAACTCCAAATGTAGCTTTAAATGAAGAAAATCCATGTAATGGCGTAAGCAATTTTTGACCAGCTGAACTTGTCCCAAGCCTACCGCCAGAGATCAACTCATTACCATCATCACTCCAATCACGGGATGATATAATGGCGCCCGGCATGTTTACTCCTCCTCACTACCTACTTGATCTGATAACCGTTCAGCATCTTCAATCGAATGACCAACTAATCTGATAAATACATCTTCAAGAGTTTCTTCTTGATTGTGTTTAAGACCTCTTACAGTACCTGCGGCAAGAACTTTACCCTCATTGATAATTGCCATCCTATTACACATTCTCTCTGCCATTTCAAGTACGTGTGAACATAGAAAAATAGTGCCACCGTTCTTGACGTGATCTAACAACCATTCCCGGCATTTACGCTGATAAATAGGATCTAAATTGGCAAATGGTTCGTCCAAAAAAAGTAATTTTGGTTTGTGTATAAAAGCCGATGCCAACATTACTTTTTGTCTTTGACCTTTTGACAAATCCTTGCACATAGTATTTCTTTTCTCTTCAAGTCCAAACCATTCTAACCAATGTTCAACTTCTTTATTTGAATCGGCTATGTCACGTAATTTTGCAACAAATTGTAGAAATTCCACTGGAGTTAAATAAGAAGGTGGCGACTCGGATTCTGGAACTATTCCGATATTTGCTTTTACTTTTTGAGGAGATTTCATTGCATCAATCCCCAATATCTCTATCTGTCCTTTGCTAGGCCTTAACTGTCCAGTGAGTAATTTAATGAATGTTGATTTACCTGCACCATTAGGTCCAAAAACACCGAAAAATTCTCCAGAATGAACCTCAACATTAAGTGGATGAAGAGCAACAAAATCACCATATTTCTTCGCCATATCAACTGCTTTAACCAACGGCAAATCCTCACCCATGTATATTCTAAAATGTCATAATGTATGTAATATTGCTTATCTCAGTGATAGGATAAATCATGAAGTTGATTGAATTGGGAGGTTTATGGACGAACCAAAATCTGATGTTTTACTGATTGAAACATTCCCCACTAATAACGACTCAGCAGAGGGTTTTGTCGCTATAGCGACAATTAATAGACCCAATAAATTGAATGCTTTAAATGCTGAAGTAATGGAAGCAATACAACAATTGTGCAAATGGGTAGATAATAATGATGAAATTAGATGTTTAGTCATCACTGGAGCCAAACCAGTGGAACCAGAAGAAGGTAAACGGGCAAAACCAAATTCATTTGTGGCTGGCGCAGATATCTCAGAATTTGTTGGAATGGATAGTAAGGCGACAAAAATTAAATTTACCAATAATGCTGTTGAAGCACTCTGGAATGTTGCTAAGCCGACTATAGCCATGATTGATGGTTTTGCTCTTGGAGGAGGTTGTGAAATTGCGTGTTCTTGTGACATAAGGATTGCATCACTACGCTCCAAATTTGGCACACCAGAGATAAACCTAGGCTTGATTCCAGGATACGGAGCCACTCAGCGCTTGGCAAAATTAGTTGGCTATGGGAAAACTTTGGAAATGGTGATGACTGGAGAGATGATTAGTGCTGAACAAGCCAGTAAAATTGGCCTGATAAATCATGTAACGACAAATGAAAATTTACATGAATTTACAATGAACATGGCAATGACCATAGCAAGCAAATCAAATTATATTTTGGCTACTGCCAAACGCACAATAAAAGCAGCCTTAAACAACTCTCTAGACGATGGTATTGCAATAGAAGCAGAAGAATTTGCTGCATTGTTTGACAGCAAAGACCAAGTTGAAGGAGTACGAGCTTTTATGGAAAGAAGTAAACCTAAATGGCATGATTGTTGACTAAAAGCCAATTACCAAATGCCAAGCAATAGAAAATACGGCTACATCACACAATGCATGAGCAAGCCATGGAATCCAAACGCTGCGATATTTCATGTATAACCAAGAAAACACTAATCCTCCGATAAACAACCCTAAAGAACACAAGAAGTTGCCAATAGGATTAATGAAAAATGCTAAAGCAATCGTATGATGGATTGTGAATATTGCAGAAGAAAGAAGCATTGGTAACCAAGTTCCACCAAATAATTGTTCTAGTTTTGAAAGGATAAACCATCTAAACAAGTATTCTTCTAAAACTGAATTGATAAATATCCAAAATAGTATTCCAAAAAATAAATTCATTGGTTTAGTAAGTCCAACTGGCTCGAGTATTGACTTCAAGTCATCAGAACTGATCATTGTGTCGCCTAAAAAGGCATATGCAATGTAAATTACAAATGTCATTATTAGACCTAGAATCAATGATTCTTTCCAACCCCCATTAGCGGGTTTCGAAAAGGAATAAGGCTTATTCTCTACTTTAATATGCCAAAATGCAGGGAGACCAAACATCCATATTTTTGTAAAAATAAAAACAAAAATAGCAATTATTCCAGCTTGAATTACAAACCCGGTTACTACTGAAATAGTTGGTGCAATAGCCGCTAAAACTAATCCAATCAATGCTAGTTTTTGTGGCTCTTTGTTAGAGGTCAAACGGAGTTCAACCATTTACTTCAATCCTCATCCATCTGAGATTTTAGTTCTGCTAAAGCGTCGCTTGCATTAGGCAAAGGTAGCGGTGGTAGAGAAATTTCTCCACCTGGCAAAGGAGGCAATGGCATACCATCTAACATAGGTAATTCAGGTAATTTCGGCTTCTTTTCCACTTCTTCAAAACCTGAATCTAAAGGTGTTCGAAGTTTGAGAATAGTATCTTCATCTAGTCGAATAAAAGTTGCACCATATACGTGACCAGAGTCTGGTTTTTCTGGCTCCTCGATGATACTATGGCCATGGTCGGGCTGTTGAAGAATCGCGATTATATCCTCTCCTTCGTTGTGTTGTTCCCACATACGAACTGTAGAGGCTCTAATTTCAGCTAATTGATTTCTTCGTCGCTTTTCAATTCTGCTTCGTATCTCTTGATGCTGAACTCGACGATTAGAAACCGCCATTTCAATATCAGCATCCTCAACTGATTCTGGACTTACCTCTACGACATATTCATCCGCCTTGTGTACATCTTCAATGAAGGCTTGTACTTCAATAATTTCTTCATCACCTTGTAAATCCTCTACATTCTCTTCCTCTGCCGCCTTAATTTTGGCTAACTTTCTCTCTCTTAGCGAGACACCATCTAGGTTTTCTTCGGTAACAGGTGTTGGAATATCAATTTGTTGAACATCATCATCTTGATCTTCATCATATTCCTTAGAATCTGTTTCTGTCGAAGCATCAACATTCATTATTTGTGCTTGATTACTGCTGCGGCCACCCAATAAGACCCAAATAAATGTGAAAGAAAAAGTGATTCCAATCAACAACCACTTGCCATCATCTGATAAACTGGAGGCAGAGGTGAGATAGAAAAGACCTGCACTAACGGCAATAAGTCCGCTAAGAGTACGCAAAAAACCCATGTCCCTCATTCCAATGCAATTACTTCTAATTTATGATGCTGATGGCAATTGGTTGAACAAGTCTTCCAAAGCCTCTGACCTATGGCTAAAATTTTCTTTGATATTATTATCCACTCCGCCAAATGGGACGCCATGGGTGCTGTATTCACCATAAACCCCGGGGCTAAGTGGTTTTTTATCGCCATCTAGATCAAATGGAATAAAAATTGGGTCGTACCCAAATCCATTTCCTTCTACCGGTTTAGAAGCGATATGACCAGGACAAATTCCTTCACCTATCAAAATCTCACCATTATGCCAAATCGCGGCAACAGCTTTGAAATGTGCTGAACGTAACTTCGCAGAAGTGACAGAATCTTCTGATTCAAGATGTGAAAGTAATCTGAGTACTCCTGAAACACCTATTGTTTCGTAAACATATGAAGAATAAACCCCTGGAAATCCTTGTAAAGCATCGATAAATAATCCTGCGTCTTCTACTAAGATCATGTCGTTAGATTCATTGTTTTGTGGAAGAAATGAAAGCGCCTGATTGATTTTTGATTTTGCAACCTCGAGTAAATTATCAGATTGTGGCTCATACAATTTTTGATTATCAACAACTAATTGCTTGACAATATAACCTAGTTTCCCCAAATGGTTTTCAACCTCAGCTAATTTACCTTTGTTACCTGTAAGAAACCACACCGTTTTGTTCATGCGCAAGGGAAGACTTTCCACTTTTATTGTGTATCGGTAATTTGATTGATTTTCAAATTTAATTGCAGATGGTTTAACATCAACGAATATTTGGTATGACTATGTTTCAACAAGTGTTAATTGTCGGCATCGGGGGAGCAATTGGTGCAGCGCTGCGTTTTACAATTGGACAGTGGCTTGAATCATCCGATTTTCCTTGGTCAACTTTTATAGTCAATACGATTGGATCTATGGCCTTAGGTTTATTCACTGCATACTCACTAAATGCCAATTTTTCTGAACAAACGGTTTTATTTTTTAGCACTGGATTATTAGGCGCATTTACTACAATGTCAGCTTTTTCTTTTGAAACAATGAACTTATTGAAGAATGAAAACCACTATACTGCAATGATATATGCGTTATCAACATTTATTTTATGTTTAATTGGTGCATTTTTAGGTTGGGAAATAGGAGGAAAATTACAAACATGACCCTATTGCATTGATTTATTAACATAGATGAATAGCACTCCTTTAAGCACAGGTGAATAAAAAAATTTAGTGCACCCTAAGAGTTGATTATATGAACCAATTAGTTGAAAAAATGAACAAAGCCCTTGAATGGGAATTAAGAGCAATAAACATGTATGCACATTATGCTGCAAATATAAAAGGAATTAATCGTCTACAATTATCACCTATGTTTAATACCGAAATGACCGAATCGATAGAGCATGCAGATATCGTTAGAAAAGCAATTGTACAACTTGGAGGTATTCCTGTTACTGAGAGGGACCCACACCCAATAACTCATACCAATAATTACTTAGAAATGCTAAATTATTCATTAGAAACAGAGTTAAAAGCGGCAGAGATTTACTTTGAACTATTACAGTGTATTGAAAATGATAATGAGGAAGATTTACGCGATGCTATTGAGCAAATCTACTTATCTGAATTGAGAAGTGTCGAAGAAATGAAATTAATTGTAGGATAATTTAACCATGATATCTAACCCTAGATCTAACTTCATTAAGCCTCTTCAATACCTCAACAGCTGTTGGCGGAGTACCCCCCGACAACTCAACAACATCACCTAATTCTTGGTCGCATTCAGAGTATCCTTTTAGGAAAATATTGATTCCTGCCTCAATATTTGGATGTGATGCTCCTAAGATTTCATCCATCACATGTAAATCAATACCAAATCTTTCTACTTCATATTCAATCGCAGAAAGACCAAAATCTATCAAGTAAGCATTACCATCGCCATCAATCAAAATATTATTTGTTGACAAATCTCCATGTGTGATCGCTAATCTGTGAAGTTTCCTTACAGCTGCTCCCGAATTTTTTAAACAACGAGTAATGAATTTAGATTCTAAACTGTGATCTCTTAATACCTCGATCAATGGCCTACCTTCCATTTTTTCCATAATTATTCTCCCATTATTAAGGTCAGCATCCCATACTGCAGGAACTGGCAAACCTGTACGATATATCCGAGTTAGAATTCTAATTTCGCTTAGCATCCTTCGATAACCCAATCTTCGCTCAATATCTGGATGTCTCCACGCCCTTTTCCTTCGTATTTTCTTTACTGCAGGTTTACCCATCCAAGTACCCGACCAAACTTCTGCCTCAGCACCAAGGTGAAGCCGTTTGGTTGATTGGAAGGTCATGCTGGTGGGTTATGCCTCTCATTTATTTACATCTCCCTATCACAATTATTCAAAAAGGGATAACTATTGGATGTGTTGAAGCATATGACGATTACCCTACCGGTCTGCTCCATTGACTTCATGGATACTTCATTATCGCCTGAAGAACAAGCAATCGCAGACAGGATTACGGAACTAAAATCTAAACTTGGTTCTGACTTACTTATTTTAGGTCATCATTATCAACGAGATAGTATTGTAATGCATGCCGATTTTATTGGTGATTCATTTATGCTTAGTCAAAAAGCTGCCGAATCAAATGCCAAGTACATAGTGTTCTGCGGTGTTCATTTCATGGCAGAATCTGCAGATATTCTAACTTCTAAAGCACAACATGTAATTCTACCAAATCTGAGAGCTGGTTGTTCTATGGCAGATATGGCAAATTTGATTGAGGTCAAACAGGCATGGGGTGATATACTTGCCGAAACTGGATTATCAGATCCCATTTTTAGAGAAAATCCAGGAGATGAAGTCACTGGTGAGGAATCTTATCTTATACCAGTCACTTACATGAATAGTAGTGCTGATCTAAAAGATTTTGTTGGACGACATGGAGGGATTGTATGTACTTCATCTAATGCCACGGGAATTTTGAACTGGGCATTTGCTAGAGCCGGCCCAAACGGCGCAGTATTGTTTTTCCCAGATCAGCACCTTGGTAGAAATACAGGCTTATCAATGGGAATTAAATCCTCAGAAATGCCAACTTGGATTCCAAAGATTGGCTCAGACAGCGAACTAAAAGGTGCAAAAATTATTCTTTGGCATGGATTCTGTTCGGTTCATAAACGATTTACTGTTGAACAGGTTAATGATTTTAGAGCACGCCACCCTGATGGCTTGGTGGTGGTTCATCCAGAGTGCACTCAAGAAACTCTTGCAGTAAGTGATGCTAATGGCTCTACACAATTTATCAAAAATTACGTAGAATCACAACCTAAAGGTGCAAAAATCGCAATTGGAACTGAAATAAATATGGTTGCAAGACTAGCAGATATCAATCAAGACAAGCATATTGAATGTCTTGATGACAAAATTTGTCCTTGCTCTACTATGTACATGATTCATCCCGCTTATCTCATGGATGTTCTAGAGAAACTTGTCGATGGAGAGATCCCTAATCAAATAATTGTTCCAAAAGATGTGCAAGATGGGTCATTAATTGCATTGGAAAGAATGCTTAGCATAAAGAAATGATTATTCTTGCTCAGATGAGTATTTTTTACTTTTTATCTCCATTTGCCTTTGATTGAGATAAATGAAGATTAGTACCAATCCAAATACTGAACCAAATTGTAACACTATATTGGAATAAGTTTTCAGTTCAGGATCCCATGAATGGACTTGAATAATCGTCCCATCGGGAGATTCTTCAAAGTAAACCAGATGCTTATCTAAGACAATTGGACCCCATTGGTCTATTTCATCGAAGGTAAGAACTTGAGTAAAATTATCTTCTATGTTCATATACATTATTTCACCGTCAAAATATTGCTCTAATGGAGATGATGGATCTAGATGATCCTTCATGGCCCATGCTACCACTCCATCTCGAATTGAAGGGTCGTAGGCAGAATATTTTGCATCTCCAAGTAAACGCTGCTCACCTGTTGCTAATTCAACTAATACAATTCTGTCAACTGCACTAACATTGACATTCACTAGGAGGTAAGAATTATCAAAGGTAAAATCTGTAATCGTTGCATTATTCATATCAACAGGCGTTCCCCAATCTTTTAACACATCTTCAATTTCATCAGTTGCAGAAGCATTGATTTGATAAGAAAAACCACCAGAAAGCTCAATGTTGCTTAAGAATATATTATTTGGATAATCATTAGAAAAATAAAATACCTCATTCCCTTGACATCTCAATAAACTAATATTTTCTTGTTCAATGTTTAAATTAATTGCAGTATTATCCAATCTATATGCAACAATATCAGAATCAGTTAAAATTAATAATGCATAATAGTCATCTAATTGGCATAACTCTACTTGATTGATATTGTTTACGGATTTTTGGTATAATATCTGTTGTGGTTGTCCAACATCAATAACGAAAAGCTCTGTTTCGTTGGCCATAACCAACTTTTCACCGGTCAAATGATATTTTGATTCCAGCGTCATTTGTGGTTGAATCACTTCAACCCCATCATCATCTAAATTTGATAAATCATATAACTTCAATATTGCTCCTGATTCAGAAGTATTTTCCAAGGTTACCAACCACCCATCAGCACCACTTGCGCCTTCTGGCGCTTCTACACCCTTGGCTGAAAGTGATTGATGAGTCAAATCCCATGTAATAACTGAGGCGACTAAAATCAATAAGATACAAGCAACTATTCCAGTCTCTCGAGAAGAAGGCTTCAAGAATTTTTTACCAGTCGAAGAGATTTTCTTTGCCACGATTTTATACGCTCGCTTTGGATTGGTCAACAGAGTAACTAGTCTAGAATTTATTGTTCTCTCATCGAGTACATTCCATATTGGTTTGGATGTTTTATCAGCAAGATGTACTGCCATTGAAGCAACAATCATTCCTCCAGCAATATCTAATATCCAATGGATTCCAAGATAAATTATAGTAAATGCAGTTAAGATTACATAACAAAAAACTATATTTTGATATAAATTCCATCTTCTGTCATGGTCAAATCGTTTGATGCACAACCATACTGCATATGGTATTCCAATATGCAATGATGGCATACAATTAGTGAATGGATCAATTCGCCTGAACCAATCTGCAATCTCGGGATTAAGTGAATAAGCTAGAGGCTTCATTTCAGGAATATAACCTCCAGTAACTCTAACATTGAAAAATAGATAAAATGGAATTGCTAAAATATAGACCCAAGCAATTGTTAATGTTACTCTATCTGCCATCCAACGATCATCAAAATATGCAAAATAGAACACTGATACATAACAAATAAACATGAAACCAGCAACATAGAAATGAGTTAATGTTACCGTAAGCCATTCCGCTTCGAAGTACTGCTGTACATGCAAAACTAAGTTGCCCTCTATTGCATAAATCCAAGGAGTCATGTCTAAACCGGTATTAGCCATAAGAATTCTATCGATCTCATCTAAGCCATCTTTAGCATTATAAATCACAAATAAAATGACAATATGAATCCAATATCGCCTAAAAAAATCAACAAATGTAGTTAATTTCAATTCCATCCACTTGGGTTTGAAGACCGGCAATAGAATGACTCCAAGTGCTAAAGCACTAATCATCCATGTTAGGTAAACCCCTTGCATATAACCATCACTCCAGTTTACCGATTGTATAATTATACATCAAACCCTCGCCAATTCAATTGATTATTTGGCAATTACAACACTTACCAAACACCATGGACATACGACCTTCCATCATCTGGATCACGATTATTAGCTAATGCCCATATACGCTCAAAACGATAAATACCACTGGAACAACCTTGTAGCCAATCAAATGCAAGTGCGTATTTCCCAACTGTGCGCACTTTAGGTTTCTCTGGCTTAAACGCTTCAACCTGTCTGCGTAATGACTTACTAGATTCGTCATCATTGCGTAAAGGTGCGCATTTTGCACAAGGACAAGAATATCTTAAGTCATCATAAGTTATGGTATATTCTGAACCATCAACATAAGTTAAATGCATATCTGTAGTAAGTCTTTCAAGACGTTTCAAATTTGGCATATCCGACATTTTTAAACCTCAAATGATCTCCAAATCTTGACCTTTTGATGTGTTTATTTGTTGTTGTATAGCTTCAACTACTTTAGCGAAGGCAATTGCTGATTGGCCTTCGGGATCACTAACAATTCTATGAACCCCATCATCTCCACCTCGAACAAATCCTGGATCAAATGGTAATTCGCCAAGGAAAGGTACGCCAAATTCTTCTGCAGTAGATTTGCCACCACCTTGTTTGAAAATGTCCAAAGTCACATCAAATCTACCTTTATCATCTGACTTTATTTTATGCTTTTTACCGCCAGGCCCAGCGATTTCTAATTCTACAGAAGGATTGGTAACTCCTGAAATAGTGTATCCACTCATATTCTCTACCACCCCAAGTACCGGCACTTTAAGGGATTCTGAGAAGTTAATTGATTTGCGACTATCTAAAAGCGCGACATCTTGTGGTGTAGTCACTATTACCATGCCGTCAATATCAGGTAATGATTGAGCCACTGTCAAGGGTTCGTCAGAAGTACCTGGTGGGAAATCTATAATCAAGTAATCAATTTCCCCCCATTCGACATCACCAATAAATTGTTGAATTGCTCCAAGTTTAATTGGACCGCGCCATACAACTGGTGTATCTTCATCCTCTAGTAAGAAAGCCATCGAAATAACCTTGACACCTAGATGTCCTTGTGCGGGATGAATTCTACCCTGTTCAACATGTAACCGTTTTCCATCTAGACCCATCATTTTTGGAACATTTGGCCCCGTAATATCAATATCTAATATGCCTACTGTATGTCCTTGCTGTGCAAGTGAAAGGGCTAAGCCAGTAGAAACTGTTGATTTCCCCACACCACCTTTTCCAGATAATACCATTATCTTGTGCTTAATTTTACGGCCTATTTCCTGCATTGCCATTTTCCTTTTCATATTGGCATATGCACTTTCCATTTCCTTTTGTTTCTGTGAAGATATATCTTCAGATGGACCAGTTGATTTTGGATCATGTGTCGACACCGGAGAGTCCGCCATATTTCTAACAAATAACAGTCCTACTTCAACCCATAGGTATGTAGAACTTTGCTGTGCCAAATAATTAGATGAATAACTATACTTATTGCAGGAAAAATAGCCATTGTGACCGAATATGACATTCCCCCATAAGCCCATCCAAGGCCAATGCTCAATGGTATTGACAACAAAAATCCTTGACCAAATATTTGCTCATAATTCGAATCTGTTTTCGCGATTAAAACTATTATTAATCCCGAAAATAGAATCATAATTGTAATGATAAACGCTACAATTTGAAATAGTATATGCCATTCTTTAGCAGCAAAAAGAATATGTAAGAAAAATAAAATAAAAAATAATACAAAGTATATTGAGAATGCCCTTATATTCATCTACACACCTATAGTTGCGTATTCTACTTCTCATGTTAAATCTCGTATTATTCTATTAAGAAATAAACTAAATACAACTAATAATAGTATTATTCATGCGACTTTTATTTGTCTGTGTGGGAAATTCCTGTCGCTCTCAAATGGCGGAAGGAATCGCCAAACTACATGGGCATGAGGCAGTATCTGCAGGTACACATCCTGCTGAAAGCGTATCTAAACATGCTTTGACAATATTAGAAAGCAAAGGATTTGATACCTCACAGTTAAAACCAAAAAGTCTTGATTTATTTGATGCCAACGATTTTGATTTGGTTATTTCAATGGGATGTGGGGTTAATTGCCCGATGATAAAAATAGACTATGATTGGGGATTAGAAGATCCCGTTGGGAAACCGTTTGATGTCTTTCAATCAACTGCTGCTGACATTGAAAAGAGAATTCTTGAACTTAAATAATTACTCTTCTTCCATTGGAATCTCACCAAATCCGTCCAGTTCAATACGTAAAACACTAACTGTTCTATCTCTTCCCTCATCGGAGGGAAGAACCTCGGATTCGCAAGAGATTTCTCCGATTACTACCTCTTCGGGAAGCCCTTGAGCAATAATTCCATTTCTTCTCCGACACACTTCAGCAACATCAACAGCTCTACCAATAGTTGCGCCTCTAGCCACCAATTCAAGATTCCTATCACCCGATTCCATAGCCATTACAACTGCTCTAACATAGGCGTGTAATGGCTTCTTGCCGATAAAAATTATTCGTCTCTCTGTCATGCTTAGCCCTAACATCCTATATGTGTCCAACGGTTAAATGTTACTTTTAAAAAATAAGTTTGGTGCGAGCGCCGGGACTCGAACCCGGGTTCAGGCGTTGGCAACGCCCGGTGATAACCACTACACTACGCTCGC
>MDSV01136141.1_pt1 | contig 39353 bp, 42 predicted proteins | sample 810851 | NCBI WGS metagenome assembly MDSV01 (sample SAMN05326640, study PRJNA326480) | marine metagenome | isolation source: seawater | place: Atlantic Ocean: North East | collected 2012 | reverse complement strand
GATTTAGCAAAAAAATACTCGGATAGATTAGTGGGTCTTTTGGATGGAAAGATCATATTTGATGAAAAATCTGAAAATATTAACAAATCAAATTTAGAAAAAATTTACTTATAATATGGAACGGAACGTTATTAAGCTTAAAGTTGACAATAAAGAGAAAGATCTTGCGACTTATCTTAAATCTCAATGGTCTTGGAAAACACTTGCAACTATAGGAATATTTTCTTTTGTTTTAGTATTTATTGTAAATGACTTAGAAATTGATTTTATAAAATTAGCTAAAGACTCTTCAAAATATTTTGGAGATATTATATCTAGAATGCTTCCACCTGATTTTAGCAATTTAAATCAATTGATTTATGCAATGTTTGAAACCGTTGAAATTGCATTTTTGGGTACTTTTATTGCAATAGTCTTATCTATTCCACTTGGATTATTTTCAGCAAGAAATTTAGCTCCTAACTATTTTGTCTATATAATCTGCAAAACTATAGTTATATTTTTTAGAGCAATACCTGAGTTTATTATTGCAATGATTTTAGTTATCGCTATTGGATTTGGAGCAATGCCAGGGGTTCTTGCATTAGGCTTACATACAATGGGATTTTTATCAAAATTTTATGCTGAAGATATTGAACATATTAATAATGGACCAATTGATGCTTTAAAATCTTCTGGAGCCACTAAAGGTCAAATTATTTCATTTGGGGTCATTCCTCAGATCTTACCAGCTTTTGTTGCAAACAATTTATATATCTTGGACAGAAATGTCCGAATGGCTACCATGCTTGGTATTGTTGGAGCAGGTGGAATTGGATATGAATTGCAATCATCATTTAGAATGTTTGAATATGAGAGAGTTTCTGCAATTATTATATTAATATTTGTGACAATTTTTATAATAGATCAATTATCCGCATTTATTAGATCTAAAATAAAATAGCTAAATTTAATTAGATTTTTTTTATTTGATTAATTAGTTGTTTTTTTAAAAGATAAATAGGTTTGTCAAATCCATTTTTAATTACTATATCTGGATTTTTAGGAAATTCAGCTTTTATATTTTTACCAACAATATTCGAAAGTTTTTTTTTGTAAAAAGATTTCTTTCCTTGTTTAATAAGTTTCTTGATATCTGACTCAATATAGATTTCAACATAATTTTTTATATTTTTTCTATTCCAATTTCTAACTTTTTTAAACAAACTGACAGTAGCAAAAATTAAATTAATTTTATTATCTGTAATCTCTTTACAAAATTTTGCGTAAGACATTGCATATTTTAATCTAGAAGCTCTGTCAAATTTCTTGAAATTAAAGGCATCTCTTAAGTTATCTCCACTTAATACTATTGTATTGCCATATTCTTTATTTACATGCTCTAATATTTCTTTTGACAAAGTTGTTTTACCAGATCCAGATAATCCCGTGATCCAAAAAAGATAGCCTGTGTTTTTTTTCATAAATCCTTTAAAGTTCCTCAGGTAAATTCTTTACTCTAAAACTCTGTTTTAGATTATTTATTGTGAAAATTCTTAAAATATAAAATATCGGAATTGATAATAAATGTTTCCAACGAAAACCACCAGAAAAAAGGTTTTTAAATGTGTTTTTCCAAACATCCACTTCACATTTCATAGGCAATAAATTAAATAAAATATTTTTTTTTTCATAATAAAAGTTATAATTATATTTCAAAATTATTTTTCTGGTCAAGTTTTGAAAAAAAATTAAATCTCTATTATAAAAATGATCCTCGTAAATCTTCACTGAAAACTTTTTATTTATTCCGTTTATGTATTTTTTGCTTACCCTGTCTCCCCACCATTTTAGATTGTTCTTAGTCGATTTTTTAAGAGATACCTCATAATTTATTTTAAATTTTTTACAAAAATTTTTCATTAGCATCGTATTTTTTGTATGTAAACGTTCTAATCTAATAATATTTAAATTTCCAAGTTTACTTAAATCATAGATACAATTAACAACAGTATCTATTTGATAAAATAGGTCTTTTGAAAAAAAGTTTTTTCCGTTTTCAAAACGAAGCCATGATTTAACTGGCGAACTTAATGAAGATAGCGGATGTCTTATCGTGTGCAAAATATCAAATTTTTCTACGCCAAACAAATTTATAAACTCTCTTGTCCAACTAAGCAAATGTGTATGAACGAATAGAACTTTTTTATTTTTAATACTTTTTCTTCTAGTTATAAAATAAGCTATGTGGAAATTAATTAAACATTGATAATTATTAAGTTTATTTTTATTTTTAATACATAAATTATAAAAGTTTTTTACAAAAGTTTTGTGATTGACTTTGAAGTATTTATTTTTTTTTTCACCTAATTTATCCCATCTTTCGAATTTTTTTTTTTTTGAATTAAAAAATTCTGGATAAAATTTAACAAATAATTCAGCTTTTCTTTTTAAATCTTTTGTTTCTAAAATTAACTTTAAATTTTTATCTACTCTTAAATATCCAGGAAATTGAAGAATCTGTGAGTGACTATCCAATAAACTATGAAAAAAGTCTGAACCAGCTCTTCCCCCTGCAGTTAAAAGTATTAACCTCATTTAATAAAAAATAAACATTTGTAAAATAATAAATTTTTTTTCATTAATTGTTTTTTTGAATATAATCAAAAATAATTTCTGAAATTTTTTTATATCCTAATTTGTTATAATGACCAGGAGATAAAATTGGTATATAATCTTCAACATTAATATCATTTTTAAATTTTATCCCAATATCGATAAAATTTATACTTTCATCGTCTAAAATTTCGAGCAGGCTTTTTTTGTTTATGTTATTAAATTGATTTTTTTTAATAGTTTTTACACTTGGAAGATATACTACTATCAAATTAGAGTTATTTTGATTTGAAAATTTTTTCACTTTTTGAATTATATCTTTAGATGAAGGACCAAATTTTTTATAATCCATTTTAGAAATTCTAAATAAATTCCGTAAATTATAAAGTTTTAAAGAATCAAAAATATAATTTAAAAAATTTTTATTATTTCCATAATTATTTAATTTCGTTGTGATAATTTCATTCAGATGATTATCCACAATATTCTGTCGGTTAATTAAGGATTGACTAAAATTTTCTTCTTTAAGATATTTTTGTAAAAGAGTTGTTGAAAGTTTAGGAAAATTACCTGCATCATCTTCATAAATTAACCAAACAATGAACCGACTATTTATTAATTTAAAATACTCACGTAACGAAGCGTATTCTAATAATAAATTATTACCTCCATAAGCAATATTTATGACAGCAAATTTTTTATCTATTTTTTTTCTAAGTTGACTCGAAATATCATATGGTCTATCTACACAAGATCCCATGCCATAAGAGTCACCAATAACGGTGATCAATTTTTCAGATTTATCCCACTCATGATCTGGATTATTAAAACCAAATCTATCACTTTTGAGAAAAGAATAATTCCCGTTTTCGTTACAATTAATTGTTTTTGAGTAAGATATCCCTGCTAAAGGATAAATCTTTTTATTAAAATCATATAACTGTGAAGGAGGTAAAGTTATTTTAATATCAGGGTTAATTTTTTTTTCATCTATGAAAACTTGATATCTATCTCTGCGATCAAATTTTTTGGATGTTTTTATCTCATATTTTTTAAAATTAATTTGATTAAAGATATTATTTACTAAAAGTATTTCTATAAATATTAAAACAAAATATATTGAAAGTATAACTGTAAACAAATTAAGTTGTATATTTCTTCTTAAAAAAAAGGAAAAAAAAGAAAATATAATTAGAGCTAATGAAATGAGATAATATTTTAGATAAAAATTGAATTTTAATCCATCATAAATTATCTCAGATCTATAAAATGTATAAATAAATAAGGATACTGATATTGCTAAATAAAAAAGGGAAATAAAACTTAATTTAAACCTTGTTAACATCTATTTTTTCAAAAACTTTAAAAACTTTAAATGATTTTTCTTATTTCCAGAAACAAGAACATCACCGTCATTAAATCTTTTTTTACCTTGCCAATCGGAAATAATAGCTCCAGAATTTTCTATAATTGAAATTAAAGGAAAAAAATCAACTTGTTTCAAACCTTTTTCTATTAATATATCTATCTTACCTTCCGCTACTAAACAAAAATTTAGTGCATCTATTCCAGAAATTTTAAAAATTCCTTTATGAGTTTTTTGAATTTTTCTAATTTTAGAATTTTCAATAGGCCTTAGAGTATTTAAAGTTATATTAATTTTTTTTCTAATTTTTTTGTTGCTTAAAAGAACTTTCCTTTTATTATTTTCAAATTTGAAAGTTTTTCCGCCATAGGCTAAATAAAATGTTTTCAACATTGGAAAATTAGCCAGGCTTATTATCGATTTATCTTTGTAAAATAGTCCTATCAAATTAGACCAAAGAGGCACTCCAAGTATTAAATTTTTTGTTCCATCAATAGGATCTATAAACCAGGTATAATCTGATTTAGATTTTCTATTTTTTATTTCTTCACCAATAATTTTATGATTTGGGAAAACACTTACAATTTTTCTTCTGATAAATTTTTCAATATTTTTATCTATATTAGTAACCGGATCAAAGATATTTTTTTTTTTATTAGTTACATAAAATCTTCTATACTTTTGAAGTTCTATATTAATTTGTTTTGGAAGTTTTTTAAAGAATTTTTCTATCTTTATGAATTTATTATTTGATTTCATATCCTGATGATTTTGCATCATCATAAAATTGTTTGACGGTCTCTTTAGAATATTCATTTAAATTCTTACCAAATTTTTTTAATTTTTTGATTTGATCAGGTTGCATAGTTATTATATCAGTTTGAGTTTCAATTGCAGATATATAATCAAAGCTCATTCTAGGACTAGCCCACAAAGTTCTGCATTTACTATTCCCTTTTACATAAGTATTAATTTCTTTCATAAGATTGTAAGCGTTGAGACCAGAGTCATATATTCTTCCGGCAAAGATCGACAAAATATCTTCTGATGATTCAATTACCGGCAATATATGTTTGATTTGTTCTAAAGTGAAAATTGCAGTTATATTCATTTTAACATTGTTCTTATTCAATTCTTGTATTACTTCTTTAGTTGATTTTCCGTTAGTAAATATTATTGGTATTTTAACGTAAACACTTTTAGATAATGTTGAAAGTACTAGTGCTTGTGAAATCATATTGTCTTTATCGTCAGCGAACACTTCAAAAGAAACAGGTTTGTTATTAGTCTTTGTTAAAATTTTTTTACAATAGTTCATGTAATCTTTAGCACCATTTTTTTTAAATATTGATGGATTAAAAGTATAGCCGTCAATTGATATATCGAAATTTGTATCGAACTCCTCAGGCTTAAGACCATCTACATATAAATCTATTTTTTTATTTACTGTCATTATTAAATTATTTTAGATCCGTCTTTATCAATAACAAATTCTAAACACAAATAACCTTTTTTTTTGAGAATTTTTAAAGTTTTTTTCTTATTTTTGACAACCATTAAGAGAAAACCTCCTCCGCCTGCACCAATTAATTTACCCCCAAGACATCCACATTTATTTATTAGATCTATATACATTCTATTAATATTCGAATTACTAATTTTTCCCCCAATTTTTTTTTTAAAGTTCCAGTGTGTATCAAATAATTTAGCTAATTCTTTATATTCAAAATTATTTAAACTCTTTATAATTTTATTATTTAGTGACTTGATTTTTTCATAACATTTGATTGTAGCACGCATATTCTTTTTTTGAGAGTTCGAAACTACGTGTGCAAATCTTTGCTGATTTGTATAAACTAAAAGAAGTTTTTGATTAATTATTTTTTGAATTTTACTATTTATTTTAATTTTTTTAATATGTATTTTCTCCTTTTTTGAAATTTCAATTTTGGTAAACCCTCCAATTTGACTTGCAATTTGATCTTGCCATCCGCCATAAAATTTACAAATTTTCCTCTCAATTTTATATGCATCTTTAATAATTTTTGTTGGACTTAACTTAAGATTCTTAAATTTGTTAATACAATTAATTAAACCTATAACCATTGCACTCGAAGATCCTAAACCAGTCTTAGTAGGCACCGTACTGTAAGTTCCAACATGAACTGGGGTAACTACATTATAAAATTTTAAAGTCTCTTTTATTAATCTATGTTCAATTTGATCTAAATTATTTTTGAATTCAACTTTTGTAGTTTGAATGAAATAGTTTTTTTGAATTATTCTTTCATTTAAAAATACATATACATATTGATTTATTGTTAAACTTGACAACAAACCCCCTTTTCTTTTAAAAAAAAAAATCTAAGTCTGTTCCTCCGCCAGATATTGGAAGTCTGTAGGGTGTTCTTGATATTATCATTTTATATTATATCTTTAAATTTCAAAATATGGCCGGGCTTGAAATCTTTTTTAAATCTTTTATTTAAAATTTTGTGATAGTATTTTGGTAAAATACCATGTTTGCTATAAGTAAGTATTGTTTTTAAAAGTTTAGGTTTAATTCTTTGATTTTTATTAACAGTTTTAGCAACTATAAATTTTCTAATCAAAATATTATGTAGTGTTTTTTCAGATTTTAAAAACTTTTTTTCTGGACTCCCTAAAGCAATTATTAATCTTCTGCAAACATCTACCATTCTTTTAAAATCTTTGAATTCTAATGAAGCTGCATGATCCGGGCCATGCATTAATTTATTCAAAGTAACATGCTTTTCAATAATTTCTGCACCAAGCATAGTCGCTCCAACAGCTCCGATCAGATCTGTACCGTGTCCTGAAAATCCAACATTATCTCTAAGTTTTTTTCTTAAAACTGGAATACAACTTAAATTTTTATCTTTGTCCTCGCTTGGATAAGCTGATGTGCAATGTAAAAAAATATGTGGAGTTTTGTATTTTTTAAAAATTTTTTGAGTTTTAAGAATTTCGTCGTATGAACACATTCCAGTACTTATAATTGTTGGTTTCTTCTTTTTTGCAATGAATTCACAAAATTGATAATTATTAGCGTCAATACTTGCTATTTTAATAAATTTTACTCCCAACTTTACAACAAAATTAACGCTTTTCTCGTCCCAAGGAGTTACAATTAAGTCAATTCCTAATTTCTTTGATAATTTTTTCAGTTCAAAATAATCTTTATGTTTTAATTCCAATCTATTGTCTGGATACACCCAAGTGCCAAATTTTTTTTTTTCTTTTTTTATATCATTTTCATTTTTACTTAAATATCCTGTCGCACTTTTAGGTTTTTCATTAAAATTAATCATTTCAATAATATCTCTTTTTTGAAATTTAACGGCATCTGCACCAGCGAGTTTTGCTTCTCTTATCATTTTTTTTGCTAAACTCAAATATCCGTTATGGTTAATTCCTATCTCAGCAATTATGTAAGGTTTTTTATTGATGCGTAAATTCATAAAGATTGAAACATTTAACTTAAAGAAAGTTACTTGTAAACGAACAAATTAATTTGCTTCTAGCTTTTCGCAAATGCAGTGAAGCAATGCTATATGAGACTCCTGGATATGTGAAGTAATATCGCTTTTTACTACAATTGAAATATCAGCAAGATCTTTTAATAGTCCACCAGATTTTCCAATTAGAGCAATTATTTTTAAATTTCTTTTTTTGGCTTCTATAGCTGCCTCCACCAAAGACATAGAAGCCCCAGACTTCTCATTTCCTCCGCCTGTAGAAATTAAGAAAAGTATATCTCCGTTTTTTCCATGCGCCTCAACTTGTCTTTTAAAGAAAGTTTTGAAACCAAAATCGTTAGACCAAGCTGTTACTGCTGCAGGTAAACTCGGTAAAGAAATCGCTGAAAAAGGTTTTCTATTTCTTTTTTTAAAAGTGCATTGTAATTCTCCAACAAAATGTTCACAATCAGAACATGAACCCCCGTTGCCCGCAACTAAAATTTTATTGTTGTTGTTATCACAGTCAAGTATTTCTTTACAAATTTTGTCAATTTCAATTTCATGTTTTGCAAGAGACTTGATTATCAACGAACTGGTTTCAAAATAATTTTTAATTTCAAACATAAGATTTGATAAGCAAATTTTTAAACAATATTTCCATAGTTTTTTTTTGTTTTAAACTGTCTAGCTGGAAAGACTGCCACTCGTCCATGTTGTATAACATTATTTTTCCACCAAGTCTATTATTATATCTTTGTATAATGTTTTTTTTGAAAATAAAAATTGATCCATTGGCTAAAAAATGTTTTTCTTTAAATAATTGTCTAGGTTTTCTTTTTTTATAATTTATTGTCATTGGAACATATTTTTTATTTTTAAGTTTCCATACATCAAAAAAATCTTCAGCTTTATGAGAAGACATTAGAGAGTCTGCTTTAGTTTTATTAAATAATTTAAAAGCCATATTGATATCATTTGGTTTTCTTAAGGGACTCGTAGCTTGGAGAAAAATTATATTATCAATTTTATTTCCTAAAGCTTTTAAAGAATGAAGAATTGCTGATTCTGAACTTGATGTATCGGAACATAAATTTTTAGGTCTTCTGATAAAATGAACTTTCATTTTTTCACATAACTTTTTTATGTCGTCAGACTCGGACGAAACATATATGTGTTTTTTAAAGATGCTTTTTTTTGCTTGCAGTATAGTCCAGTATAAGAGTGGTTTTGAACAAAAATTTAAAAGATTTTTTTTTTTAATTCCCTTGGAGTTGCCTCTTGCAGGTATTATTACTACATTTTTCATCTTAGATAATTCAATTTGTCATATATTATTAAAAATATATATATAATATTATCATACTTATTTTATGAAAATAGCAAATAAAATCTTACTTACTTGTGTTTCAATATTATTAGTAATTTTTTTCACTATGATAATTTTCAGTTCTTTTATAGGTGATTCAAATTTAAATATTGTATCTAAAATAAAATCAAATTTTTCTAAGGAAACTAAAATGTTTTTAAAAAAGAATATTTTCGTTCACAAATACAATTCTCTTCTTTTATCTGAGAAAAGAGAATTAAAATTAAAACTTTTTGATAAAAATACACTAATTTCCAAACTAATAAAAAAACAGGAGAGTTTAGAATTCAAAAAAATTCAAGAGGTGAAACAATTTACCATAAATGGTTCAGAATATTTACTAAATCGTTACAAATCAGAATACTTAACTAGATCTTATCCTTATGGAAAAAAATCTCAAAGTTCCTCATTTATTGAAACTTTTGGTAATGATATTTGGTTGGTAACTGCTGATGGGACAATAATGTTTTTTACACCTAGTATGCTTACAAAAAATCAATTTAATGCAAAAATAGTTAAATCTAATCTTGAAAAAATTTTAGTAGATAAAAAAATCTATAAAGATAAATCTGAATTTGGAATTAAAGATATATTGATTAATAATAATAAAATTTACGTTTCTTTCACGCATGAATTAAAAAAAAATTGTTATAACATTTCAATTATTCAAGGCGAAGTTAATAAATCTTCAATAAATTTTGGAAATTTTTACAAACCAGATAAATGTGTAAATGAAAAAAATAATTACGGAGAATTTCATGCGATCCAATCTGGTGGTCGGATGAAGTTTATTGATGAAAATAATTTATTATTAACTACTGGTGAGTTTAGATATAGAACTTTAGCACAAAAAGATGATCAAATATTTGGTAAAGTTTTAAAAATTAATACGATAGATAAATCAGCAAATATAATTGCAAAAGGATTAAGAAACTCGCAAGGTTTATTTTTAGATAAACTTAATAATTTAATTTTTCTGACAGATCATGGACCAGCAGGCGGTGATGAAATTAATGTCGTTGACTTAAATATTAATAAAGTGGAAAACTTTGGTTGGCCTATATCTTCTTATGGGGAGCACTATCACAGTAAAAAGAACTCAAAACGTTATATTGAAGCCCCATTACATAAGTCCCATAGTCAGTACGGTTTTAAAGAACCGATAAAATATTTTAAAAAATCTATTGGAATTTCAGAAATAGTAAAAGTTAATAATAATTTCTTTGAAAAGCAGGATGACGATATTAGATTATTGGTTGGTGCTTTAGGTGACAATATCACTGAGGGAGATATGTCTTTACATTTTTTTATTTTTGACAAAGATTTTAAAATTAAAAAACATGAAATTATAGTGATAAACGATCGAATAAGAGATTTAAAATATTTAAAAAAGGAAAAAAAAATTATTTTATTTTTAGAGAATGCAGAGCTTGCAATTTTAAATAAAGTTTAAGTTTCCAATTTTGCGTAAATGGTAATTATACTTCCATAAAAAGGGGGCGATAATTTAAAAGGGTTCAATAATTTAATCAAATTACCGAAGGTGCAGTAATCAGTATTCCAAAAAGGTTTTTCAGTTTTTACTATTTTAAAAGAATATTTTTCAAGTAATTTTTTTATACTTTTAAAATTAAATAATATTGGATGTGAGGTATTATAAAGTCTGTAATTTTTTCCAAAATAATTAGATAATAATGTACCTATCATTGGAGTGCCTAATATTAATATTCCATCTTTTTTTAAAATATTTTTTATCAACTTTATACATTTATCTGGCTCATACAGATGTTCAATGACATGATATAACATCACAAAATCATATTTTTGATTCATTTTAGATAAAAATTCGTAAGATCCTTGGTATGTTTTTATATCAAAAAAGTTTCTTTCGATGAAATCAAGAGCAAATTTAGACTCTTCTAAACCATGTTTTTTAATATTTTTTTTTAATGCACTTAAAAAATATCCTAGACCACAGCCAATGTCTAAAACTGATACATTTTCAAAATTATTGATATAATTTACTGTATTTCCATACCAGTTTTTTACTTTAAAATTTCTTTCATTAATATGATTTCTTTTATTACCATCAGGATCAATTTGATTATTTTGCCAAAATGTATCTTCTTTATAGTTATATTTAATTAATGGACTCTGGTAGTGACAACCACAATTTTTACAAACATTATAATTAATGGATTTATATAATGAGATAAAACTTTTTTTAATTTCTGTAGATTTACAATTTAGACAACTCATGTACCATAAATATCTCATTTTTAGTGTATTTGCACCATAAAATAAAGCTTGCGTTCATAATTTGAACACAATAACGTTCAATTATTGAACATATGAGCATTGATGATAACCATTACCAAGTTTTAAGAAAGATAAAGACTACCAAAACTTTATCTCAAAGAAAAATGGCTACTAAATTAGGTTTTAGTTTAGGCAAGTTAAACTATTGTTTAAAAGAACTAAAAAAAAAAGGACTTATCAAAATTAAAAATTTTCAAAAAAATCCAAATAAATCAAATTATTTATACCTTGTTACACCAAAGGGTTTTTCAGTTTACACAAAACTTACAATAAATTTCATGAATAAAAAAATGAAAGAGTATGAAGAGTTAGAAAAAGAATTAAACAACAAAAAAAACGATGTGGACAATAATTAAATATAAAAAAGATAATTTTAATTTTCTGAGAAACGAACTAACTAACAAGTTAGGTCGTGAAATTAAGTTTTATAATCCTAAAATTTTGATAAATAAATTTGACAAAAAATTAAAAAAAAACAACAAAATTAAAAAACAGGAAATTAATTTATTGAAAAATTACTGTTTTTGTTATCACGCAGATTTCCAAAATCCACAAAAAATTGAATTTTTAAAAACAACCAAAGGTCTTGATTATTTTCTTAATGGATTTAAAAAATCACAAATTGAAATTGAAGACTTTATTAAAAGATGTAAAAAATCAGAAAATAATGACGGATATATAACGTATAAATTTTTCGATATTAAGTTATTTTCAGATTACAAATTTCACGAAGGACCGTTTGCAAAAAACTTTTTTAAAGTCCTTGAAGTGAATAAAAATAAAATAAGAGTATTAATTAAAAATCTTGAGATTTCATTAGATAAAAATAAATACTTATTTTATTAAAAAAAGATGTCTATAAATTATGTAAAATGTATTTTTACAAAGTGCGGAGCTATGTTTAAATATGAGAAGAACTTTTAAGATAATTTTTTTTATACTCAAAATTAAAAAAAAATTTTATTTACCCAAAAAAAACTCAATTATTGTTTGGGACAAAGAGGCTTCTGAAGATTTAAGGTATTGCATTAATTTAAAAAAAACTTTTATAATGTGCTCTAGGCCATACCATTTAAAGGAAATTTATATTACCCCACAAATAATTTTTACAATGATAAAATATTATAGGGGAAACATTGTTACTGCTTACTTCTGCTCTTTGATCAATGCCATTGGTCCTCGACTAGTCATAACTATGATCGATAATAGTCTTAAATTTTTTGAAATATCGAAATTTTTCAAAAATAAAATTAATTTTTTAGCAATTCAAAATGCTGCACGATATGATGTTTTAAGATATCAATATCTATACCAAAAAAAAAAAATAAAAAAAAATTTCGTGAATCAATTTTATTTCGATAATTTTTTCTGTTTCGGAAAATATGAAATTAATCACTACAAAAAAAATAATATTAATATTAATAATTATAAAATCATTGGATCTCTTCAGCTTTCTAATTATTTGAACTACCTTAAAATTAAAAAAAAAACACTTCCAAAAACAAAATTTGATATTTCAGTGATTTCAGAAGGAAGTACAAATCTCGATCAAGAATACGGAGTTAATAATTTAGCCTTTAATTGGACTAAAATTATTACATATTCGATCAAGTTTGCGAAAGAAAATGGTTTGAGATTTAATTTCATATTTAAAAGGGAAAAAAAAAGAGGAAAAGGTTTTTATGAAAGTGAAATTAAATATTTGAGAAAGTACCTCAACCAAAAAAATATCAATTACTTGCTTAAAAATTGCAATTATAAAGATAGTAGTAATTTTTCATCATATGATGCAATTTCTAAAACAAATGTTGTAATTGGAACTACCTCAACTTTATTAAGAGAAAAAATTGCATTAAATGGTAAAGTTTTATCGTGCAATTTCAGCGGATTAAAAATATTTGATTTTCCAATAAAAAAAATATGTTTTATAAAAAATCCTAGTTATAAAGAATTTGCAGAAAGATTAAAACAGATTATTAAAATGAAAGACAAAAAATTTTTGAATTTAATCAATCAAGATAACAATTTTTTGATAACAAACAAAAATGAAGCAAATAGTGAATTGAGAAATTATTTTGCTAGATATTTAAAAGCATGAGAAAAAAAGTAGTTTATGTAGGCTTATCCGCAGATATTTTGCACGGAAGTCATATCAAAATTTTAAAAAATTAAAAATTAAAATTAATCTTAATAAGGATTATTCTAGAATTATAAGTGGATAAAATCTTCAAAGACTTAAAAACAATCCTGTGCCGTTATTTCAATCAAATTTACTTAAAATATTAAAAAGATATTAAAATGTTAACAAAACTAAAAAAATTATTTTCAATTTTAAACCTAGAACAAAAAAAAAATTTAATCTATTTGTCTATATTGTTAATACTAACAGTGCTTATTGAATTTTTAAGTTTAAGTTTTTTGTCAGCTTTTTTAGATCTTTTAAACAACAATACTGATTCAATAATCTTCGAAAAAACTTCTTATTTTACTGAAAAATTTAATTTTGATTCATCTTTAACTAATATTTTTCAGATATTCTTCCTTTTGTTAATTTTAACTTTTAGTTTTAAAAATTTGTTTACAATATTTGTAAATTATAAGGAGGGAAAATTCGTTAATGAAATGAAAAAATGGGCTTCAATTAATTTATATAAAAATTATCTTAATAAAGATTATAAATATTTTTTTAATACAAAACTTGAAGATATTTCTAGAAACCTAACAATTGAAATAAATCATTTTTCGAATGGAATTAGCTCAATAATAAAAATATTGATCAACTTTTCTATTTTTTCATCAATATTTACTTTTTTGTTTTTGTATAACTTTTATATCACTTTAAATTTATTTTTACTATTTTCATTTTTTGGGCTGATCTTTTTTCATCTTAACAATAAAGAAATATCTAAATTAGGTAAAGAAAGACCCCTTTTAATTTCTCAAAGATTGAAAATTGTAAATGAAACTTTCTCAAATATTAAATTTTTAAAATTAAAAACAAATAATCTTTTTTTAATTAATTTTATAAAAACAAATACCATGATTGCTTTTAATGGATTTAAAACAGTATTTTTAAATAATCTCGCAAGACCAATATTTGAAATTTTTGTACTTTTAGTCCTTTTCTTTACATTTATTATCGCTACAAACAACAATTTGAATTTTTCAACACTCACCAGCAATTTGGTTTTATACTTAGTTGCAGGATATAGAGTTATGCCAGCATTAAATAATCTAATTATTAATTTTCAAAATTTGCAATACAATATACAAGGAATCGATTTAATCTCCTCGATATTTATTAAAAACACTAAGATAGAAGAACAATTAATAAAAAAATCCCATTATCAAAAAAATATTGTTTTTAAGAAAAAAATTGAATTTAAAAACGTATCTTTTTTTTATGATAAAAAAGAGGAAATTCTTAATAATTTAAATTTGACCATTAATAAAAATGAACATGTTGGCTTAGTAGGTGAGTCAGGTTCTGGCAAGACTACTTTGACCGATCTAATTATTGGTTTAATTAAACCTACATCCGGAAAAATTTATATTGATAGTGAAGAACTTAAAGATGAAAATGTTTTAGACTGGCAAAAAAATATAGGTTTTGTGCCTCAAAATATATTTTTAGACAACTCTACAATAATCGAAAATATCGCCTATGGGGTTAAAAAAGAAAATATTGATGTAAAAAGAGTAAGAGAGGTGGTCAAGCAGTCAAACTTAAATAGTTTTTTAAATACAGTAGAGGACGATATCTATTCTCGCGTTGGTGAAAATGGTATGCTTTTATCGGGAGGTCAAAAACAGAGATTAGGTATCGCTCGAGCTCTTTACACAGATCCTGATATATTAATCTTTGATGAAGCAACTTCTTCTTTGGATGCAATAACCGAGCTAGAAATATTAAAAGAAATAAATCTTTTAAAAAAAGTAAAAACTTTGATAACAATCTCTCATAATAATAATAAAATTAAAGATTTTTGTGATAAAACTTACATTATCAATAGAGGGAAAATTCAAAATACGTAATTATGAATACCAAAATATTCAATAATAAAACAATTTTAATTACAGGTGGGACTGGTTCATTTGGCACTGAGTGTACAAAATACATTCTTAAAAATTTTAAAGTAAAAAAAATGATTGTTTATTCAAGAGATGAAAATAAACAATATTTGATGGAAAAAGAAATTAATCATCCTAAGCTACGTTTTTTTTTAGGGGATGTAAGAGATCTAGAAAGATTAAATATGGCTATGAGAGAAGTAGATTATGTAATACATGCAGCTGCACTGAAGCATGTTCCTATAGCAGAATATAATCCTATCGAGTGTATTAAAACTAACGTTAATGGAGCCCAAAATATAATAACTGCATCATTGCAGAATAAAGTAAAGAAAGTTTTAGCATTATCAACTGATAAAGCCACCAATCCGATAAATTTATACGGCGCTAGTAAATTGGCAGCTGAAAAACTTTTTTTAGCTGCCAACGCTCTTGTTGGAAAAAAAGATCTAACCTTTAGTGTTGTAAGATATGGTAATGTTATAAACTCAAGAGGTTCTGTTATCCCACATTTTAAAGAGCTCATTCAAAACAAAACATCTTACTTTCCGATCACAGATAGAAATATGACAAGGTTTTTTATGAAACTGGAGGATTCAGTAAAGTTTGTTTTACGATGCTTCAGTGAGATGAGAATTGGCGAAGTATTTGTTCCCAAATTATATTCATTTAAAATTACAGATTTAGCAAAAATTTTAAGTCCGGGAACCAAGCATAAATTTGTTGGAATAAGACCAGGAGAAAAGCTAGATGAGTTTTTAATTTCATTAGAAGAAAATCGTAATATATTAGAATTTAAATCTCATTATGTTATTTTTAAAGATTTATATGATAAGAAAAAATTTAAAAGAGTATTTAAAAATAAAGGCAATGATGTATCCAAAGATTTTTATTACTCTTCAAACAATAATCAACAATTTTTAAATCTGAAACAAATTAAGAAAAAATTTCCAAAATTGTAAAATAATTGATAATAAATTTAGTTATATCAAAAAATCGTCAGTTGTGGGACGCAAGCAAAAAAAACTTGCTCGTTGGGAAATGGTGCTATGACGAAAAAATCGATGATAAAAACTATGACTTAGTCGACTATCATTGGAAGGATGAAGATAAAATTGAGAAAGATATTAAAAAAATTTTAAATATTTATGAAGCTGTAACTCCAAAACTAATTCAAATTTTAAATCAAATTAATGACAGAAATTACTCAAAAGAATTTTGGGAATTGCTTATTTATAGATGGACTTCTCTTTTATTAGTGAATTTATACGACAGATGGGAGGTGATTGAAAAAACAAATAAAGAAATGAATATTCAAGTGAATTATTTTGATTATGATAAGTCACATTTTATACCTCTCGATACAAACTATTTTACCAATTCTATACAGCTAACTAATGAGTGGAGTCATTATATATTTTATAAAATATTACTCCACAAAAAAAAAAAATTTAAAAATATCTCCTTTAACAAGATTATTACAAATAAAAATTCCAATTTTTTGAAAAATTCTTTATCGAAAGGATATAAAAAAAATTTTTTTTATAGACTCAAAGCTTTTTTTCATAAGAAAGATAAAATATTTATTCAAAAACTTTACTTTTCTCTATTAGATAAAATTTTACTTTCACTTAAATTTTTTCAAACCCCAACTAAATTTCCTGATGAAAAAATTAACGATAAAAATGAAATAAATTTTGATAAAAGATCTAAAATAACAGAAAAATTTTTAAAAGGTGAAGATTTTGAAAATTTTTTTTTAAGTACTGCATTAGAAAAGTTACCTAAAATTTTTTTCGAGAATTTTAGTGAGTTAGAAAAAGCCTACGAAAATTTAAACTGGCCTAAATCTCCAAAATATATTTTTACTTCTTTAAGCCATTTTAATGATGAAATTTTTAAATTTTATACTGCAAAAAAAAAAATAGATGGAGCAAAACTTTTTATACATCAGCATGGTGGAACTTATGGATTACAAAAGCATCTTTTGAATGAATATTTTGAAAAGAAAATAAGTGATAGATTTTTAACATGGGGATGGGAAGATGATAATAAATGTTTGCCACTACATTACCCTTACACAAATAAAAATTTTAAAAAGAAAAAAGATAATAGTGGAATTATAATATCCGCTGTAAATTTTTATAATATACCAGGGAGAATAGATAGTTTTCCCAGAGATATTTATAAAACGGAGCAGTATAATAAAAATTTAGAAAAAATTATTAGTGGTCTTTATAAAGATATAAATAAAATATCAGTAAAATATTTTGATTATAACAGATCTCCAAATTTAAAAGATATAATATCGAGTAAATATGAGAATATTTGTTTTATTACTTCAAAAAAAAAAAAAATAAGACAACTTTCATCTAACTATAGGCTCACAATAGAAACCCTCTTGTCAACAGGGTTCGTTGAGTCAATGTATTATAATATTCCAGTAGTTTTACTGACAGATAAAAATTCGTTTCGTGCAGAAGCATCGGATATTATTTATGAATTAAAGAAAAATAAAATTATTTTTTTTTCAGCTGATAAATTGGTAGATCACGTAAAAAATAATTATAATAATATAACGAATTGGTGGGAAAATAAAAATTTACAATTTTCAAGAGAGGAATTTTGTAAAATTTACGCAAAAAAAAAAAGATTCTAATTTTTTATACCAAAAAAGTATTTTTGATAAAAGTTTATGATTGATAAAATTTCTTTTGTTGATTTTAACTATTTGAAAAAAAGTTTTTTGAAAGATGAAAAAAATATATCACATAAGTTAGATGAACAATACATAGTTTTTAAAAAAGAGTATTACAAAGATTCTTTTTTTGAGAATATTTCATTTAAAGTTGAATATGAAAATTCGAAAGTGGTTTGCCCGCTTACTATTCAATCTGAAAAAAAAAAGAAAAAATTAAATTTTTTCGGTGATGATATTTTAGTTTTTACAAATAATAAAATAAGTAAAAATCTTGATCTAAAATTAAAGGAATTGTTTAAAAATTTAAAAAGCAAATACATGATAGATGAAATAACTTTTAAGGTCCCAAAAAATGAAAAAAATATCGAGTCTGCAAAAAAAAATGTAGAAAAAATTAAGAGCGATATTTTTATAGATTTGACTTTAAATAAAACTGAATTGCTAAATAATTTTAAACCTAACCTAAGGAATGAGTTAAAGAAAAAATATAACAATACTCAATACGAAATAATTGACTATAAAAATTTCAGAGATAAAGATATAAAAGAAATGATGCATATGCATAAAAAAGTAAGTGGAAAAATTACTAGATCAGAAAAAACTTGGAATATAAATGGAGAAATGATTAAAAATAAAAAAGCTTTTATTGTGAAAGTTTCGTATGAAGACAATCCTATCTCTTTTAGTTTTTTTTATCATAATCATTTGACTTGTACTTACTTTTCAAGCTGTAGCTTAAGAGAATACTTTAAAATTATCAAAAATTTACAACATAGAGCTATTTATCATGCAATTGAATATTCAAAAAGTATTTCAAAGAATCTTTATTTAGGCTCATCAACAATTTTTTCAAAGAATAATATTGATGAAAAAGTTTTAAATATTGAAAAATTTAAATCAAAGTTTTTAACGAAAAAAAATTATTTTGCAATATACAATGATATCCCTGATACGTTCATGAATTACTGAAATGAAAAATTTTCCATACAGCAGGCAAATAATTAATAATACAGATATTAAAGCAGTTGAAAAAGTGCTTAAATCAGATTTCTTAACTCAAGGACCTGTCGTTGAAAAATTTGAAAAAAAATTTTCACAATTCGTAAATTCCAAGTATTCCACGGCTGTAAACAGTGCTACAAGCGCATTATATATTGCATGTGCGGCCTTAAATTTTAAAAAAGATGATATCTTATGGACATCATGTAATACCTTTGTATCTTCAGCGAACTGTGGAATTCATTTAGGTGGTAAAATTGATCTTATAGATATCGATTATGAAACTGGAAACATTGATGTAAATTTGTTTGAGAAAAAATTACAAAAAGCTAAAAAACGGAATAAGCTTCCTAAAATTGTTATACCTGTCCACTTTTCCGGTATTCCAACCGAACAAGATAAAATTTGGAATTTATCACGAAAATATAAATTTAAAATAATTGAAGATGCATCACATTCTCTAGGATCAAAATATAAAAAAAATATTACAGGAAATTGTAAATGGTCTCATATTACTATCTTTAGTTTACATCCAGTCAAAATAATTACCACAGCTGAGGGCGGTGTAGCGACGACCAATGATAAAAATTTAAATATTAAAATGCAGATGTTAAAAAACAGTGGAATAACAAAAAATAAAAAAAATTTTAAAAATAAAACAAAACAAGATTTAGCCTGGTATTATGAGCAGCAAATCCTAGGAATGAATATGAGAATGAATGAAATTTCTGCAGCGTTAGGTCTCAGTCAATTACAGAAAGTTAAAAAATTTGTTATTGAAAGAAATAAAATCGCAAATTTTTATAACAAAAATCTAAATTCAAAATTTTTATTGCTTCCAAAGTTAAGAAAAATTTTTTATTCTTCATTTCATTTATATGTAATCAAAATAAGATCTAAAAATTATAAATTTATGCAAAAAAAATTATTTAATGAATTAAGAAAAGATAATTTTTTTGTTCAGGTGCATTATTTACCAGTGCATCAGCACCCGTACTATAGGAGAAAATTCAATTTAAAAAATGTTGATTTTAAACATTCAATCAAGCACGCTGAAAGTTCAATTTCAATACCTATATTCCCAGGATTAAAAAAAAAAATTTTGCTTAAAATTTGTAATAAAATAAATAATTTTTTTAAAGTTAATCAATAATTCATTTATAAACAATGGATAAAATTTTTTTCAGAGCAGATAGCTCAAATACTATTGGAGCTGGACATGTTTTTCGATGTATTAATTTAGCAAGATTTCTCAAAAAAAAATATAAAATTTTTTTTATTTGTCGGGAATTGAAAGGAAACTTAATTCATAAAATTAAATCTGAAAAATTTGAAGTATATAAAAATAATCAAAAAATAAGCTTTTCGCATCCAAAAATTTGGTCAAAAAAAAATCAATTAGACGATGCAAATTTTATTAAACAAAAAATTAAAAAAAAATTCAAATTAATAATTTCGGATCATTATGGTCTTGGAAAAATATGGGGTAAAAAAATTAAAGACACCTTTGAGAAGCATTTTGCTATAGATGATTTAAAATATTTTAATAAAGCTTGTGATTATTATTTAAATTATAATTTTCCAAAGCGTTTATTAGTTTCAAAAGCTAAAAATATCAAATATTTTTGTGGCGAAAAATATATTCTCAACGGCCACAAAATTCTTTTTAAAAAGAAAAAAAGGAGTAAGCACTCTAAAAAATTGCTTGTTTTTTTTGGAAGCGTCGATAGAAAAAATTTTTCCAAATCTTCGTACAATTTCTTCAAAGAGCTTGACTATAAAAATTTAAAAATTGATATACTAGTGGGAATTAATCATAAGTTTAAAAAAAAATTTATGAAGATTAAAAAAAAGGAAAATTTACGTTTCATTTTTAATAGAGTAGAAAACTTTAATAAATTTTATAAAGCATACGATTTAGTTTTGTCTGCAGCCAACACTACAATGTATGAGCAAATTAAAGCAGGTTTTAAACCTTTTGTAATTGCGCAAAACAATGATCAAATTAAAATTATTCAAAATCTAGAGAAAAAAAAGCTCGTTAAAAAATTTAATTTCAGTGTAAAAAATGAAAAAAAAATTGAACATTTAATTAATAGTCATAAAAACTTTTTTGAAAATCCCAAATCCAAAATAGCTTTACTAATCAAAAAAAATTCGACTGAAAATGTAGCTAAAAAAATAGATAAAATTATTAATAATTTAAAATAGCAATGAAAAAAAAAATTCTTGTAGTGGGAGGCACAGGCTTTATAGGTTTTCATATTTGCAAATATTTTTTAAAAAAAAAATGGTCAGTATCAAGTATTTCTCTATCTCCACCCAAAAAAATACGAAAATTAGATAAAATTAGATATTTCTTTGCAAATATTTCAAAAATTGATTCTTTAAAATTTCTAAATAATTTAGATTTTGACTTTGTAATAAATTGCGGAGGATACGTTGACCATTCAAGCAAACAAAATAATCTTAATAATCATTTCTATGGTTGCAAAAACCTCTATAAAATATTTTCAAAAAAAAAAATTAATAAATTCATTCAAATTGGTAGCTCCTCAGAATATGGATTAGCAAAATCTCCTCAAAAAGAAAATCTCAAAGGATTTGCCAAAGACAATTATGGAAAACCAAAGCTAGATGCATCTAATTTCTTAAAATGTAAAAGAGATTTTCCTTACATTATTTTAAGGCTTTACCAGGTTTACGGACCTAATCAAGATAGCAACAGGTTAATCCCATTTGTAATTAGATCATGTTTACAAAATAAATCATTTCCATGTTCAGAAGGAAAACAATATAGAGATTTCCTGTACATAGACGATTTTTTGATTGCGATAAATAAATGCTTTAAAAAAAAAACAAAAAGTAATCAAATATTTAATATTGGTTACGGTAAACCTATGAAACTAAAAAAAATAATTTTAAATATTTGTAAAGATATAAAAAAAGGTCAACCAGAATTTGGTAAAATTCATTTAAGAAAAAATGAACAAATGGTTATTTACCCGAGTGTAAAAAAAGCAAAAAAAATTCTTGGTTGGCAACCTAAAACTAACATTAAAAAAGGTATTTCAAAAACGATAAGATATTATAAAACAATTTCTTAACTTTAATAAAAAGAATGATTATAAAAACAGTATTAATTCTTTGTGGAGGAAAAGGTACCAGACTAGGAGCTATTGGTAAAAAGACTCCAAAAACACTTATAAAAGTGCAAGGCAAACCAATCATATGGTATATTATTAAAATTTTAATTAAAAATGGATTTAATCATTTTATTTTACCAATCGGATATAAAGGAGTTCAAATTAAAAAATATTTTAGAAAAAACAGGTTTGACAATTCAAAAATTGAATTAATTGATACAGGAAATAACACAACTATAGCTAAAAGAATATTCAAGGTAAAAAAAAATATAATTTCAAATAATTTCGTACTTTTGAACGGTGATGCGATATTTGATTTTAACATAAAAAAAACATTTGATAATCATCAAAATAAAAACATTGATGCTACTTTTATAGGATGCACTACAAAACTACCTTTTGGAATTATCGCAAAAAGAAAAAATAAAATTGTTGATTTTATTAGAGACGTGCAATTTAATACAATTCAAAGAAAGTTCGATAAAAGTTTTAAAGGGCATGTTTATTCAGGAATTTCAATACTTAAAAAAAAACTTTTAAATAAAAATTTTAAAAATTTTAAAAATTTTGAAATGTTTTTTTATCCAACATTAATAAAAAATAACAGAACTGCTTTTGAGGAAATTAATGGTTTTTGGCACTCAATAGACAATTATAAAGATGTAGACGATGTAAATAATAAAAAAAATAAAGTGAAGTATACCTATATCAAAAAAATTATAAACAAAGTAAAAAAATAATATGAATGTAAGCAAAAAATTTTGGAAAAATAAAAAAGTATTTGTGACCGGCCACACAGGCTTTAAAGGAAGTTGGCTCACGATCATTCTAAAACTATTGGGCGCAAAAGTTTACGGTTATGCTTTAAATCCAATATCTAATCCTAACTTTTTTGACAATGTAAAGCTGACTAAACTTTTAGAAAAAGATTATAGACAAAATATCTTAGATTTAAAAAATTTAAAAAATGCTATTAAAAAGACAAAACCATCTATAGTTATTCATCTTGCAGCACAATCAAGTGTTTTTGTGAGTTACAGCGATCCTGTAGATACAATACAGTCTAATGTAATCGGCACTATGAATTTACTCGAAGCTATTAAATCTGAAAAAAGTATAAAAGCAGGAATAATAGTTACTACTGATAAAGTTTATAAAAATTTGGAAAAAAAGAAAAAATTTGAAGAAAATGAGCCTCTTGGTGGACATGATATTTACAGCGGTAGCAAAGCTGCCTCAGAAATTATTTTTCATAGTTATCAAAAATCTTTTTTTCAAAACTTAAATTGTAATTTATCTACCGTAAGATCCGGCAACTGTATTGGAGGAGGTGATTGGACAGAGGATAGAATAATGAAAGATTGTGCAGAAAAGTTAATTCAGAATAAAAAACTTTTAATTAGAAGCCCAAATGCTACGAGACCCTGGCAACACGTAATTGAACCTCTAATAGGATATTTAATGTTGGCAGAAAAAATGTATAAAAATAAAAATTACTCTAGCTCTTGGAATTTCGGACCTAATTTGAAAAATAATTTAAAAGTTATTGATTTAGTTAACTTTTCAAAAAAAATATTAAAATCAAAATCTAAAATTAAAATAGTAAAAAATAATTTATATGAATCTACTAATTTGGCGTTAAATAGCGGCAAATCACTAAAATATCTTAAATGGAAGACTATTCTAACAGCAAAAGAAGCAATTAAATATTCTCTAGATTGGTATAAATCTTATTCACAAATAAAATCAAAAGAGGGAATGATAGAATTCTCAAAAAAACAAATTCAGAAATATCTATATCTTTTAAAAAGAAGAGTATAATAAATGAGCGAAAAACCATTACAAAACAACATAAATGCAAAAAATTAGATTATTCAAACCATCTGTTGGTAAAGAGGAACTTAAAAATATAAAAAAGGTTTTTAAAAAATCTTGGCTAGGATATGGACCTATGGTTACAAAATTTGAGAAAAAATTTGCTAAATTTATAGGAACAAAATACTGTGTTGGAGTAAATTCAGGAACTGCAGCTCTACATTTATCACTTTTGTGCAATGATTTTAAGAGAGGCAAAAAAGTTTTATTACCAGCAATTACTTTTAGCGCTACTGCAGCATCAGTTTTATACTGCGGTCTTCAGCCAAAATTTGTGGATATTAAAAAAGAGGATTTAACAATTGATTTTCAGGATTTAAAAAAAAAATATTCAAAAGATTGTGTGGCTGTGATCTGTGTGCATATGGGAGGCCATCCTGCAGAAATGGACAAAATTAAAAAGTGGGCTAAAGAGAAAAAATTACTTTTAATTGAAGATAGTGCTGAAAGCTGTGGTGCAATTTACAAAGGAAAAAAAATTGGTACTTGGTCAGATATAGCTACCTTTAGTTTTGAAGAAAAAAAAATAATTACAACAGGTGACGGTGGAATGATTTGCCTTAATGATAAAAAAAAATATGAAAAAATAAAATCTTTAAGTTTCCATGGTTGGAACATTGACCCCTGGAAAAGACATGTAAGGAGTTTTGGGAGTAAAAATAAGTTTTCAAAACATTGGAATTACGAGATTCAAAATTTAGGATATAAGTATAACATGAATGATTTAATGGCATCTATAGGCGTTGCACAACTTAAAAAAATAAATTCATTTAACTTTAAAAGGCGAAAAATTCTCAAAAGGTATTTAGATGGAATAAAAAAACTTAAATATATAAAACCTACTTATCCATATGAGTTGAAAAATTCTTCTTATTGGCTTTTCTCTGTTAATACAAATTATAGAGACGAATTAATCGATTACTTAAAGACTAAAAATATAAGTACGGCAGTGCACTTCGTCCCTCTTCCTTTAAATAAATTATATAAAAAATATAAGAATAAAAGTTTGAAAAATACTATGGTAATTTGGAAAAAAATTGTTTCATTACCTTTTTTTCCGGATTTAGAAAATAAAAAGATTGATTATATAATCAATTGTTTAAAATCTTTTGATAATAAATTTAATTAATGAAAACATATAAATTAGCAGATAATACAATTGACAATCGAGATTATCTTAAAATGATTAACTTCTTAAAAAAAAGAAGTTATTTAAATCAGTCAATAATTACAAAAAAATTTGAAAAAAATTTTTCATCCTTTTTAGGTACTAAATATTCTATTTTTGTAAACTCAGGATCTTCAGCAAATTTATTAATTGCTCAATCCTTGTTAGAGGGAGGGTATTTAAAAAATCAATTAGTTGTTTTACCAGCTGTTTCTTGGTCAACGACAGTTAGTCCTTATTTGCAACTTGGTTTCAAAGTAGTACTTTGTGATACAGATAAAAACAACCTTGGACTTTGTGTTAAAAATCTAGAAGAATTATGTAAAAAATTTAATCCTGGATTAGTTTCAGTTGTTAATGTTTTGGGCCACAGTAATAATTTTGATAAAATTGAAAAATTGAAAAAAAAATATAAATTTTTTTTAGTAGAAGATAATTGCGAAAGTCTTGGAAGCCAAAAGGAGAAAAAAAAATTAGGAACTTTTGGATTTGCTTCATCCCACTCTTTCTATTTTGGACACCATATATCAACAATTGAAGGTGGCATGGTTTCAACAAATGATAAAAAATTTTATAATATTGCTTTAGCTGTAAGATCTCATGGATGGGCAAGAGATACTGAAACAAGATTTAGAAAAAATTTAGAAAAAAAGTTTAAAATAGATGAGTTTAAATCCCTATTTACCTTTTATTATTCTGGATTCAATATTCGATCTTCAGATTTTAATGCGAACATTGGAATTAATCAGCTTAAAAAGTTAAAAAAAATTTCAAAAATAAGATTCAAAAATTTCAAAATTTATAAAGAAAAATTAAAGAACTTTTGGACGCAAAAAAGCGATTTAAAACTTATATCAAGTTTTGGATACGCAACTTTTGTAAAAAATAGGAAAGAAGTTTTTAAATACCTAAAGAAAAAAAGGATTCAAACGCGGCCATTAATTTGTGGAAATATGGGTCAGCAACCTTTTTTAAAATCAAAGTTTTATCAATCAAAAAGTAAGCTAGAAAAGGCTAAATTTATTGATAGATACGGAATATATTTACCTAATCATGCAAATTTTAGCTCAAGAGATATTGACTATATTTGCAAAATTTTTTCCAAAAAAGCTAAGCCGATTTTTTTCTAAATAATGTTAATCTCCCTCTGTATACCTACTTACAATAGGCCAGAACACTTGTTGAATTGTTTGAATTCATTGTCCCTCCAAACTAATAAAAACTTTGAAGTTTGTATATCTGACAACTGTTCAAAAAAAAATATAAAAAAATTGATATCTCCTTATAGGAAAAAATTAAAATTAAGATTTAATAGAAATTATAAAAATTTAGGTTTTGCTCTTAACGTGCTTAAAGTAACAAAGATGGCAAGAGGAGAATTCATTTGGTTACTTGGGGATGATGATTTGTTAGTCAAAGATGCGATTCAAACCTTAATCAAATTAATCAAAAAAAATAATGATACTGATTTTTTTTGGATTAATTCAAATTATCTTAATTTGGAGTATTTAAAGAATTTTCCATATCCATTTGACACAAAAAACTTACCTAAAAAAATGAAAACTCATTCACCTCAAAAAAAGAGTAGAAGTTTAAAATTTTTTGAGTTAATTGACCCCAGTATATCATTTGATTTCTTGTTAGGAATATTTGTTTGTGTTTTTAGGGCAAATAAATGGAAAAATAATTTACACGTAATTGATAAAAAACTAATTAAGGATCCTAAAATATGGTCTAATTTTGAAAATACTTGTTTTTTTATAAAAGTATTTTGTGCTGCATTTTCAAAATCAAATGCTTATCTATGTGCAAAACCTTTGTCTGTAAGTTTACACGGTATAAGAGAATGGGGAAATTTATATCCCATGGTCGAAATTATAAGAATACCAGAGGCGTTAGATTATTATAGAAGTCAGGGCTTAAATTTTAGTAGATATTATATTGCAAAAAACTCTTCTTTGAAAAATTTTTTTAATTACTTTATAAAAATCTTGCTAAATGGTGAGAAGATGGGTTTAAAATATATTAGTATGAAAAAACATTTTTTCCCTAGTTTGCTATTTCCTAATGCCTGGCTTTCAGTTATTTATTTTATATTTAGAAAAATTACCCTTTTATTTAAAAGTATAAATCATCAATCATGATATTTGATGTAAAAATAACTAAGTTAAAAATTATTTCTGATGACAGGGGCAAAGTAATGCACATGTTAAGAACAGATAGCCCTGCTTTTAAAGAATTTGGAGAAATTTATTTTTCTACGATTTATCAGGGTAAAATAAAAGGATGGCATTTACATAAGGAATCATCTCTTAATTACGTTTGTATTAAAGGCAAAGTCAGACTTACTCTTTTTGACGATAGGCCTGGCAGTAAATCTAAAAATGAAATTCAAGAAATTATTTTGTCACCAAGGGAGTATAATTTAATAACTATTCCACCAAATATATGGAATGGATTCAAAGGTTTAGATAAAGATGAGTCTATAATAGCAAATTGTTTAACTCTACCACACAACGAAAAAGAGATGGTAAGGAAAACCCCTGATGATAGATATTTTAATTACAAATGGTAGCGAAGGATTTTAAAGTTGTAATTTTATGTGGTGGGCTTGGCTCCAGATTAGCTGAGGAGACTAGATCAATCCCTAAACCGATGGTAAGAATTGGTAAATTACCAATTATAAATCACATCATTAAACATTATGAAAATTATGGGTTTAATAATTTTATTTTAGCAACCGGATATAAAAGCCAAATACTAAAAAATCATTTAAAAAAAAAAAAAATATGAAACTCATTTAATCATGAACAATTTTTTTAAAATAAAAAATTTCACTATTGGAAAAAAAAGAACTTTTATAATTGCTGAAATAGGTATTAATCATAATGGAAATCTAAAATATGCAAAAAAACTTATTCAAGCAGCAAAGAAGTCTGGAGCAGATGCTGCAAAGTTACAAATAATAAATCCAGAAGAAAGTTACGCAAAAAATACAAATTCACATAAAATTTTTAATAAAAATTTACTTAAATTCGATGAATTAAAAATTTTATCGAAATATGCAAAGGATAAAAAAATTTTACTATTTGCAACTCCCGGAGATTTTTCTAGTCTTAAGATTGTTGAAAAATTAAATTTCCCAGCAATTAAAATATCTTCAGGTTTAATGAACAATATTCCTTTGATTAGAAAATGCGCCAAAATGAAACTACCAATTATAATTTCAACAGGATTTGCAGAATATGAAGAAATAAAAGAGGCTTTAAGAAATATCACTAGGTATCATAAAAAATTGGCGGTTTTAAAGTGTACTTCATTATATCCCGCGCCTTTGACATCTTTGAATCTAAACTCAATAAAAAAACTTCAAAATTTAGGTGCTGTAGTTGGTTATTCAGACCACTCATTAGGAGAACTCTCATGTATAGTTGCAGTAAGTTTGGGTGCAAAAGTAATTGAAAAACATTTTACACTTAATAAAAAACAAAAAGGGGCGGACCATAAAATTTCTATGACACCAAAAGAATTTTCTATAATGGTAAATAAAATTAGAGAAATAGAAGAAAGTCTGGGAGGCGAAGATACTTTTCCTACCCAAAAAGAGCTAATGATTAGAAATCTTTACAGAAGAACTATTGTTTCCAGTAAGATTATTAAAAAAGGTAAAAAGATAGAAAAAAAAGATTTACTTTTGCAACGGAACAATTTGTCAGGAAAAAAATTACATCCTAGAGATTTTTTTAAATTAATTGGCAAGAAATCAAAAAAAACAATCTTACCAAATAAATTAATAAAAAAAAATGATTTCTTCTAGTAAAATTATTTTAGGAACAGCAAACTTTACACAGACTTATGGGATTCTAAAAACCAAAGTTGAAAAAAAAAATATCAAATCAATTTTAGATTATGCAAAAAGAAATAATATAGATTATTTAGATACTGCAACTGACTATGGGAAATTGAGCAATAATTTATATGATAATCTTAAAAAGTTTAAAGTCTTTAAAAAATTTGATTTAAATTCTAATATTTTTCAAAATAGATTTAAAAAGAACATAAGAAAAATCAAAGAAGAAAATTTTAGTGATCTTTATTGTTATGGTATTACGTTAAGACAACCAAATACTTTATTAAAAATCAGGGGAAAAAAATGTTTTGAAATACTAAGTTATTTGAGAAATATAGGGGTAATTAAAAAAATTGGTATATCAATTTATAATACTAAAAATTTAAGAAAAATTATTGAAAATTTTAAAATCGATTATATTCAATTACCATTAAATATTGTTAATAAAGGTGTATACCAATCTACAAAAAAGATTATAAAAAATAGAAAAATAGAAATTCATGCAAGATCAGTTTTTTTACAAGGTCTTTTGTTAAAGAAAAACGATCAACTGCCTTCAAAATTAAAAAATTTAACGAATGATTGGAGAAAGATAGATACTAAGTTTAGAAAAATGAATATATCAAGATATACGGCTTGTTTAAATTTTGTCATGAGTCAAAACGTGGACAAAATAATTTTTGGTGTAACAAACTCACTACAATTAAGTAACATATTAAAGGCGAAAAAGGTTAGAAAGACTATACCTTTTTTTGAGGTTAAAAATCAAAAATTAATAGATCCAATATATTGGTTAAAAAATTTATGAGAATTTTACTATTAGGATCAAGTGGTTTCTTGGGCAGTCATTTGAAAAAAAAACTTTTTACTAGACATAAATTAATTAAGAACATGAGCAAAAATAAATATATTATTGATTTATCTCAACCAAAATTCATTAAAGCAAAATTAAGGTTATTAAGGCCAGATTTAATTATAAATACTGCAGTCAAAGCTAATTTTAAACTAAAGTCTTCAAAACTATTAAACACTATTAATTATTTATCAGTCAAAAAGATAGTAGAATACTGCAGTAAAAATAGAATAAGATTTATACAAGTGTCTGCAACTGGGGTACATCCACTTTTAAAAAGATACAACAAATATTCAATTTTAAAACCAAAGAGTTTTTATTTGAAAACTAAACTCAAGGCCGATCAATATATCATAAAAAATTTAAAGAATTATCAAATAGTTAGATTCGGAGGAATTTTTGGTGTTGGGGGACCTAATCATCTGTACATAAATAACATACTAAATTCAAAAAAAAAAAACTTTTGGTTTCAAAGGTAATTTAAATGAGAAAAAAAATTATATACACGTAATTGATGCCACAAGATTTATTTTAAAAGTGATAAGTCTAAATAAAAATGGAATTTTTTATGCAGGAGGTGAACCAATTACTTTTGGTAAAATGTTAAATTTTATTAAAAATAAAAGAAACAAAAATTTTAGTATAAAAAATGTTAAAGAAAGAAAAGATGAAATAGTTGAAACAGAAAGATGGTTTAAACCAAAAAATTTTTCCTATTATATATGATTTATGTGATATCTGATATACACGGTAATTATGATGCTCTAAAAGTTTTTTTTTCAAGTATAAAAAAAACAAAAAATGATCAAATATATTGTTTGGGGGATATTGTTGGATACTACTATCAAGCTAATGAATGTATTAACTTATTAAGAAAACATAAAGTGAATGTAATAAAAGGAAATCATGAGATTAATTTTATCAAATCAATGAAAAATAGAAACTTATTAAAGAGAAATTGTGAGAAATATGGAAATTCTTATAGTATATCAATCAAAAAAATTTCTAAGAAAAATAAAGTTTTTTTAAAGAAACTTAGTAATAAGAAAAAAATTAAAATAAATAATTTGAATATATTTTTTGCGCACGGATCTCCGTGGAAAAATGATGAATATATTTATGAAAATAAGATCAATAAATATTTAAGAAAATTTAAAAAATATAATTTTGATATTTGTTTTCTTGGCCACACTCATAGAAGAATGAAGTACCGCTTGAAAAATAAATTAATTGTTAATCCTGGATCTATTGGGCAGCCTAGAGATAACTTTAAAAGTAAAGCATGTTGGGTAGAATTTGATGAAAATAAGAATACTATTAATTTCAAAAATAGAAAATATAATACTAGTAAACTTAAAAGACAAATAACATTATATGATCGTGATAAATTTACATTTTTATCAAAGAATTTTTTATGAAAGTTTTAATTACAGGTGCTAATGGAGATATCGCTATTTCAATATTTGAAATACTAAAAAAAGAATATAAAAATATAAAAATTTTTGGCTCTGATCTTAATAGCGGATATGGCAATTTGTATTTCAGAAAAATATTTTCACTTCCGCATGCTAATAGTAAAAATTATTTAAAAAACTCAAGAGTTCTTTTTAAGAGATTTGACCTTATAGTGCCTACGACAGAAGCTGAAATTTCATTTATAGCAAATAATGAAGAAAAATATCAAAAAAATCTTTTTTTAATAAATAATAAAAAAATTGTAAATCTATTTTTTGATAAATTAAAAACTTTTGAATTTTTAAAAAAAAAAAAATTAAATTATTTAAAATTTTGTGAAAAGCTAGATCTTAAGAAAAGATATAAATTACCTCTCTTTTTAAAAACAAGATTCGGTGCAGGAAATAAAAATTACGAAATTATTAAAAAAAGAAATCAACTAAATAAAAAAAATTATAAAATTTTCAAAGGAAAATTTATAGTTCAAGAACTTCTTAATTCTAAAAAAGAATATACAAGTTGTATTTATAAAAATATGGATTTTGTCTCAATTATCACATTTGAAAGAAAACTTAATAAAGACTTTACTTATTACGCTAAACCAATCAAATCTAGAATATTTAACAAAAATTTAAAAAAAATTGCACTAAGTATACCCTTTAATGGCTCAATTAATATTCAATTTAAATTCGAAAAGAAAAAAATTAAAATTTTTGAGATTAATCCCAGATTATCCTCAACCGTGCTTATGAGAAATTTAATTGGATTTAAAGATTGTGTTTGGTGGATCAATGATTTAATTGGAATTAAAACAAGAAAAAATACAAAAAATATTAGATATAATAAAATATTATTAAAAAAAAATATTATTTATAAAATTTAAATGAGTTTGCTTAAGAAAAAAGTCCTAGTGGTTGCTGCCCATTCAGATGATGACGCTTTAGGGTGTGGAGGAACGCTAATTAAATTAGCACACCAGGGTCATGAGATTCATACTATATACTTCACAGACGGAGTCTCTTCACGAAAAAAAAGTAAAGATTTTAAAAAAAAAATTTTAAAAAGAAAAAAACATTCTCTCAAAGCTTCTAAAATTCTAGGTATTAAGACTCTAAAAAATTTTTCATATCCAGATAATCAGCTTGATACAGTGCCACTTTTAAAAATTACACGTAATGTTGAAAATGCAATTAAAAACATTAAACCAGATATATTATTTACTCACTATGAGAACGATCTTAATGTTGATCACCAAGTAATTTTTAAAGCTGTATTAACTGCAACTAGGCCAAAGCCAAGATTAAGATTAAAAAAAATTTTCCTATTTGAGACTTTGTCTAGTACTGAGTGGAAATATTCTATTAAAAAACAACAATTTAACCCTAATTACTTTGTAGATATTTCTAAAACGATAAATAAAAAAATAAAAGCCTTTTCATGCTATAAAGATGAAGTTTGTGATTGGCCTCACCCTAGATCTTTAAAGGGTATAAAAAATCTTGCGATGATAAGAGGTCAATCAGTAGGTAAAAAATTCTGTGAAGCTTTTTACCTGTTAAGACAAATAAATGATTAAAATTTTATCATGAATACTTGTTTAATAATTCAGTCAAGGGTGGGATCAAAAAGGTTAAGAAAGAAAAATCTACTAAATATTACCAAAGATAATCTTCAGTTAATTGAAATCGTAATATTAAGGTTAAAACAGTGTAAATCTGTTGACAAAATAATTTTAGCTACATCATCAAAAAAAGAAAACGATGTTTTGATTAAAATAGCAAATAAATATAAAATCGAACACTTTAGAGGAAGCGAAAATGATACTTTGAGTAGATTTTATTATGCATCTAAAAAATTTAAAGCTGATTTAATTGTGCGTGTAACATCTGATTGTGCTTTAGTAGACCCAATAATTGTAGATAAATTTATAAATATTTTTAAAAGAAAAAAAATTTCTTATTTATCAAATACCTATCATTTGTTAGATAAGAATAATTATTTAAATAAAGAGAATTTTTATCCTGATGGTTTCGATGTAGAGATATTTGATTTTAAAACATTAGAATATGTAAACAAAAATCTAAAACAAAAAGATCGTTTAGAGGGAGGTGTGATAACTCCTTTTTTTAAAAAGTATCCTAAAGCAAAACAAAGATTTAAATTATATATACCTCAAGATAATTTTGTAAAAAAAAAAAATTATAAACTTTCAATAGACACGAAAAAAGATTTTAACAATGTTAAGAAAATTTTTGAATATTTTCATCCTAATATTTACTTCAGTTATTATGATGTATTAAGATATTTAGAAAAACACAAAAATGTTAAATCAAAAAATCAAGATTTTTTAGTTGACGCTAAAAATTTAATTATTGGCGAAAATATGCTTGTCTCAAAAAATCACAATATGTTGTTACCAGGTAAATGGCCGTCATATTTTTCAAAAACAAAAGGCTTTTATGTATGGGATTTGAATAATAAAAAATATGCAGATATGTGTTTGATGGGTGTTGGAACAAATGTGCTAGGTTATTCAATTAATGAAATAGATAAAGCAGTAATAAAAAATGTAAAAAAAGGAAATTTAAGCACTTTTAACTGTCCTGAAGAAGTACTTTTAGCAAAAAAACTAATAGGCTTACATCCTTGGTTTGATAAAGCTAAATTTACACGAAGCGGGGGAGAGGCTAATGCTTTAGCTATAAGAGTGGCTAGAGCCAATACAGAAAAACAAAATGTTGCTATATGTGGTTATCATGGTTGGCATGACTGGTATTTATCTGCAAATTTAGAAAAAAAAACTAACTTAGATCAACATTTGCTTTCAGGGCTATCGCCTGTTGGAGTTTTAAAAAAATTGAAAAATAGTGTTTATCCTTTTAATTACGGAGACTTCGAAGCTTTAAAAAAACTAGTTAATCAAAAAAAAATAGGAATTATTAAAATGGAAGTCTGTAGGAGCACTAAACCGAATATTAATTTTTTAAAAAAGATAAAATCTCTTTGTAGTAAAAAAAAAATAATACTCATTTTTGATGAATGTACTACAGGTTTTAGAGAGTGTTTAGGCGGTTTACACAAAAAAATAAAGATTTATCCAGACATTTGTATCTTGGGCAAAACATTAGGAAATGGATACGCTATTAATGCAGTTTTATCAAAAAAAGATTTATCAATTAAAGCTGAAAAAAGTTTTATAAGCAGCACTTTTTGGACCGAAAGAATTGGCCCAACAGCAGCCCTTAAAACAATTGAGCTTATGGAGAAAAAAAAACATTGGAAAAAAATTAATATACATGGGAGAAAAATTATGAACATTTGGAAAAGTACTGCAAAAAAATATAATTTAAAGATAAAAGTTTTCGGCATACCTTCTTTGGCAAAATTTACCTTTAGCAACAATCATAATGAACTTAAAACTTTTATGGCTCAAGAGTTTTTAAAGCATGGAATTCTTGCTTCAAGTAATTACTATCCCTGTTTTTCTCATAATAAAAATATAATTAAAAGATATAAAGAAATTCTTGATAAAGTATTTAAAAAGATTTCCCAATCAATTAAAGAAAAAATAGAAATTTCTGAATTAATAGAGGGCGAGATAAGTAGAACTCCTTTTAAAAGATTAAATTAATGAACTTAAAAAATTTAAATATTCTAATAACATGTGTAGGCGGTGATAATGGCGTAGAAATAATTAATCAGGTTAAATCTAATAAGTTTGTAAATAGAACAAAAATAGTTGGAGTAGATGTTAAAAAAGATGTTGTAGCAAAAAAATTTCTAGATTTTTATTATAAAATTCCAAATACTTCAAAAAAAAAATATATTAAATCTTTAGAAAAGATAGTTAAAACACATAGAATAAATATTATTTTAGCCACCTCAGATGAGGAGAGTTTGATTTTAAGTAAACATTTTCAATTAAATAAAAAAGTACAAGTTGCGACTTCAAGCTACAACACTTTAAAAATTTTAAGTAATAAAATTAAAACGTATGAAATTTTAGAAAAAAACAAGATAAAATTACCCAAATGGAAACCAATAAACAAAGAAAAAGATTTTGAATCCTCGATAAAATATTTTGAAAAAATAAAAAAAAATTTTTGTGTTAAACCATCGGTTTCTAGAGGTGGAAGAGATGTATATGTTATTAATAATAAAATTAAAAATATTTTAAGTTTTCAAAATAGTAGAGAAAAACATCTAAGTCTTAAAAAATTTAAAAAAAATTACAAATCTTTTTTTTCTAAAAAAAATTATCCACTCATTATGATGGAGAGATTGAAACCACCTGTATATGATCTAGACTTACTTGCAAAAAATGGAAAATTAGTTACTTGTGCTTTTAGAAAAAGAATTCATTCAGCGCTTCCTAATAAAGGCCATTTAATAATTAAAAACAAAAAATTAGTAGAATTAGGTAAAAGATTATGTAAAATTTTTAATCTCAATTACTTACATGATTGCGATTTAATGCAAAATGAAAAAAATGAATTTATGATATTAGAAATAAATCCACGTCCAAGTGGAAGCTTTGTTGTAGCAGAAGTTGCAGGTTATCCAATAATCGAAAATATGATAAAAATTTACAAGAATGTTAAAAATTTTCGAAAACCAAGATTAATTTTTAACAAAGTAATCCCGTATCAATCACTTACAAATTATTAGGTAAATAAAAAAAATAGTCAATAAATGTAATGGTGGAAAACCCTTGTTTGGAGAAATAAAATTAAGAAAAGACGAAAGTAAGTTAATCTTTCCAAATTTAAAATTGGTAAAATCTCTTATAAATTGGAAAGCAAAAATAAAAATTGATACTGGGCTAAATAAGATTATTTAAATTTATGAATTTTGAAAAAGAGTTCTCTAGTAGATTAAAACTAAAAAAGCCTAAAAATAGATATATTAAAAAAAAATTTGAATCTTTTCTGAAAAATAGATTTAAAAGTATTTTTTTAATCCATAAAAATTATACAAAATTTTTGACAAAGAATAAAAAAAATTTTTATCATCCAACTAGAGTTGCATATTATTTATCAATCTTAGATAAAAAAATAAATAAAGATAAAATTATAATGGCAATATTTCACAATTTTTATGAATTAAAGGTAAAGGATAAGATCATCGAAGATTTAGGTATTAAGAAAAATTTAAAAATAAAATTAAAAAAATTGGAGATCGAGAGAGAAAAAAGATGGAATAAAAAATATTTAAAGAAATATTATAAGCGTCTAGACTCAACTTCTAAAGATGTAAAATTGATTAAATGTATAGATAAATTAGATAATTTGTTTAATCTTTTTAAAAATCCAAATAAAAAAATAAAAATAGATTATTTGTGGGAAATAAAAAAGTACATTTTTCCATTATCATTAAAACTTTCTCCTGAATTATATTTTTATATAAAACGTTTATATAATTATAATATTGAATTATTAAATGAAAACAGATCTTAGTTTAAAAAAAATTGATTTATTCAAAAAAGATATTTTTTCTTACCATCAAGATATTTATGTCAAGAAGAGAAGTTTATCTTTAAATTCAATAAATGATTATCTTATAAAAAAGAAAAAGATTAAAAAAAAGATTAAAAAAAATATCTTGCAACTTAAGAGTAAGCTGAGTTTAAACTCTGAAATTTATTTATTTAAAAATGGTAATAAAAAAAACATACTTAAAGTTAATTTGCTTGAGCAGAAATCCTTCAAGAATAAAGAGATAAGAAAAATAAATTTTTTAACAAAGAACTTAAAATTTTTATCCTGCCCGTACGATATATTTGATTTTCAAAAAAAAAGACATGAATTAATACAATTTATAGAAGGTAAAATATTTAACGGCAATTTAAATGAATTTATAAGAATTTTAAAGCTTTATAATAAATTTTTTTTAAAAAAAAAAAATAATGATTTTAAAAAAGTAGAATACTTCACTCAAAAAGAAGAAAAAAATCTTAAACGATTTTATCATCAAAATTTTCCGAATAATAAGTATATGAAATTAGTAATTAATGAATGGGATAGGCTTAAATTTCAATTTAAAAATAAAAAAAAGATAAAAAAAATATTATTTCATAATGACATCCATCCAAAAAATGTCCTGATTAAAAAAGATGGAAATATAGTTTTACTAGATTATCAAAGTTACAAACAAGTAGTCCCCGAAATAGCTTTTTCCTATTCTCTTTTAAAGATGACAAGACAAGTAGTTTCAAAATCAAAAAAAAGTTTAAATAAAAGGATTTTAAGTGAAATTAAAAAAAAAGTTAAAAAATACAATTTTTGTGTTAATAAATGGAATCTCTCAGTCTCAGATCTTGCCATAATGGAAATTTTAAGAAGAATATGTATTATTATAAAGATAAAAAATATTTATATTAAAAATAAAGTTTTGATTATTTTAATTAGAAATTTGTTAGAAGCACATTACTTGTTTGGAAAAATTAGATTAAATAAATGATAAGATTAAATAAAAAGATAGCACTGATTACAGGGGCTAGCGAAGGTATAGGAAAGTCGATAGCACTAAAATTTGCAAGTGAAAATATAAACTTGTACCTTCTATCAAGATCCAAAGACAAGCTCTTAAAATTAAAATCAATAATTATTAAAAAGTATAGTAATTGTGAGGTAATCATAATCCCATTTAACATGGAAAATGAATTTTCTAATAAAATATATAATTTTTGTAAAAAAAGGATGGGTTTGCCTAACATACTTATTAATAATTCAGGTGGTCCAGAACCTGGAAATTTTTTAAAAATTAAAAAAAAAAACTGGGATAAAACAATCAATAGAAACTTAATGAGTGTAATCAACCTTTCTACCATTTTTTCAAAAAAAATGATCAAAGAAAAATGGGGAAGACTAATTACAATATCATCTACCGTTGCTAAACAACCTTCGCCGATAATGGTTCAATCAGCCACTGTTAGAGCAGCTACATTAGCTTTCAATAAATCTATATCGTTCGACTTAGCAAAATACAATATTACAAATAATACTATTCTTTTAGGTGGAGTTGAAACAAAAAGACTTAAAAAATTGATAAAATTACAATCAAAAAAAAATAAGATTAATATTAAAAAATACAAAAACAAATTATTAAGTTCTATACCTGCCGGTAGATTTGCTGACCCAGATGAAATCGCTAGTCTTGTTAATTTTTTAGTTTCTAGTGAAGCTGATTATATAAATGGACAAAGCATAGTAATTGATGGTGGTCTTTCAAAATTCATATAAAATTTATTCTGGTAAAATAAAAACTAATGCTTAAAAAAAATAATTTATATTATAAAACAGTAAAACAAATTAATTTTTTTAGAAGTTTATTCAAATAATTAATTATGAAAGTTGTAATTTTAGCTGGTGGAAAGGGCACTCGTATATCAGAGTATACAAAATCAATTCCTAAACCAATGATCAAAGTAAAAAAGCATCCACTTTTGTTTTATGTGATGAAATCATACGCTAAATATGGATATAAAGAGTTTATTATTGCCACTGGATATAAAAGCAACATAATTAGAGATTATTTTAAAAAAAAGATTAAAGATTGGAAAATAAAAATTGTCTATACTGGATTAAATACTATGACTGGCGGAAGAATAAAAAGGTTAAAAAAACACCTCCATGGTCAGAAATTTTTTCTTACTTATGGTGATGGCGTTGCCAGCGTAGACATAAAAAAACTTTTAAGATTTCATAATAAAAATAGATCAACCGTTACACTTACTGCAGTTAGACCTCCTGCTAGATTTGGAGCCATTAAGATTAAAAAAAACAAAGTGAGTGTATTTAGAGAAAAATCTGCATTAGATGAGGGATGGATTAATGGAGGCTTTTTTGTAATGGAGCAAGATATTTTTAAGTATATAAAAAATGATAGCACTTATCTTGAAAGAGACCCACTATCGAAATTGGGAAAAAGAAGAAAATTATTTGCTTTTAAACATCATGGTTTTTGGCAATGTATGGACACAGTAAGAGATAAAGAAATTTTAGAAAAAAAAATTAGGTTATTAAAGGACCGTTAGCTCAAAAGTAGAGTGCTCGCTTGACATGCGAGAGGTAGTAGGAGCGTTACCTACACGGTCCACCAAAGTTTC
>MDSV01113935.1_pt1 | contig 39365 bp, 42 predicted proteins | sample 810851 | NCBI WGS metagenome assembly MDSV01 (sample SAMN05326640, study PRJNA326480) | marine metagenome | isolation source: seawater | place: Atlantic Ocean: North East | collected 2012 | reverse complement strand
TTAATATTACCAAAAATAGGTTTTCCTTTTTTTATTTTTTTTAAAATTAGATTAATCAAATATTTTACTTTTTTAGGATTTCCTGAACCTACATTATATATTTTAGATTTAATTTTTTTACTTCTTAGAATTTTTTTTATTAGATTAACAAGATCGTCTACGTATAAGAAATCCCTCATTTGTAAGCCCTCAGAGGAATTAAATGTTTTGTTTTTTAAACAATTTTCAATCACATAAGGAATTAATCTATCTTTTTTTTGTCCAGGACCGTAAACTTGATATAACCTCAAAACAATTGATTTTTTTATATTTTTTAAAACATAATTAGTAGCGAGATATTTAGCTTTTCCATAATTTGAAATTGGTTTACATTTTCTATTTTCTTTTTGTGGTGAGTTCTTCCTACCGTATTCTAAACTACTTCCTATCTGAATAAAAAGTTTTAAGTATTTTTTATCAATGTGGTTTAACAAATTTTTTAATCCGAAATAATGAACATTCATTGTCTCAGATTTATTTTTATGATCTATGTTACCAGAAAAATTTATTATATAATCAAATTTTTTACCAATTAACTTAAAATTTTTTTTATTTTTGATATCACAAACAAAATATTTTATTTTTTCTTTTTTAATAAATTTTGTTCGTCTAGCTTTAAGTAAAACTGTAATATCATATTGTTTTAAATTTAGGGCTTTAATAAGATTTGATCCTAGAAAACCACTTCCGCCAGCTACTAGTATTTTTTTTTTCAAATTAATTTTTTTTTCTAAATGATTTTTCCAGTATTTCTTTGTCTCTTACTGTATCCATACATTGCCAAAAACCTTTATGTTTAAAAGCACCTAATTTTCTGATTTTACTCATTTTTTCGAGCGGTGTCTTTTCAAGAAAAGTTTTATCTCCTTTTAAATATTTAAATATTTTTGACTCAAAAATAAAAAAACCTCCGTTTATCCAGCCCTCATCTAATGCAGACTTTTCTTTAAAATAAGTTACTTTTTTTCTAATTATTTTAATTGCTCCAAATCTTGCAGGGGGGCGAACCGCTGTTAGTGTGGCGTAATTTTTATTTTTTTTATGAAAATTTAATAGCGATTGAATATTTACTGTGCTTAATCCATCACCGTATGTCAGCATGAACGTTTCATTTTTGATGTACTTTTTTAATCTTTTTAAACGTCCTCCTGTCATAGTATCTTTCCCAGTATTTATTATTTTTACGTTCCATTTTTTGCTTTTATTTTTAGTAAAATACTTTTTTATAATTTCGCCCTTATAACCTACTGCAATAATAAAATCATTAAATCCAAATTTTGAATAATGTTTCATTATGTGAATAATAATAGGTATATTTTTTATAGGAATCATTGGCTTTGGAATGAGTTTTGTAAATTCAGATATTCTTGTACCTCTTCCACCGGCTAAAATTACAACGATCATTTAATTCAACTTTTCACAATATATTTTAATTTGCTTTATAGAAAATTGCTTCACATCCCTTTTTTTGAAATAAAAATTTATATACCAATCTAACACTAAATTTATAGTTTGTTTAAAATTTAGTTTGCATTTCCATTTTAGAACTTTACTAGCCTTTTTTGAGTTTAGACGAAGTAATTTTTGTTCTTTAAAATTTGATCTCTTAATCTTCCATTTAGCATTTGACCATTTTAACTTTAAAATTTTAAGAACGTCCATCACGCTAAAATTATTTTTTGATGGAGGCCCAAAATTAAAAATTTGTCCATGAAGTTTACTATTTTCTGAAAGTTTATCTGCCAAAATCAAATATCCGAACAACACCTCCAAAACATGTTGCCACGGCCTAGTTGACCTTGGGTTTCTAATTATAACTTTTTTATTTTTTACCCAAGATTTTATACAATCAGGTATTAATCTCTCTTCAGACCAGTCTCCACCTCCAATGACATTTCCAGCTCTTGCGACTGAAATAAAAATATTTTTTTTTTTAAAAAAAAACGACTCTAAGTAAGATTTAATTAAAAATTCTGTTGCTACTTTTGATGCACTATATGGATCACTTCCTCCTAACGTATCATTTTCTTTATATCCTTTATCAATTTCAAGATTCTTGTAAACTTTATCACTTGTAATTAAAACAGCTGAACATTTATTATTAAGTTTTTTTAAAGATTCTAGTATGCTTAAAGTTCCCATTAAATTTGATCGCCAAGTTTCCTCTGTATTAGAAAGTGATTTTCTTACTATAGCTTGAGCAGCCAAATGAAAAACAAAATCAGGTTTGTTATTTTTAAATAATTTAAATGTTTTTTTACTATCTGAAATATCAAAAAATTTTTCCTCTATGTCTTTACCCAAATTAATTGCTCGAAAGTGAGATGGATTTGTTACTACTTTGTTAGATACTCCTATTACTTTGGCCCCAACAAAACTTAACCACAAAGAAAGCCAGGAGCCTTTAAAACCAGTATGTCCAGTAACAATTACAGTTTTATTTTTAAATTTTTTTCTTAGTTTATCCAAAATCATAATTTATGAAGAAAAGTAAATAATTTTTTAGGAGTATATTTAAATAAATTAGAATTAATTTTTTGAACTGAAATATTTTTCCATAATTCTGAATTATAGCTGTCAAAGATAGGATCTGGACAAACGTGATAGCACGTCAGTCCTAAATCTAATGCAACTATAACACTTGTGGTTTGTCCAAAGAAAATTGAAAAATCTTTACAGTCGGTTTTTGATATATTTGAATTTGTTTCAAAGGATGCTTTCATTTCATCAATTAATTTCAGATGATTATTTGATTTTGTCTGTAGCGGATGATTTCTAATTGTTATTTTATTAAAGTTTAAATCTGGTTCCCTGCAAAGATAGTTGATTGATTTTAAGTAAACATTTTTATCACTTAATTCATAAGGTAAAAAAATTTTATTTAGATAAAAATCTTTATTCTCAGACTTAAATCGAAATGATTCTATTATTTTAAGCCTGTTAGAAGGCCAACTAAGATATTTTACATAAAATTCTAATTGAGATTTTCCAGTTATTAAAAGTGTATCTGGTGAATAGTCATCACAAAATAGATTTAGAGGTAATGGCGGTGGTGCACTATGATCATAACCTAAAATATTTTTTAATTTTTTATTTCTTAAATACTTGATTAAATCTTTCTGAAAAGGTTGACCTTCGTAAACAATTAAAACTTCAGATATATTATCAAATTCTATTTCTTTATTAATAACCTCTATCATTTGATAAGAAAGCGCAGAGAAAGAATCAAATCTAATGCTTGATTTTTTTGTTAAGATTTTACTTTGAAGAGCTAAAAAAATAAATTTTAAAAAAAATAAAGTCTTTTGCAATAAACTATTTTCTTTATAAAAAAGGAAAATATTTTTACCTATTTTTTTCGGTAATTTTTTATCCATATAAATTAATATCCAAATTACATCAAAATCATCTTCATTGTTTGTTTTAAGGTATTTGTCATGAAAGACACCGTTTTCATCAAAGCTATTATAAAATGCCCAAGAAAATTTAATTTTTTTGTAATAATGATTAAGTTTAATTGTTCTGACGTGTGAAATTTTGTTATTCACTATTCCGAATATATATTTAAGCGTGGTATAAAAATATTTTAAAATATAAATTTTTTTAATATTTGATTTTATCAAATAATAACCAGGCGTTTTTTCAAACAAAGCAAAATAAGTTTTTAAAACTGGCTTGTCTGAGTATCTTTGTGTCTGTATTGCTGCAAAATTGATAATTTCCTTTTGGCTTTCTGAAATCATCAATTTTTTTTTGTATAATAATTATTCCATGCGACTGAATGTTTTTTTCCAACTAAATCTCCAACCACATCACATTTATTACATGGGGCAAAACATCTTTTTGAATTATTCAAATTTTTTCTAACAAATTTTGACTCTTTTGATTTCCATATTTCAAAAAAAGAGTTTTTTTTCAAATTTCCTAATATCTTTTCTTTACTCCAATCATGGGAGCACATCAAAACATCACCATTGTAATCAACAAAAAACATATAACTAGGATAAGTGCACGTTTTGTCGATATATGTATTTGAAGATGAAATTTTATAATTTGCATTTTCTAAATTTCCAGCTCGGTTACTTAGTGTTAAACCAAAGTCAAGTTCTTCTGGCATATATCTATTTCTAATAACGTATTGTGATTTTTTAAGTTTTAAATTTTCACATAACTCATAGAAAGCATCTTCTTCTTTTTTACCGTCATAAACGCTTATGAGAATTGTAGATAATCCTGACTCAAAAAGTTTACTTAATCTTTCCTTATTTAAAACATCTCCATTTGTAACAATCTCTATTTTAGAATTTGGAAGTTTTTTTCTAGCTACTGCGATATCTCTATTAATATCTTTTTTGAGAAGTGGTTCATTAAAACCGCAATAAGCAAAGATACCACTAAAATCATATTTAGCTAGATCATCGCAAAGTTTATCGTGAAGTTCATTTGAAAAAAATTCATTTGCATGATTGTAATTTGGGTCGCTTCGAGGACAAAAAGAGCACTTTCTATTACACACTCCAGAATTACTTATTTCTATTATAGATGGCATCGGCATTTCGTTATCCACTAACTTGAATGCGTTATCATAAATTTTTGACTTTCTATCAATATTTGGATCGTAATATTTTTTTTTATCTATATTCATAAATTTATTTTCCCGCAGTCCATCCGCCATCAGATAAAATTGAAGTCCCGGTTATTGAGGAAGCTGACTCAGTTGTTAAAAAATAAACTATAGAAGCTATTTCCTCAATGGTTGAAAATTTTTTTAGAGGAATTTTTGACTTTATTATATTCAGTCTTTTCTTCTTTCTACTCAATTCATTTTTGCTGATTATCGTTTTAGTGGGTGAAACGGTGTTCACTCTAATACCATGCTTACCTAAATCCATTGCCATTGCTTTTGTTAGTCCCTCTAATCCAAATTTTGTCATACAATAAATTGATCTATTGAATGCTCCAACATGTGCAAGTTGCGAGCTTAATCCTATAATGCAACCTTTTATTTTATTTTTTATCATCTTCTTGGCAAAAATTTGGCTAATTTGAAAATTTGCTGACAAATTAACTTTAATCATATCATCAAGCTCATTTTTACTTACATTTGTAAAATATTTTGTATTTTCACCTGCTGCATTATTAATAAGATTATTTATTTTTGGAATTTTTTTTAATTTATTTATGAAACTCGTCTTTCTAAGATCTCCAACCATAATTTTTACATTAATAGAATATTTTTTTTCAATATTTTTTAAATTGTAAATTTGTTTCTTATTTCTGATAATTAAAATTAAATCATAATCATTTTGTGCAAATTTTTCTGCAATCCCAAATCCAATTCCCCTACCTGCTCCAGTAATTAAAGTTATTTTTCTCATTTAATTTTATAAATTTTTTTCCACTCCTGTGCATGTTTAGCACCTAAAACTGTTCCTTCTGCATTACACTCTGTGCAGGGGCTATCACACCTTTTTCCATTTAAAAGATTTTTTCTATATTTTGTAATGGTGCTACTAGTCCAAATATCAAAAAAATTTTCTTGCATAATATTTCCCATTGTTCTTCTTCTTTGCCAATCTTGAGAACAAAGAAAAATATCGCCATTCCAATCAATTAAAACTGAGTAAGAGGGATAATAACAATATGAAAAGGTATTAAGTTTATCTTGGTTTCCTACTTTAATTGTTCCAGTTCTATTTGTAAGCTTTAAACCAAAATCCTCTTTTTCACTTAACCATCTGTGTCTTAATATAACAAAGTCTTCAGGAACTTGTGCTGCGTTAGCCATTTCCGAAAATTTTTTAACTTGCTCTGGCCCATCATATAAGCTCACAAGAATTTTATTAACATTGGAATTATAAAGTTTTTTTATTTTATCTTTTGTAAGAGGATCTCCATTTGTAACAATTTCAACAAAAGCCGCCTCAGCTAATTTTTTAGAGATATTATAAATTTCTTTATGTAGTAACGGCTCACCATAGCCGCATAGAACAACTGATCCTTTATAATTTATTTCTTTAAGTTCATTGGTAAGCTTTTCAATAAGACCCATATTCATTTTTTGATAAGTATCTGGAGCAACTGACGGATCTGATTTAGGGCAAAATACACATTTTCTATTACAAACATCTATAAGGCTTAATTCAATCCAACTTGGTATAGGTACACCTTTATGATGAACTAATTGATCATCAACAATTACAGTTCGTCTTTTTATATTGATTTGGATCTGTTTATTTACTTTTTTTGTTCTTTTAAAAGATTGTATATTTTTCATAGTTATATTTTTAAAATTTTTTTTATTTCCGCTATAAGAATTTTCATATATTTTTTAGGACCTAAAGTAAATCGTAAATAATTTCTACAAGCAGCGATATTTGGAGGGTATCTTGTCAAAATCTTTTTTTTAAAAAGTTTATTGTAAATTTTTTCTTGGGTATATTTATCTTTAAATTCAACCAATATAAAATTAGCGTATGTGTTGTAAAAGTTTAAATTTATTTTTTTTAATTCTTGAATTAAATAATTTTTACCATCATTTGTTTCTTTTATATATTTATTATACTCATTTTTATTTCGAAAAATTTCTTTGATAATTAAAACAGCTAATGAGTTTATTTCATACATTGGTCTTAATTTATAAAATCTTTCTATTAACTTATTGTTAGAAATTATATACCCTGCTCTTATTCCAGCTAAACCATATGCTTTTGAAAAAGTTCTCAAAATAATCAAATTTGGAAATTTGTTTATGTATTTTGCAAAAGTATCTCTGTAAAAACCGTAATAAGCTTCATCTATTATAACGTAGCAGTTAAATTTCTTAGCTTTTTTAATAATTGATAAAACATCCTTTTTCCCAATAATTGTACCGGTTGGACTATTTGGATTGGCAAAAATTACAAACAGAGTTTTTTTGTTAATCGATTGTATGAGTTTTTTATAGTTAAGATTTAAATTATCATCATAAGTTATTGTTTTCACATTAGCCTGAAAAATTTTACTATAAATTTCATACATACCAAATGTAGGACTCAAGCAAATTATTTCACCTTTTTTTTTAGCAAATAATTCAAAACAGTGTCTTATGCCTGAGTCTGAACCAGCCGTTACAAAATAATTGCTCGATTTAAACCCATAATTTTTTTTTAATAGATCATATATTTGTTCAATTTCAGGATATGCAGAAAGGTACTTTGAATTAATTTTTCTTTTCAGTGAGTTAACGAATTTTATATTAAAATCTGAAACTCTTTCATTAGCATCGAGTCTTATCTTATTAAGTCTAGTATTTTTAATACCTCTAAATCTTCTAATAGTGTCTATATGATCTAAATATTTAAATTTTTTTTTCATAGTTAAAATTAAGGAAAAATATCGTTATAAAATTTATGGTATTTAGGATTATTAAAATCAATTAAATATTTAAATCTCTTACCCAAAAATATCCATTTTTGCCAAGATAAAGAGAGCTGTTCAGCAAATTCGAGAATAGTTGCTATTTTTTTTTTTGATTTATTATTATAATCATTAATTGCTTTATATTCTCCTTCAAATTTATTACTTCTAAAAAAATCATCAAAATATAAAACTGGTTTCGGCAAATAATTTTGATTTGACATTTCAAGAATTTTAAAAGAATTCAAAGTAGATGTATAATAATCTAAATCATTAATTATAAAACCTATGGGTGCACTTAAAAAGTTTGTTCTCTTAATAAATGGTTTTATAGTTTTTTTTACATCACCAAATATAACTTTTGATTTTTTTAATTTTTTTAAGTTTCTGTGAGCAGAAAATTTAAAATCTCCTTGCTTCCATTCATTATATCTATCAAATTTATTAAATTTATAATTTGGAAGCCCCTCTTTAAGTGTAAATCCATATATTTGAAATTCAACATCTATAATTTTGGATATTTCTACACTATGTTGCTCCAAATCAATCAAACCTTCTAAATTCCAGCACCCAAATTCAATAACAGAAATTTTCTTTATATTGAAATGTTTAGCTTGATGAGCAGCCATTAATAATCCCAATGCATAATGAGGTCTGGGCACGTCACCTTTTTTTACCATTTCAAAATACTTTTTAAAACTTGGATATTTTTTATAACTATTATATTTTTTTAATTGTTTTTTATTAAAGTATTTTAATGTGCTTTTTGAAAACATATATATCCTATTTCATAATCTATTGTTTTTAAGTCATTTAACATTTGTCACTCTCTTATTGTCAACTTTATAAATTCTGCTAAATTCTAACAAATTTTGTTTCTTGTGTGTAATGAGAAACACCGTAAGTTTATTTTTTAAATTTAATATTTCTTTAATTATAGATTTTTCTGTTTCATCGTCTAACGAAGTAGTAGGCTCATCTAAAATTAATAATTCTGGATTTCTGTATAAGGCTCTTGCAATCCCTATTCGTTGTTTTTCTCCCCCTGAAATTTTCATCCCCTTCTCGCCTACTATTTGGTCAATACCATTAGGCATTTTTTTAATTAACTTAGTTAAGCTACTTTGCTCTACAGCATAATTTAATTTTTCATTATCAATATCTTCAGGTTTTATACCAAATCCAATATTATTTTTTATGCTGTCATCCAATAAGAAAATATTCTGTGGTACGTAACCAATTTTGTTGTGATACGACTTTAAATTTAAAAAAATATCTTTTTCATCTATAAATATTTTTCCTTTACTTGGCTTTATTAATCCTAAAAGTAAATTTGACAAAGTACTTTTACCGCTTCCTGTTTCACCTAATATCCCCACGAATTCATTTTTATTAATTTCAAGATTTATATCATGAAGCACTTCAAATTTTGGATATGAAAAGCTGACAGATTTAAGTTCTATTTTAGAATTAAAATTCAACTGATTTTTTTCTAATTTTTCATAATCTTTATTTAGTTTTAAGTCATAATGCTTATTTAGTTCGATTATGGAAGGAAGTGCATATCTTAAATAATTATTTGCCATTGCTATTTTATTTATTGAGGGCAAAAGTTTTATTGCTGCAATAAGATAAATTGCCAAATACGCCATTATTGAGGACGAAGGCTCATCAGTTAATGACATAAAAATAATAAATATAACCAGAATGATAATCACTAACTCTTCAATCAATATTTTTTGAAGCTTATTTATAAATTCAAATTTATATAAAAAGATTTTTATTTCGTTGATAATATCTGTAAATTTTTTTAAAAAAAAATTTCTGTTATTAAAAATAATAATTTCTTTAATACCATCTAAAGATTGTTGTAAATTTTTTTGTTTGTCCGCCTCAGCTTTTACTCTATCCCCTCCTAGGACAAGTGTTCTATTTTTAAAAATTTTAAACATAATTATTGAAAAAAAGAATGAGAATAAAAATAGAATAATAGATAATTTAGGATTAATAAAAAAAATAAAAGCTGAAAGAGTAAAAATCACTGTAACCTCAACTAGGATTGTTATAAGAAAACTTATACAATTTACAAAAATATCACTTTCAATGTTTAAATTTGTGATAAGTTTAGATGAGTTGTTGTTTACGTGAAAACTATAATTTTGAAATAAATATTTTTCGTACAAATTATTAATTAAGTTAGCCTTTGTTCCCATTACAAATTTGCTCTCTATAAAATAGAAAAAGGCAAGAAACAGATTTTTAAATAGAAAACATGCAAATACTATTAAAATCAAAAATATTAATAAATTATTCTCTTCAATTTTTATTATATGCATTTTCGAACTAATTAAATTTTTCAAACCCAATACATCTTGATCTGAAAAAAACTCGATCAAAGGTATTAGTGAACTAATTCCTAAAATTTCAAAAAAAGCAGCAAATAAAGATAAAACAATTACAAAAGACAAGTTTTTTTTGTCCTTAGTTTCCAAAAGGTTTAAAATTTTTTTTATCATTTAATAATTTTGTGAGATCTTAAGAACTTGTACTCATTTAATGTTTTTTTTAGGGGTGTCTTCAAAATATTGGAAATTTCAAAGATATTTCTTTTCCCATTGGCATAAGCTAATAAATGTTTTCTTAATATTAGCTCATCTGAATATGTATTTTTTTTTGAGAATTTTGGATAAAGATTTCTTTTTCCTAAATTTGGTTCTCCAAAATGTACGTATTTTGGTTTAAAACAACTTTCAAAGCAGTCGATTATTGTTTTTATAACTTCGAATGAACCTTGAAGTCCTTTTTGTGTTACTACACTAAAATCATCTTTATTTGTATGATACTCAGGATATTCTTTTGACCTTGAAAAACTACATAATGGTAATTCTATTCCTGGTGCACAATATTGCCTTTCATCGCTACCTCTGAACATGTAAGAGTATTTTTTTACTTTTTGTAAATTTCTTAATGAAGACTCCATGGCCATGTCTGCTAGAGTGTTACCATAAGGCGAACTAACGTAGCTGTAAGATCTCTCATCACCAACACAGGTAAGATTGAAACCACAAATAACATTCTTTTTTAATTCAGATTTATATTTAGATAGATAGGCAATCGATCCTATCGTTTCAGGATGTAATACAAATCTGTAAGTAAAAAGTGATTTTGGGTAATTCTTTTTTTTATACAACATAATTGCATTCAGCAATGTTGGTCCAGATAATTCATTATTGGCCATAGATGGGTGACAAAAATAACTACTAAAAAAAATTTCTTGTTTTTTTTTACCTTTAAGTTTTGAGTGAATTATATCTAAATAACCTTTCTTTAGTGATGAATTTATAAAAACTTTATATTTTCCCTTAGGTAATTTCTTTTTTTGTTTCTCTGATAGACAAAATCCCCAATCTCGATTGTAGTAACTTGTAACGTAGGGTATTGCTGATGGTTGTTTTTTTTCAGTAAAAATTCTTTTTAAAATTTTATTTTTAGATAAAACTTTTTTAATCGGAATAGAGTATCCGACCAAGTGTAAATTATTTTTTTTAAATTCTGCAAATTTTTTTCCTGATTGATGTTGAATAAATGCATCTTTTACATTCCATTCATATGGAATGGTCCAATCAAAAACTTTTTTCCCAGTTTTGAATTTAAGATTTTTAAATTCAGGATTTAACCTCTTAAAATATTTTATTGTAAGTCTATTACCCTCTCCAGTTAAAGATCTACAAATTGGAAAAAGATCTTTTGCCCATTTTAGCATTGGGTAAATATTTTTTTTACTATCTTTTTTTGAGAAAAACATCTGGCTGGTATCCCTTTTTTGAATAAAAAATTTTAAATTCTTTTTTATTCTTTCTATAAAATTCTTTTAAAGCTTTTGTTTCTCCAGACTTTCCTTTTTGATTTCCTTCATCAAAAATTATATACCCACCTTTTGAAACTTTTTGTGCTAACTCTTCTAATATTACTTTCGTTGTTTCGTATAAGTCACAATCTATATAAATTATTGAAAATTTTTTAAATTTTTTCGAATAAGATCTTAAATTCATTATATCGTCGTCAATTAATTGAATATTTTTTAAATCAAAAAATTTAATAATATATTTTATAAAATGTTTATCTCCTCTGAAGCTATTTCTTTTGAAATTTTGTGGCATACCTTTAAAATGATCAAATCCAAAGATTTTTTTTTTTATTTTAAAGAAATCTAAAAATTTTTTGAATGAGATAAGGTTATTACCATTCCATACACCTAATTCAATAATATCACCTTTAATATTTTTGGTAACTCTAACTAATTCAAAACAAAAAAGAAATTTAAACAAAGCCTTATCTCCAATAAATGACCCTGTATTTTTTAAAAGAAAATCAGAACTAATTTTTTTTCTATATTTAGTTAAAATATTTAAATATTTTTTTGATGAAAGATCGTTATTATAAAAGTTCATTTTGATAAAGCGCCTCGATCTTTTCCAAATACTTTCCTGTAGAATTCCCCTACACTGAAGCTGTCTTCTTTTTGAGTAGTGTCCTCTTTTCTAATAGCCAGCAAATATTTTTGAAAATCATTAAGTCTTTGCTTTGTATTATTTGTTAAAAATTTCTTATAATTTAAAAGTTGTGGCTCATTTCTTTTTTTTATTTGTAAAAAAATTGTTTTTCTATCTTCACCACTTAAATTTTCTGCCCCTGCATGCCATGTGTTTAAATTCAAAATAACTACAGTTCCTGCTTTTACAATTGTTCGAATCTCCCTTGGATCATCTTTTGAAGTATCTATATAATCTTCGGGCCAACCTAATAGTTTATGAGTCTTAGGAATAATCCTGGTCGCACCATTCTTAATCTTGGTATCATCCAAATAAATATAACACACTACTCCTGAGTAATTATCGTCATTTTTTTTTCTAGGAAAAATATCAATATGGTATGCTTGTCTGCCAGAATTTTTTTTAGGATTTCTAAAATTTAATCCACTGATTTTTATATCATCTTTTATCACTTCGTAAGCAGCTGCTAATATTTCTGGAATTAATATAATTTTTCCAAATGCTTCATCTTTATTAATCAGGTTTCCTAACCGATCTGAGCCAGGTTCAAAATATTTTCCAGTTTTAAAGTTTTTTTCTTTTCCTTCCCAACCACCTTTAGAACCTTCTTTAGCAATCAAATCTGAACATAATTTTTTGAGATAAGTTAAATTTTCTGAGATAAATTTTGGACTTTTTAAAATTAAATAACCTTCTGACTGCAAAAATTTTTTTTGGTCAAAAGTTAAAGTGTTATCGTTTATATTTAACTTTTTAAACAAATCTGCAGTAGATTTTATAATACTAGTTTTTTTTTGTTGATCAAATTTCATAAAATGTTACACATATATATCGTTCATTTATTGAACAGTAAAGATAAAAAACAAAATTGATGTTAAATTAGATGAATTTTGCGAATTACTTGTTATTTTACAAAAAAAAACTTAAAAAGAAAATTTTTGTTAACAGAGATCTTACATATCAAAAACTTTGTGCTCTTATAAACCTCTATTCAAAAAAGTTCTTTCACCAAAAAGGAATTATTTATGGTTTATCTTTAGAAAATAATGAAAATTTTTTAGTTTTTTATCTTTCTATTATTAAATCTGGAAATATAGTAATGTTAATTGAAAAAGGTCTTTCTTCAGAAAGGTACGAGGAAGTTATTCAAAAATACAAGTTAAATTTTTTAATTACGGAATATGATAATGATTACAAAGAATTTACAAAAGAACAAATAAGTATTAAAGAAAACATATCTGAAGAAAAAATCTTCTTTTATAAAAGAAAAAATTTTTCTTTTATAAAATATAAAGCTGGAACTGCATTAATTCTTTTAACATCAGGATCAACGGGAGAGAAAAAAGCGGTTATGTTGAGTCATCAAAATTTAATTTCGAATACGGATTCAATACTTAAAATTCTCCCAATTGATAAAAAAGATATAGTAAACTTACTCCTGCCTAACAGTTACTCCTTTGGTCTTTCAATAATCAATACACATTTAAAAAAAGGTTCTAGTATTTATGTACACAACTCTCCTTTCGTGGGGTCTATAATTAAAGAATTAAAAAAATATCGTTGTACATCTTTTTACGGTGTACCCTCGACTTTTGAAATACTTTTAGAAAAAACAAATTTTTTAAAAAATAAGTTTCCAAGGTTGAAATATATTGCTCAAGCTGGTGGACATTTAAACAAAAAATTTAAATTACAAATTTTAAAAAAATTTAAAAATAAATTTTTTATTATGTATGGATTAACTGAGGCGGCACCAAGATTATCATTTGTTCCGCCTTCTAAATTATCTAAAAAAATAGAAAGTATCGGAATTCCTATACCTGGGGTAAAATTTAAATTATTTAAATATCAAAAAAATTTTACTCAATTAGGGGTAAAAGGAAAAAACATTATGACTGGGTATTTAAATGAAAAGAAAATGAATAAATATTTCAATCAATCTTATTTTTTAACAGGTGATTTGGCAATCAAAGATAAGGACGGTTTTTTTTATATAATTAAAAGAATTGATAAAACCTCAAAAAGATTTGGTTATAAAATTAATTTACCTTTAATGGAAAGAATAATTGAAAAAAATCATTTATGTAAAAAATGTAAATTTTTTCTTCTTGAGAATAACGATCTCGTATTATTTATTTTTTTTAATGAAAAAAAAAATAATACTACAGAAAATCAAATGATTATAAGAAAGCTTTTGAGATCTAAATTTGCTAGCTATGAAATACCCTCAACTATTTATTTTTTAGATAATATTGAAAAATCTTTCTCAAGAAAATTAAACTTTGACGAAATGTTATCAAAGTTTTATTTAAATAAGAATTGAATATATGGTGTTTTTTTTAATTTTAAATTTAAAAGTCATTATTTTTTTTCTAGAAAAATAATTTGTCAAAATAAAATTCTTTTTATTTGCAATTTTCCATTGATATTTAGAAAAAAACTTCACATTTTTATTGGTGCAAAAAAGAAGGTTTTTCAAACCTTTTTTTATTAAGAAATGATTATTGTATTTCATTAAATTAGATGAATAACCTTTTTCTCTAAATTTTTTTTTTATTACTATTGAGTCTAATAGAAGATAACTTTTTTCCTCTCTTGTAGTTTTAATTTTTCTTTTTCTAAAAGAAGTATAACCGATTAACACATTTTTATAAAACATCAAATTATGATAATCATTATTTTTATAATTAATTTTAAAATGTTTTTGCTGGGAAGTAAGACCATTTCTCCAAGTCTCATCTTTCAATAATAATATATTTTGAATAATTTTTTTTGTTAAATTTTTAGTTTTAAGAGATTTAAGTTTAATCACCTAATCTTAGAAATTTTTTTTGCTATTTTGGTAATTCTAATATCATCTTTGTAAATTTGAGATAGTATCTTACTTGTTTTTCTTGGGTCTAACCTTAAAGCTAATTTTAATAAGTCCATCCAATTTTTGTTATTTTTGGACCTTAACTTTTGAATTTGATCAACAAATTTAAGACGTTGTTTTAATTTTAAATTTTTTTTCTTTTTCATTAATTTAATCTTCCAAATTTTTTTGGATAATTTGAGAAATTAATAGATTTATTTACATCTTTTATCTTTTTTTCAAATAAATCTATCATATAAAAAAGCTTTTCTAGAACCTTAAAGTACTTATCGATGATTTTTTTATTGTGTTTTACACATGTATAAATAGAATTCGTGGCTAAAAAACCCTCTTTAAGCATTTCTTGAATTATAAATAATTTATATTTAGGCCAATTTTTTGAGTCAATTGTAAAACTACATAAAGAGGGAATGCCTTGTATATTTAAGTTAAAATCAAATTTCTTATCTAATTTTTTGAATTTTTTTAGAATATATTCTCCATTAGACTTAATTATTTTCCAAGACTTAATTTTTTTCATTTTATTCAGAGTGCTTATTGCAGCTGCGTAACCAATTTTTTCAGTCCAAAATGTGCTGCTAATAAAAGTTTCATCAGTGTTTTTCATGTATTTATCTTTTCCAATTACTGCAGTAATCGCGTATCCATTACCCAAAGCTTTTCCAAATACTGCTAGGTCCGGATTAACATTATATGTTTTATGTATTCCTCCAAAATTTTGCCTAAAACCAGTAGTGCATTCATCAAAAATTAAAATTATATTTTTTCTATTTGCTAAAGACCTTACTTTTTTTAAAAAATTTTGTTCTGGTTTAAAATTTCTTATTACCTCCATACATATTATTCCAATTTTTTTTTCTTCTATAATTTTTTTAAGATAATTAAAATCATTATAATTAAAAGGAAATACAGTATCCTTGAGATTTTTTGGAACTCCTTTTATTTTCAAACCTGAAATTAAATGTTTATTTAAATTTTTATTAGATTGTAAATTTGTAGCCAAATACCAATCATGCCATCCATGATATCCACAAATCGCAACATTTGTTTTATTAGTAGAAGCTCTAGCTATTCTTATTGCTATTGAATTTGCTTCCCCCCCTGTTCTTGCAAACTTTACCTTACCTGCCCAGGGATGGATGCTAATCATTTTTTTAGCTAAAATTACTTCTTCAGGACAGTTTAATGTGGACATGTTACCACTCTTAACAGCTTTGGTAACTGCTAGATCTACATCTTTATCATTATAACCTAAAACATTAGTTCCAACTCCCATTAAACTCATGTCATAATATTTGTTACCATCTAAATCCCAAACTAGACATCCGTTAGTTTTCTTAAAATACGCTGGCCACTTATTTGGTAGAAACATTTCAGGTTTTTTCGATAACAGCATATTTCCATTAGAAATTATTTTTTTAGCAAATTTATAGAGTTTTTGTCCCTTATATGTTTTAATTTTTTTCATCAAACAATTTTTCTTTTGTGCATATTATTTATTTTAAACCATTTTTGTTTTTTTTTACTATTTACCCTTAAAACTTCTCTATAAGAAAAATTTTTATTTGATCTAAAGTGCTTATAAATATTGTTAATTAAAATTAAATCCTCTTTATAATCAACTGTAAGTCTATAATTTGATAAATCAATTTTATTTTTTAAATTATACTTTTTAATATTTTTTAACCTTCTCATTAATGGTGTTACATGCTCTTTATCTGAGATGTTTTTAGCTGTGAGAAAGCAATATTTTAATAGTTTAGATGAGAAAATTTCAACATCCATTCCATCAGGAAATGTCGGCGGGTTTACGTTGGATAAATAATCATATTTTTTACTTTGAGCTATTCTGATTAGTTTTTCGACAATTTTTTTATCAAATATGGGGCAGTCAGAAGTTACTCTAATGATAAAATCTGAAGGAAAGTTAGTTGAAGCTTTATAAAATCTTTTTAAAACATTCGCTTCTGATCCTAAAATATAATTTATTTTTTTCTTTTTAAGTATTTTTTTAAGTGTAAAGTTTTTTTCTGTATCAGGAAGCAAAGTAACAATTTTGTCGATTTTTTTAATTTTTTTTGCTCTTTCTAAAAAAATCTCAATTAAACTTCTACCGCATATTTTTTTTAAAATTTTGTTCTTTAATCTAGATGATCCGGTTCTAGCTTGTACAAATAGATTGTATTTTAATTTTCTTACCATAAATAAGGTAAAATAAGTTTTAATTTTCTAGTTCTCAATTTACTAAAATTATATTTTTTTTTAGATACTTTGTAATGAATAATTTTTTTTAATTGTTCCAAGTTATCAATACCTACTACAATTTTATTTATATTTTGTTTATGTATAAATTCTAAACATGACTCAAGTTGGTTAAGATTATGTTCCTTATTCCATTTAAACCATTTTTCGAAAATTTTTTTAAATATTAAAAATTTTTTTGGGAGATCCTTTTTCTTCAATAATAATAAGCCCTGCAAAAATATTGATCTTGCATGAATCTCGATTTTTTGTTTCTTTAATTTTTTGAACCATGCGCTATATATAAGTCTCTGATCAAAAACATTTAAAGGTATTTGTATAAAATCTATTTTAAATTTTTTATAAAAATATTTAATTTCTTCAGGGTTATAAATTGAAATACCAATTTGTTTTATCATCTTTGAGTCTTTTAATTTTTTCAAAAAATTAAATCTTTCTTTTCCTTTCTTGCCTTTAATATCTTTAACATTATGAAACATAATTCCATGAATCTTTTCGGTTTTAAGATTAGTAAAAGATTTTGAGATGCTTAAGTTAGTGTTTTTTTTGAATTTGACTTTAGTATAAATTTTTTTTTTTAAATTAATTTTTCCAATTAACTTCTCGTTTTTATATGTTTGAGCGGTATCAAATACTAATTTATTTTTAATCTTCAAATATTTAATTATCAATTTTTTTTCATTATTACTTATTCTTTTAAATTGATTTTTAATACCATAAGCATTGTTAAAATTAGCAGTGCCTATTATTAACTTATTTAAATAATTTTCCATTCTACTTCTCTATCTAGGGAATAGCTCCCATAAATAAATGTCCTGAATGTTTCTTTAGATAAAAATTTTGAAACTCCGTGGTATGAATTTGGAGAAGATAAAAAAATAAAAAGTTGCCCTGCTTTTGGTGGAAAACTGTGAGTTTTTTTCACATGTAACGCGTCCGGAAATCGTCCTAAATCTTTTTTTCCGTTCTCAGATTTATAAACCTCAAATGAACCTCCCTGTTTTTCATCAATAGTATTTAAATAAATTAAAAATGATATTACTCGTGTTTCTCTGTCTCTATGAGCTTTTCTAAAATAACCGAACTCAGATTTTGAAAAATCCATATCAAGATTTAGAGTTTCTGGGAAAAATTGAGATATAAATTTTTTTTTTCTTAAATGTTTAAGTAAATTAAACTTTTGTTCACCATAAGATTCTTTTGAAAATTTAGCTTTTTTAAGAAGTGGCCTCCAAATATTTTTAGTTTTGTCATTCAAAAGTAATTCTTTAAATCTTTCATATACATCTTCAGAATTAAATTGATTATAAAGATTAGAAATATTAGGATAATTTTTTAAATATTCGTTAAATTTATTTGAACCTTTGTTAACTCTGCGTCTTCCATTCATAACTAGGTCATCAAAACTAGAAAAGTTTTCTATTTCTTCTCTTAGATTTTGAGAGGTATGTAAATCTAAAAAATCGTTAATATATCCAATTGGATAATCCGTATTTAATAAATTAAATTTTTTTTCATCTAAATGCATGTTTATTTATTATCTTTTTCTTAAGTAAATTAAAATCTTGAATCTCATCTATGTCAAAACCTGAGTCTGTTCTGATCTCTAATGGCAGTGGCTTATTACACAATCTGTCTTTGTATTTTGTATATATTTCCCTTTTAGCTATAAATGCTGCACTATTAACAATATAGAAATTTTGCAAATCTTGAGTTCTAGGCCATTTTTTTTCGTCTCTATTATGAGATATCCACTTCCGATCACTATTTAAAATAAATTTTTGTATTCTATCAGCACTAAAGGCACTTTTTGTCCTTTTATTTACTTTTTTAAAAAAATCATTGATAAATTTTTCATAATCTTTTTCGTTAAATAAAGGACTTGTAACATGAGTCCATAAAATGAACTCTCCATTACAAATCTTTGGTACGTAGTGGATTAGTTTATCAAGCGAGTCATCTGTAGCTAAATTTTTTGGTCTATGGTTTACCCTAATCCAAGGAAATTTTAAAAGATATTTTTTTATTCTATCACAATCGGTTGAAACTACAAATTCTAATTTTTTTTTAAGTTTTTTTTAAGTTTTTTAAGTTGATTAATTTTTATTTCTGTTAGCCCGAATTTATGATGGGGAAGAGGTTTAATATTTTTATTTTTAATTCTTTTACTTCCCTTTCTTATAGGTAAAAATATACTAATCATGTATAAAAGCGTTTATTTTTTTAATATTAAGAAAAGTGTTTGTTAAACTTTGAGACTTAACTCCTAAATTTTTAAGACGGATAATGCTTTCTTGAGTTTCTTTCATTACAATTCTTCCTTTCTCGGTCTCTGGATTTCCATCAAAAAAAGCTACATTAAAATTTTTTATTTTTAAATCTTTGAAGGCTAGTCCAGACAATAAAATAGGGTTTAAAGCTATTGAGTTGGATTTTACTAATTTTATTTTCTTATTTAATTTCAAATTTTTTGGAAAAAAATCTTTTTCTGCAATAATTCCAAATAAATTAATATCATTTAATAAATTTTTATTTTTATTTAAAGTAATTTTTTTAATCTCACTACCGCTTAAAATAAGTATGGTTGGATTTTTAATTCTTATCTTAAGTTTAACAAAATTAAATAAAGCTCTACTACCACTTAATACAATTGGTGTTTTTAAATTTAAGCTCTCAAAAAAAAATTCACCATAATCTAAAAAAGACGATCCTCCACCAATTATTACTGGAGGATATTTAGGATTTTTTATCCTTTTTAAGCTTTTTATATTGTTAAACTCAATTTTTCCTAAGTTTTTCTTCTTATTAGAGATCACTTTTACAGCTGTTCCAGGATCAAGTCTTCTATTCTGTATTAAATCCATCATTTCACTTTGAGAAAAACCATTAGCTGCTGCAAAAGCATATGCGAAAGAACTTCCCCATTCTAATTTTTTCTTAAGTTCAGTAAATTGTTCAAGCAAAAAATTAAGTTCAAATCCTGATATCTTTTTGTTTTTTGATGATAGAATACCTAACAATAACTCAGTTTCAGCATTACCTGCACCTCTACCCATACCTGTAAAAGTGGAGTCAATTATTTGACAACCGTTATCATAGGCAATTAAAGAATTGGCCAAAGCTAATCCACTATTATTATGAAAATGACATCCAATTTTTGTTTTAGTTTCAAAATAATCTTTTGCCTTATAAAAAAAATTTTGTGTTTCTTTTGGTGTCAGTGAGCCATAACTGTCTACAAATGATATTGCATCCACTTTTCCAGCAAGATTAGTGAATATTTTTTTTAAAATTGCTTCATTCTTCCACCATTTGCTAAGATACATTATATTAGCATTGATTTTGATTTTTTTAAATTTTTTTCTAATAAGAATTATTATTGATAAAAATTTTTCTATTTGATTGTGTGGAACAGCAAACCTTATACCATCGATTATCTCTCCTTTGTTTTGTAAAATAGATAATATTTCTTTGTTATTTGAAATTTCTTTCAAATTTATCATTGCATATATTTTTTGATTTTTTCTTAAAATTTTTTTTGTTTTAAAAATTACATCTTCATTTAAATGATAAAAAAGACCATTATCGTCTTTATTATTTGAAAAATACCCTAGCTCAATATTGTTAATAGGCAATTTTGAAACTGTCCTTAAATAATTATTTACCAACTCTTTGGAAAAGTTCCATCTAGTATAATATCCTCCATCTCTAAGTGTACAATCTAATATTTCCATCAGTTATTTTTTTTTTCCACTAATTTTCTTCGCTCGTCGTTAGTAAGGTCTGTAGTGTATTTACTTTTATCAAAAATATGTAAATTTTTATCAAGATGATTAGTGTTGTGGGCGTCATCGACTGAATATCTTAAAGTCCATCTAATTTTTTTTCCAAAATTAGGAATCGACGAATGCAAACAAAAAGGACTAAAAATTAAACAATCACCTACTTTTAAATTTTCTACTGTGATTTTTTTAAAATTTTTTGTAAATTTTTTTTCCACATATTCGTGACCGTTAACTTCGGAAATTTTATGTTTAATTGGGCCTAATTTGTGTGAACCTTCGTAGATATTAATTCCACCTGTCAGCTCTCCCTCTGACATTGGTGCCCAAATGATTGCAGATCTAAAACTAGTGTAAGGGATGCCTCTTAAATCCTGGTGAAGATTAAGTAGATATTTTTTATTATCAGGCTCTATAGCTGTAATATCAGAAGATAAAAAAATAGGTAATTTATAACCAATTTTTTTAAGCATGTTCATTAAAGATTTATCGTATAGCAATCTATTTATTCCAAAAATATTATAAAAAGTCTTATAAATATTAGATCTTAATTTTTTATTTCTTGAAATTTGATTAAATAAATAATCAATATCATTATTTTTTTTATTAGGTAATTTTTTATTTTTAATATAAGGTAACATAATTTTAATCATAGAAAGCTTAACGTCATTAAGTAAATCTAAATTAATAATATTTTTTTTAATTAAATATCCTTTTTTTTCAAATTTTTTATAATCTGCTGAATTCATCTTTAATCCTTTTTGCTATCGATTCTTCTGAGAGCTGATTTTTTTCCAAAATATATTTATACTCCCCGCTTATATTATAATTATCTCCTAAACCAAGTCTGATTAATTTTGAGTCGGTTTTTAATTCTGCGAGTACTTCTGAAACTGCTGATCCTAGCCCGCCATTTATACTATGTTCCTCTATAGTAAAAATTAATTTGCTTTTAGAAGCGGCTTCTTCAATTCTTTTTTTATCTATTGGCTTTATTGTATGAAAATTTATTAATTCAGTATGAATATTAAATTTTTTCAAAATTTTTGAAACTAATAAACTTTTATGAACCATCGATCCACAAGCAAAAATAGAAATATTTGTGCCGTCAATAATTTTAATGCTTTTCCCAATCTCAAACTTGTAATCTTTTTCATAAACTATAGGGTTATTTGAACCACCAGTTAATCGTAAATAAACTGACTCATGATGATCAATAGCAGCATTCACAGCTTTCACCGTTTCTAAACAGTCTGCTGGTGAAACTACTGAAATATTTGGAATTGATCTGATTATTGCCACATCTTCGATAGAACAGTGGGTATATCCCAGAGTTCCTAAAACTACACCGCTAGCTATACCAGTAAAACATATTTTGTTTTTCATGTAACCTAAATTTACTTTTATTTGCTCACAACATCTTAAAGTTTGAAAGGGAGAAAAAGTTGTTGTAATGATTTTGAAACCTTCGCTAGACAAACCTGATGCTACACCAATCAGATTTTGTTCAGAGATACCAACATCAATATATTGATTTGGAAGTTGCCTTTTATATCTATCTAATCCAGCCGAAGTTGAAACATCGGAGGTTAAAACAATGAGGTTTTTTTCTTTCTTTCCAATCTCGAGACAAGCAAGTCCAAATGTAGCTCTAGATCCTATTTGTGACCAAGTTTTTATATCTCTTTCGCTAATTGCCATTTTTTTTCTCCCATTTATCTTTAAATAAACCAAGAAGATAGCAATCTAAATATTTTCCATTTACGTAATCATGGTTTTTTAACACCCCTTCTCTTTCGAAGCCCCAAATTTTTTGTGTAAGTATCGAAATTTTTTCCGAAGTTGCAGCTGAATATAATTTTCTAAAGTTCATTGTAAAAAATAAATGATCAATAATTAAATCTTGAGACTCTTTAAAAATTTCTAATCTATTAATTAAATTTTTTTTCATATCTATAACAAGTGATAAAGTGCACGTTCTAGAAAAAAAGTTAAAGTTATATGCAGCTACCATTCCTACAAGTTGTGAAGATTTTTTTACAACTACCCCTAATTGAATTTTATTGTCAGTTTGTTTATTAGATTTTATCTCTTTTTTAGATGCGATGTTTTTCTTAAGATATTTTACTTGTTTTTCTATTGTATTAGGAAATTTTCCAGTCTCTAAAAGCTCTGTGTTTTTTTTATAATTGAACCAGTTATACCAATCTGAGTCTCTAGCTATTTTTTCGTCTAAAACTACAAGATCTACAATTTTTCCTATTAAGAAGGTGTCAAAAGATTTATTTTTTTTCATACTCATCTAATTCTTTTAATGCTATTTCATAATTATTTTTTACTAAAATTGAGTGATGCCATTCATTATTATTTTCAAATAGACTTACACCCTTACCTTTAACTGTATTTGCAATTATTGCTTTTGGTTTATTGTTTGTGGTATTGATTGTTAAAGTATTATTTATGCTCTCTATATTATGACCATCTATTTCAATAGTATGCCAATTAAAGCTTTTAAATTTGTCAATTAAATTATCTAGATTCAAAATATCTTGATTTTTTCCAGTTTGTTGTAAATTATTCTTGTCAATTATTACTGTTAAATTATCAAGTTTAGCATGCGCTGCGTACAATGCTGACTCCCAAATCGATCCCTCATTACATTCACCATCTCCTACAATTATATAGGTATGAAAATTTTTATTTTTCCTTTTAGCCGCTAAAGCAACACCGATTCCTAATGAGACACCCATACCTAAACTTCCAGTTGAAAACTCAATACCTTTTTCCTTATTCATAACTGGATGACCTAATAAAAAACTTCCAGATTTTTCAAAATTTTCCAATTCTGACTTTGGAAAAAATTTTTTTTCAGCTAATGCTGAGTACAATGCTAAACACGCATGACCTTTGCTTAATATTAATCTATCTCTATTTTCGTCTAAAGGATTATTTGAGTTAAACTTCATTACTTTGCCATATAGAACAGCAATTATATCTGAAATTGAAAGTGCTCCGCCTATGTGAGCACTTTTCGCTCCTGCAGAAAAAGCAGCAAGTAAAATGTTTTTTCTTATCTTTGTGGAAAATTGTTTTAAATCTTTTAAATTCATTGAGAACCACCATCAACGTTTATATTTTGACCTGTAATATATGAAGACAGGTCCGAAGCAAGAAAGAGAGCAACATTAGCAATTTCATAAGGTTCTGCAATTCTATTAAGAGATATTTTTTTTATCTCTTCACCAATTATAGTTTTATCGGTATTATTTTTCATTAAGTCTGTGTCAGTTAATCCAGGGCAAATTGCATTTACTCGAATTTTCTTAGATCCTAATTCCCTAGCTAAAGTTTTCGTGGTAGAAGAAATAGCAGCTTTTGAGCTTGCGTAAGCAAATCTTCCCTTATCATTTCTCGTATATGCAGTTGAAGATATGAAGATTACACTTCCATTACCAGACCTAAGCATTAATTTAGTTATTCCTTGTGTAAAATGAATTTGTGAAAAAAAATTTACCTCAAAAAGATCCTTTAAATTTTTCTCTGAAGTCATGTGAAATAGTGAGTTTTTAACAACTCCAGCAACATTAACTAAAATCTTAATTACCTTTCCCAAGGCGTTTATTTTAATTATTGCATCTTTAATCTCATCTTTATTTTGAAAATCAAAATATATTTTGTTAATAACTACTTTGTTTTTTTCCTCTAGTGATTTACAGAAATTTGAAAACTCCTCATTTTCTTTTCTAATACAAGCTATACAATTAATTCCCTCTTCTGAAAATTTTTTTAATATTGATTTACCAATACCCTTGTTACAACCAGTAATCACAGCAGTTTCGTTCTTTAGATTAAACATTAAATTAATTCTTAATCTTGTTATAATTAATACCAACAAATGGGATTTTTAAAGGAGCATTATCTTTTTTTAAATACGGTAGTCTCTTTAGGGGATTAAATCTTTCAGTTATTGTAATTCTGACAGAATCCTTTTTTTTGTTATTATATCCTGAGTGGACTAATGAAGATAAAAAAATTACAGCAGAACCTGCTTTTACGTTTAAATTAACTTTTTTAAATTTTTTCGCAACATTATTACTTATGTGTGTGTATTGTTTTGTCCAACTTTTTTTACCTAGTCTTGGATGTTCTAAAGAGTGTTTAAAATAACCGTGACAATGAGAATTTTTATAAATACTCATACCTCCATTTAATGCATTTGTATCAAAAAGCGGTGACCAAAATACAATTGTGTCTCTTGCAAACTGGCTAGTCTCCTGGTGAGGATCAAGAAGCTTATCATTTTCATCATCATGAACATGAATAGCTGGCCTACCTGAAAATATAACCTTTGTGTTAAAAAATTTTTTAATAAAATTAATCAACTGTGGTTTGTGAAGCTTTCCTAATAAGTCAATATTATAAGGAGCCATATCATACCAGTGACCTTTTAATTTAGGTTTTTTTTTTTTTATTTTTTAATATTTTTTTTGAAGATCTTTTATATTGTCTTTTTCAATATAATTTAAAGTCTCCAATAATGAGGCTTTAATTTCTGAAAGTTCCTTTTTATGAAAATAATTTTCAAAAATATAATAACCATTATCAATAAGGTTTTTGCTAATTTTTTTATAATTAAATTTATTTATATTTCTAAACATATTAAAAATGTACTATAAATTACTTGATTGTTCAATATTTGAACGCTATAAATAGTTAAATTATGAAAATAAATAATGAAGATAATTTAAAAGTCCTTATAAATATCAAAAAAAATCCTAATTTATCTCAACGAAAATTAGCAGAAGACGTTGGTATAAGTTTGGGTAAATTGAACTATTGTATAAGCGCGTTAAGAGACAAAGGCTTAGTAAAAATTAAAAATTTTAAGAATAACCCTGACAAGTTAAAATACTGTTACTACTTGACCCCTAAAGGCATGAAAGAAAAAACTAAATTAACTCTTAATTTCATGAAAAGAAAAATGAACGAATATGATGAGTTAAAAAGAAATTTAGAAAATTAGCTTTTAATGTTTAATAACAAAAATATATTAATTACAGGCGGAACAGGTTCTTTTGGAAATAAATTTACTGAGCAAGTATTTAAAAAATTTAGGCCAAAAAAACTAGTAATTTATTCCCGAGATGAGCTAAAGCAATCTTTAATGGCTAAAAAATTTACCTCATCAAGAATAAGATTTTTCATTGGTGACGTAAGAGATTTAGATAGATTAAATCTTGCTATGGAAGGAGTTGATTATGTCATTCATGCTGCTGCCTTAAAGCAAGTCGATGTTGGCGAATACAACCCGATGGAAACTATAAAAACAAATATTATTGGAGCAGAAAATGTTGTTAAGGCATCTATTAACAACAAAGTTTCAAAAGTTATAGCCCTTTCAACTGACAAAGCTTCAGATCCAATTAATCTTTATGGAGCCACAAAGCTAACCTCCGACAAAATTTTTACTTCAGCAAATAATATTGTTGGTTTTAAACCTATTAAATTTGCAGTAGTAAGATATGGGAATGTTATAGGTTCAAGAGGAAGTGTAGTAGAAATTTTTAAAAATCTTATTAAAAGTAATTCAAAAGTATTACCAATCACAGATAAGCGAATGACTAGATTTTGGATTTCCCTACAACAATCAGTTAATTTTGTAATTAAATCTTTTATGAGAATGTCGGGAGGAGAAATTTTCGTGCCTAAAATTCCTTCAATAAAAATTGTTGACTTAGCAAAAGCAATGGGACCAAGATTAACACAAAAAGTTATTGGTATTAGACCTGGTGAAAAACTCCATGAAAAAATGATATCTAATAATGAAGCACATTTAACACTTAGTTTTAAAGATCACTACATAATAAAACCAAGTATAAAGTTTGAGACAAAAATAAATTATAAAAAAAATAAGTTGAAAGAAGTAGGCAAAAAGGTTTCTGAAAATTTTGAATATACCTCTGACAAAAATGAAACATTTTTAAACGAAAAACAAATTTTAAAAAATAATATTTAAATTTTAATTATAATTTATGATACCTTACGGAAAACACCATATTGATGGTAACGATATTAAGGCAGTTACAAAGATACTGAAGAGTAATAATCTTACACAAGGCCCTACAATACTGAATTTTGAAAGGGCTATATCTAAATTTGTAGGTTCGAAATACGCTGTTGTTGTTTCAAGTTGTACCGCTGGTCTTCACATTGCATCAATGGTTGCAAAAAACTTGAAAGGAAAAAATTTGCTTACTTCTCCGGTATCATTTGTGTCAACTGCTAATTCATCTATATTCACCGGTGGAAACACAATTTTTTGTGATGTTGATCCTTTAACTGCAAATCTTTCTATAAGTGAAATAAAAAAAATATATAAAAAAATAAAAATAAATTCTATTTCTCCAGTGCATTTTGGCGGATTACCTTGTGACATGAAATCTTTGTATAAATTAAACAAAAGTATAAAAGCTACAATATACGAAGACGCAGCTCATGCTTTTGGTGCTAAGTATGACAAAAAAAATAGAGTGGGTAGCTGTAAATACTCTGATATGACGGTTTTTTCTTTTCATCCAGTTAAATCAATAGCTATGGGTGAAGGAGGTTGTATTACAACAAATAATAATAAAATCTATCACCAACTTTTAAAACTTAGAAATCATGGAATTCAAAAAGATAAAAAATTATTTATTAGCAAGTCAAATTATAAAAATTCCAATTGGTACTATGAAATGCAGGAACTAGGCTATCATTATAGATCAACTGATATTCAGTGCGCTTTAGGTTTTTCTCAACTTAAAAAGATAAACAAATTTTTAAATAAAAGACTTAAAATTGCAGAAAAATATGATTACGAATTTTCTGATTTAAAAAATGCATTTCCTCTACAATTTCAAAAAAGAAAATTAAGTAGCAACCATTTATACATTTTATTAATAAATTTCGACAAAATTAACAAAAGTAGAAGTCAACTAATGGATGAATTTAAAAAGAAAGGAATTATTACACAATTGCATTATATACCGATTTACAAACAACCTTTTTACAAACATATTACAAAAGTTAAAAATTTTATAAATACGGAAACATATTTTAAAAAAGCTCTATCAATACCAATTTTTTATGATTTAAAGGAAAAAGAACAAAACCATGTAATTAAAGTTGTAAAAAAAATTATAGGATAAATGAAAAAAAAATTTAAATTTCCATTCTCAGTAGCAGAAATATCTGCAAATCATAATGGGAGTCTCCGAAATGCAAAAAGGCTTATTAAAATTGCTAAAAAAAATGGCTTTGAAGCTGTTAAACTTCAAACATTTAAACCTGAAACTATGACTTTAAATAGTAAAAAAAAATATTTTCAAATTAAGGAAGGTTTGTGGAAAGGAAGTAATCTATGGAAGCTATATGAAAAGGCGCAAACTCCTTATATCTGGCATAAGGAATTATTTGACTTCGCAAAGAAAATTGGAATCACTTGCTTTAGTACTCCATTTGACGAAACTGCAGTAGACTTTCTTGAAAAATTAAATTGTCCTTTTTATAAGGTTGCCTCATTTGAAATGACTGATTTAACATTAATAAAAAGAATTTCATTAACAAAAAAACCATTAATTGTTTCCACAGGTATAGCCGATATTGATGAGATTGATTTTGTTTATAAATTTATTAAAAAATGTGGAATTAAAAATTTTGCATTTTTATACTGTGTCAGTTCGTATCCAGCAAAAATCGAAGATTTCAACCTAAACAATATAAAAATTTTAAAAAAAAAATATAGTTGTTCAATTGGATTTTCTGATCACAGTAAAGATAACTCAATAGCATTTAGTGCTGTTGTGGCTGGAGCTGAAATATTAGAAAAACATATTGCATTAAGAAATCAAAAGGGCTTGGATTATGATTTCTCAATTAAAGAAGATGAGATGAAAAATTTTGTTAAAACTATTAATAAAGCTAGATCATTATTGGGATCAAAATATTTTAATAGGTCAAAAAGTGAAAAAAAAAACAAAAAATTTAGAAGATCTATATTTGTTGCAGAAAATATCAAAAAAGGAGAAAAATTTGCAAAAAAAAATCTTAAAAAAATTAGACCTGGTTATGGTATTTCGCCAATATATTATGACAAGCTAATAAGTAGAAGATCACCAATAAACTTAAAAAAAAATAATCCATTAAAAAGAGAGATTTTAAAAAAACTTAAGATAAAAGTTTTTAAAAGTATTGTTTAATGCAAAGTTGCCTAATATTTTCTTCAAATAAAGACGATTGGCCAAAGGAATATAAACATATTTATCAGGGGTATTGGTGTTTAGAAAATATTGAAAATTCGTTTAGAACACTTAGTAAATACAATGTAGTTGAGAATATTGAACATGATGAAACTAGTGTAGATGATACTATTCATCAAATCACAAATGTTTATAATTCTATTATCAAGGATTTGGTGAAAGAATTAAATAAAAAACATAATGAAAACAAATCTACAAGGTATTGGGAGATTATAATTGGCCCATGGCTTAAATCATTTCTAGGTATTGTTCATAATAGATATTACAGTGTTGCGGAAGCTATAAAGCTTAATGAAATATCTTGTTTCGTGAATGAAAGTAAAGATGATTTTATCATTTCTGAAAATGATGTTTGTTGTAATAGTCACAATCAAATTATATTTGAGGAATGGAATCTTGCTTTATATGGAAATATTGTTGATTTTTTAAAAACTAACGAAAAAATAGTAAAAATAAATACTGATAAAAAATTAAAATCAAAAAAGAAAAATTTTAATCTGTTTATAAAGTTAAAAGAAACGTTAAGTTATTTTTTATCCTTATTTTTAAAAGAAAAAAGTGTAGTGCTTTATAATCTTCCTTTAAAAAAAATAGATTTAATTTTAACTCAACTAAAGTTTTATCAAGTGCCTCAATTTTTTATTTCGAGAGATATTCCGCTTATAAAATCAAATAAATCTCTAAGAAACGAATTAAACTTTGATAAATTGAATACTGATAAATTTGAGAGATTTGTAAGGAAAATTTTACCTTCTTTTTTACCTACAAACTATTTAGAAAATTATAAAAATATTAAAAATATCTCTAAGACAAAACCTTTACCCAAAAACCCTTCAATAATTTTTTGCTGCACAAGCTTCTTTGATGATGAAATTTTTAAATTTTGGGTAGCAGATAAAGTTGAAAGAAGAATTCAATATTATGTAATGCAACATGGTTGCGGTTATTTTACTTCAAAAAATGCCTCTATTCAGACTGACTTGGATACATCTGATAAATTTTTATCCTGGGGAGATTTTAAGAAACAAGGAATTATTCCTTTTTATAATACAAATAATTTACTTCATAAAGAAAAAAATGATTTTAAAAAAAAATCAAAAATATTTTTTTATGCGCCAGCTATGTACTCTGGTCAAAGAAAGCGTCCTTATAACGACTACATGTTTATGATAGATGACCATTTTAGAATGAGAAATATTATTCATAATTTAAAAAGAGGTTTTAATGAAAACCTAATTGTAAAATTATATAATTATGATGATCTTTTCTTAAGAAAAAAGATTTTAAAAGAAATTTTAAATTTAAATAATTCTATTAAAATTACTGACAATATTAATAAAGATGAGATATACAGGCAGAGTAAACTTATAGTTCATGCTAATGACGGAACAGGTTTTTTAGAAACTTTATCTTTAAATATTCCAAGTATATTTTCAATTCCAAATTTAAATTGGGTAACAAAAGAAAGCAAAAAAGACTATGAGGAGTTATTAAATGCTAATATTTTATTTTTCGATCCAATAAAAGCAGCAAACCATATAAATTTTCATTTTGATAATATTGAAAACTGGTGGGAAGATTCAAAAGTAATAAAAGTTAAGAATAATTTTGTTAATAAATATTCGCGCCCTTTAAAAAAAAACTATTTAAAACATTTTCAAAGAATTATTGCAGATGGAGTAAAATGAAATGATAAGGAAAAAATTTTTTAAAAATTTAGACATCAAAAAAAATGATAAAATTCTTGTATCTTCAGATATTTTACCTTTTCTAGTAAATAGCAATATTTCCCCAAAAGAATTAGCTAATCAAATAATTGATGAATTAATTAATATAGTTGGAAAAAAAGGTACAATTCTTTTTCCAACTTATAATTGGGATTTTTGTAAAGGAAAGGTTTTTGATTATAACAAAACTACTTCAAGTTCAGGAGCTTTGGGAAATGTAGCTCTTAGGAGAGCAGAATTTTCACGTACCATTAATCCAATTTATTCTTTTGCTGTGTATGGAAAAGATAAATCTAAAATTTGTAGTTTGTCTCATAAGAGTTGTTTTAATTTAGATTCCCCTTTTGGATATTTAATAAAAGAGTATGGAAAAAATATTTTTTTAAATCTGGATTATAAAGCTGGTTTCACTTTTTGCCATGTGGCTGAGGAAGAGGTAAATGTTGAATATAGATTTCATAAAAAATTTAAAAGCCACTATATCAATAAAAACGGGATTAAAAGATTAAAAGAATTTAAAATGTTTGTAAGAGATCCTAAATCTGGAGTTAAAATGACAATGATCCATAAAAATTTTGACAATATTCTTATTAAAAATAAAGCCTTAAGAAAATATAAAATAGATGATTTTAAAATTGATTTAGTTGATATAAACGCAGCTTACAAGTTAATGATTACTGATCTAAAAAAAGATAAAAAAATTATTTATACAATTTAAATTATGAATCTAAAATTAGATAATATTGATGCCTATGGGATTCTTAATGGCGACAAAAGGAATCTTATTGAAAAAAATGTCAAATTATTAAATAATCACCATTATAAAAATTCTAAAGAGTACAAAAAGTTTTTAAATTCAATTAAGTATAATATTAACAATATAAAAATAGAAAAATTTCCATTTTTACCTACAAGTATTTTTAAAAAGATGGATCTTTTAAGTGTTAGTAAAGATGAAATTATTAAAACTATAAGTTCATCTGGAACTGCTGGAAATTCTGTTTCTAAAATTCACTTAGATAAAAATAATTCAAAGAATCAGATTTATGTATTAAATAAATTAGTAACAAACTTTATCGGGAAAAAAAGGATGCCAATGTTAATTGTTGATTTTGAGTCAGGAAAAAATTCAAAAAATGGAATCAATGCAAGAACCGCTGCTATAAATGGTTTTTCAATTTTTGGGAAAGTTCATACTTATTTAATTAATCATAAAAAAGAGTTTGATATTACTACAATTAAAGATTTTATTCAAAAATTTGGTGACGCCCCTTTTTTAATTTTTGGATTTACCAGTTTGGTATATGAGAATCTTATAGCTAACGATCAAATTAGCAATGCGAAACTTGATTTTAAAAATGGAATATTGCTTCATGGCGGTGGTTGGAAAAAAATGGAAGATAAAAAAGTATCAAATAAAAAATTTAGACAATTGCTCAAAAAAAAAATAAATCTAAATAAAGTCATCAATTATTATGGACTGGCAGAACAAACAGGCACTATTTTTTTAGAATGTGAATTTTGTCAAAATTTTATAGTTTCAAGTTTTTCTGAAGTAATCATAAGAGATAAAAACTTTAATGTTAAAAAAAATGGTGAGAAAGGATTAATTCAACTGATGTCCTTATTACCAACAAGTTATCCAGGTCATAACATTTTAACGGAAGACTTAGGAATGATAAGTGATAATAAAAATTGTAAATGTGCAAAACTTGGAAAAACTTTTAAAGTATTTGGTAGAGTTAAAAAATCAGAACTAAAAGGATGCAGTGACACTTTGTAATAGAGAAGAAATTAAATACTTAGTTGGTAGTAAGGATTTCAAGAGTAAAATTAAAGGGCCTTTTGAAAAAAATATAATAAATTTTCTTGTATTTTTTTCTCAAGAAATAGAAAAAAGCAAACAATTGCGTGAATATCCAGATTTAAAAAGTTTATCTTTTTTTTGTAGAAAATCTAATCTGCTTAGATTAAAAGAAAAGTTTTTTAAAAGAGATAGTTTAAATAGGGTTGGAGTCGGATTAATATTTCATATAACACCCTCAAATGTGCCTACAAATTTTGTTTACTCGCTAATTTTTGGATTACTGTCAGGAAATTCAAATTTTATTAAAGTACCATCAAAGAATTATGACCAAATCAACATCGTCTGTAAAATTTTAAATAAATTGTTATCGAAAAAATTTAAGAAACTTAAAGATATGATTAGAATAGTCAGATATCAAGACAACGATGAGTTTACAAAATATATATCCGCGAAATGTGATATGAGAATCGTATGGGGAGGAGATAACACTGTAAATAATTTAAGAGAATTCAAAATTTCTCCCAAAGCTAGAGAGATTACTTTTCCTGATAGGTATTCAATTTGTTTAATAAATACAAAAAGTTATTTAAAACTTAATGAAGAAAATAAAGAAAATTTAGCTAAAAAATTTTATAACGATACATATGTACTTGATCAGAACGCCTGCTCTTCCCCTCACATTATATTTTGGGAGGGAAAATTGATTAAAAAAGCTAAAGAAATTTTTTGGCAAAAATTAAACTCGGTTGTTAACTTAAAATATAATCTTTCAGAACATACATCCGTAGAAAAATATACGAATTTCTGTCAAAAAATAATGCTAAATGACAACATTAAAAATTTCAAAAATTATAATAGCAATATTTATACATTCACATTAAAAAATTTAAGTGAAAATTTACCTGATTATAGAGGTAGTTGGGGAATGTTCTATCAATTCGATGGTCTTAAGATTGATCAGCTTAAAAGAGTAGTTAATTCTAAATTTCAAACTTGTACTTACTTCGGTTTTGAAAAAAAATGGTTAAAAAGAAATATTATTGAAAATAAGCTTTCTGGTATTGATCGAATTGTGCCTATTGGACAAGCGCTTGATATAAGTATGATTTGGGATGGATATGACTTAACAAGTTCTTTAACTAGAGTAATTGAATTAAAATGAAAAAATTATTTTTAGATAAAGAAGGTATTTGTGAATACCAACAAAATAGAGATCCTTATTTAATGATAGATTGTGCGAGTGAAGTTGTTCCAGGAAAATATTCAAATGGATACAAAGATTTAAAATTAAATGAATGGTTTTTTAAAGTACATTGGCCTGGCGATCCTAATATGCCTGGGATGCTTCAAACTGAGGCTATGGTTCAAATGGCAGCTTTAAGTATTTTAACTTTACCAGGAAACAAAGGGAAAGTAGCTTACCTTACTTCTGCAAATAATTTGAAATTTTCAAAAAAAATAATACCTGGAGATAGACTTGAAATTAAAACTTTTGTTAAAAGCTTTAAACGTGGACTAGCAGTCTGTCATGCAAATGGATTTATAAAAGATAAATTGGCTTGTAAAGCTGAGTTTGTTTTAGTATTAGTTGATGAATTAGATAAATTTAAATAAATAATGTCAAATAAAGAAAAATATATTAAAGCTTTTAAATCATCTTTAACTATAAGTGATGAAATTTTCACTGAAGAATTAAAATACAACGAAATTCCAGAGTGGGACTCAATAGGTCACATGACTTTAATATCAGGAATTGAGGACGAATTTAAAATTTCTATCGAAACTGATGATGTAATTAATTTAAGCTCCTTTAAGGAGGGTATTAAAATCCTTAAAAAATATAATGTTGAAATATAAATTTTAGCTCAGATCCTCTTTAGAAAATATTTTATCTGCTTTAGCTGGATTGAATATTGATTGACCTTTAAAAGACATAAATCTTTCAATAAAGTTCTTATCTTCTCCGGCAAGACATAAATCGCTATGATTTTTAAAATGCTTAACTCTGAAACCGAAGTCAGTAATTTCCTTTAAAGTGTTTTTAAAAATATTTCCTATTGATATGTGCACATATGGACAAACTAATACGTCTCCGATTGGGGTAACATAAATTCTGTTTACCGTGGTACAACCTAAAATTTTCTCATGTTTTGGATCAAATGGATTCCATATATTCCTATTTATATTTTGATATTTTTTTCTAAGTTCTTGAAGATATTTCCTGTCATCCTCATCACAAATAATATCATGAATATTTTTCCACATTCCAGAAGGGACTGCTACGTTAAGTAAAGTCGTATATTTTTGATTTTTTGAGTATTCTAGTAAAAGTTTAATGTCCTCACTTTTTGCATTATAATGTCCTACTGTAACGTTTAAATAAGGATCCATACCTGATTCCTGCACCATTTTAAGAGCTTCAATTGCTTTTTTCCAAGAACCTTTTCTACCTCTCATTTCGTCGTGCACCTCTGGGTCCATGCTGTCAAAACTCACCGATACTCTGCTTACTTGGTGTGCTGCCAACTCTTTAGTTAACTCTTTAGTTAATTTAAACCCATTAGTTGTTACATATAAATAAAATCTTTCAGGCCTAATGGCTTTTAAAACTCCAAACAATTTATCTGGTCTTAAGGTAAGTTCTCCTCCCTGCAAATCAAATTCAAAATACCCTAATTCATCAGCTTGGTCTGAAAGATCTGCTATGACATCGTCGGGCAAATAATCTTTCACATGATCGCCTTTTGGAGAATTTGTAAAACAATATTTACATCTTAAATTACACGCATTGTTGTAGTTAAGTTCAATACCTCTTTTTGCTGTTCCAATTTTACCATCATTTTTTCTTACTAAATCGTAAAAATTCTTTAGCTTTTTTAGCAATCTTGGTTTTTTTAATAACGGAGAATGTATGGGCATGGTTAATGATACACTAATATAATTTCATTTCAATACTTATTAAATCATAATTGTTTACTTAGTAAGTAGTTAAAAATTTTTTCACTTACTTTGTCGCTCTTAAGACAAAATTTATCAATATTGTCTAAATCAAAACGATTTTTGTTAAAGAGATATTTAACAATAATTTTTTTAAAATCAACATAATTACTTATTCTTAAAATGTCTAAATTTTTTAAACCTTCAAAAAAACATGTAGATTTAAGCTTTGGATCTATAAAAAAACATTTTTTACCATCCCCAATGCCCTCTAGTATCATTGTTGAACCAAATGAAAAAGCGATTTTACTTTTTTCTAAAAAACCATAACTATAATTTTTGGACTCTGTCTTAATAACAGATTTTACTTTAGTACCTTTAAAAAATGAAATTTCATTATCATTATTTGATAAATTATTATGATGTTTGATTAAGATTTTCAAGTCGGGAAAATCTAAAGATAAATTTTTAATCCACTCTAAGTAAATTTTATTATAATTTTTATTATTGATGTTGTTCACTTCCATCCAAGTATTTGGGTTTAGACCGAGAATCAGTACGTCGGAACTTAAAACTTTTAAATTATCATTTTTTTTTCTATACCAATCGTGCTCCATAAACATTGACCCGACAGGATAAGTTTCACCTACTCTTCCACCTAATTTGATCAACTTATTTTTAGACTCCTTTTCATCACCAAGTGAAAAAAAAAATATCAATATCTATAAAACAGCTAATACAGGACTCGATAATATTTTTTTGAGTACAGCATGACACTACTCCTCCATATTTTTTAAAGAAAAAATTTCTTATTGGACATGTTCTGTAGAATCTGTCCTGAATTAAATATTTTGATTTATAATTTTGAAATATCCAATAATTTTTACAAGAAGAAAATAATAGAATTGAATAAAAATGAATAAAATTAAACTTTAAATAAATTGAAGTAAAAAATAATTGAAACAAAAAAATAATCAATTTTAAATATTTCTTTTCAAAAAAATTATGATTTAAATAATTGGTATTTTTTAGATTAAAGAATCTAACTTTATTTTTATTAATCTTATCAGTTTGAATTTCATTATTATAATTAAAAAATACTACAGAATTATCAAATTTATCTAATAACAAAGAATATCTTTCGTAATCTCTAATACTATCAACATCTATTAAAATAATATTAGCACTTACTTTAGTCAAAAATTTTTTCCTTAAAAAAAAAGAGATAACAATAATTGATAAAAATTGGAAAGCTGAAAAAAAAATTTTATAAATTTTTAAATTTTCATTAAACTTTCCGTTTTTATAGTTAAAACTTGACATTAAAATCTGCTTATTTTTTTTTTTAATTACATTAAATGGTACACCAGTTATTTCAGAGAATTTTTCGTTGAGTGAACTAAATTTTTTGATATTAATTACTTCTGATACATACTCTTTTAACTTTAAAACAATGTCAAAAGAGTCAGTATTTTCTTTATTTATTTTATATTTGCTTATTTCCGAAAATTGCATTTATTTTTTTTTATTATTTAAATTTAAAGGATGAAAATTGAGAATATTCTGGTTATTTGGAACTAAATTTATCCATTCAAAATATTTTTTAAGGCCTGATTTTAAGTTGTATTTAGGTCTAAATTTAAAAAATTTTTTTAATTTAACAGAAGAAGTGTGAAAACCGAAGGAGTCATCTTTTGTGCCTTTAGAAATTTTTACAGGATATCTTTTTGATTTTTTGGCAGCATATAAAATATTCTCAATAATTTTTTTTACTGTGTAATTTTCACCAGTAGAAAGATTAAAAATTTCAAAATTTTTTTTAAATCCTATTTTTAAAGATTTTGTTAATATTTCAACACAATCATCGATAAAAATTAGGTCTCTAAATCTTTTTAACGATCCTTTAACAATTATAGGCTTTTTTTTCCAGACATAACTTGAAAAAATACTAACCATGCCTTTCTTTAAATTATTTAAGTTTTCCCCGGGGCCATAAGTGTTAAAAACTCTAAAAATAATCACCTGTGTATTTGTCTTTCTTAAAATTTGTTTTGCAAACATTTCTCCAGATAATTTTGATATCCCGTATAATGATTCTGGATTAGGTTTGGATTTTTCATTAACACCCTTTTTTGAATTATTTCCGTAAATTGCAACAGTGCTTGTGTAAATAAATTTTTTAATTTTAAGATCTTTTGCTAAATTTGAAATTAAATACGTTCCATACGAATTAGTAAGAATATCTGACTTGGGATTATCGTATGCTGTCTCCACAGCTGATTGTGCGGCTAAATGAAATATAATTTGAGGTTTCCAGGATTTAATTTTTTTTATAATTTTAAGATCAGTAATATCTCCTTTAAGAAATTTACATTTATTATTCACAAAAGGTATTCCTCCTTGCAAACTTAATTTATCTACAACTAAAACTTTATAGCCCAAATCTAATAAATTTTTAGTTAAGTGTGCCCCAATAAAACCTGTGCCACCAGTAACTAAAATTTTTTTTTCTTTTTTTTTCATTTAGTTTTTACAGCTTTTGTTACATTAAGAATATCTAAGTTTTTTTCATGTAAATTTTTAATTTTTTCAAATATTTCTTTTTTGGCATAAATTAAATTTGTTTGATAATTTGAAAAACTTAAAATATTTCCACTGTTTTCAATAGCAATTAATTTGTATCCATAATCTTTTAGACTTAATTCAATATCAAAAAGACTGTTAGCATTTTTGTGAGCTATACCTATTATGTATTCTAGTTCAATAATATCTACTGATTGATTTTTCAATAATTTTGTTGATCCTTGTAAAACTTCTGCTTCGCTTCCTTGAGTGTCGATTTTTAAAATATTAATTTTATCTATTTGGTTGCTTTCGCAATAATTATCTATAGTATCTGTCTCTACATAACTTACGTTTGTCTCTTCACTGTTTTTAAATCTTTGAATCTTATATTTCGAATTTTCCACCATTGGATAAAAAGAACTTATTCTATGAGACTCATAATAATAAAACTTTCTTTTCGCTGTTTCTTTGCTAAAAGCAATTTGATTAATTATTACATCGTCATGATTAAATTCTTTTTTTATAAAATCCACTAACTTAGGGTTTGGCTCAAAACTATGAACAATAGAGTTTGGAAATATTTTTTTAAATCTAATAATTGATCCACCATCATTGGCCCCAACATCAAAAATAAGTAAATCTGATTCTTTTTTTTTTAATACTTCTAATTGAATAAATTTATGTATAGCATCAAAAGAATTATGTATTACTAATTCTTTCTTTCCAATAATTCCGTAGCCTAGTATCTCGAAAATTTTAAGAATTAATCTTTTTAAAAATTTAATCATTTTAGCTACCAAATGTTCCTATACGTTCAATAAATGAACATATCTTCTATTTAAATTTCTGTAAAGGTCAATTTTTTCATCAATTTATGTAATTGATTATTGTAATTTAATAGTTTGTTTTATTGATTTTATTATTTGAGATAGAACTGAAAGTAAAAAATGAATAGCAAAGTTTGAATATTTAATCTTTTTTAAAAAACGTTTTTATCAAAGTATATTTGATAAGTTTTAAACTTAAAATTTTTTTCAGTGCATAAATCAAGCCAATTGAGCTATTAGTACTGGTCAGCTACACGCATTACTGCGCTTCCACACCCAGCCTATCAACGTAGTGG
>MDSV01086401.1_pt1 | contig 39366 bp, 36 predicted proteins | sample 810851 | NCBI WGS metagenome assembly MDSV01 (sample SAMN05326640, study PRJNA326480) | marine metagenome | isolation source: seawater | place: Atlantic Ocean: North East | collected 2012 | reverse complement strand
GCATGTTCAATTAAATTTCTTAATACTTTTACACCAGCCTTATGGCCTGCAGAACGAGTCAAACCATTTTGTTCTGCCCACCTACCATTTCCATCCATTATAATTATAATATGTTTGGGTTTAGAAGATTTACTATTCATAGTAAATTATGTTATGAATGAAATAAAAAAATCAATAGTTTTTTAGGGAGATACAAAATCGATATGATGTTAAATTTCTAGCATTTCAGCCTCTTTTTTCTCGAGACTTTTTTCAACAAGCACTATATGTTCATCTGTTATTTTTTGAATAACTGATTCTGCTTTTCGTTCATCATCCTCGGAAATAACCTTATCTTTTACTAAATTTTTGCATGAGCTATTTGCATCACGTCGTATATTACGAATTGCAACTCGACATTGCTCAGCTTCACCCCTGACAATTTTGATTAAATCTTTTCGTGTTTCTTCTGTTAATGATGGCAGGGGGACGCGAATTGTATCTCCTGCAGTAACTGGGTTTAAACCAAGGTCGGCATTCATAATACCCTTTTCTATATCCTGAATACTTCCTTTATCATATGCATTAACACCCAGCGTCCTTGCATCGATTACATTAATACTAGCCAATTGATTAAGCATAGTAGCTGTTCCGTAATAATTAATTTTTATTTGTTCAAGTAAACTTGGATGAGCGCGACCTGTTCTTATTTTTGACATCTCATTCTTTAGTGAGTCAATACTTTTAAGCATCCGCTTTTTCGCATCATTTATTATATCTTCTGTCATGGTATTTTTTTAATTTAATTATTACTAACTAATGTTCCCTCATCATCACCCTTAGCTACTTTTAGTAATACACCGGGTTTTCTCATATCTAATATCCTGAGAGGCATCTTATTGTCTCTACATAAAACTACTGCTGTTGTATCCATAACGCTTAATTTCCGTTCAATTACCTCATCATAATTAAGTGTATCGTAACGAATTGCGTCATTATTCTTAACTGGGTCCGACGAGTATACACCATCTACCTTGGTTGCTTTAATAAGAAGTTCAGCGCCTATTTCAATAGCTCGTAAACTTGCTGCTGAATCTGTAGTAAAGAAAGGATTCCCTGTGCCAGCTGCAAGAATTATTACTCGTCCTTTTTCAAGGTGTCTAACTGCACGACGTCGAATATAATCTTCACATACTTGATTTATTTTTAATGCTGACATAACTCTAGCGGGCACTTCTACGCGCTCTAGAGCATCCTGCATAGCGAGCGAGTTCATGATTGTTGCTAGCATACCCATGTGATCAGCGGTAACACGATCAATCCCTCTTGCTGCAAGTCCTGTTCCACGAAAAATATTGCCGCCACCAATGACGATTGCGATTTCAGCACCTTTTTTACTTAAATCAGAAATTTCAGCTGCTAGACGATCAATAATCTTGGGATCAATTCCATAGGCTTCATCACCCATTAAAGCCTCACCACTCAATTTCAATAGAACCCGTCGATACTTGAGAATATTGGACGAGTTTGCCACTTAATTAATCTCCTTTTGCCTGGGACATTACTTCTTCTGCGAAATTATCAGTACGTTTTTCAATTCCCTCTCCCACTTCATATCTTATAAATGAAAGTACTTTTGCATTAGCGGTTTGTAGTACTTTTTCAACTGATAATTCAGAATCTTTTACAAAAGGTTGGCCTATTAATGTTATTTCTTTAATAAATTTTTTTAATCTTCCTTCGACCATTTTTTCAATGATATTATCCGGCTTACCACTTTCTTGTGCCTGTGCTAAGTATATTTCTTTTTCCTTAGCAAGCACCTCTTGAGAAACTTCTTTCTCATTTATGTACAGAGGTTTACTCGCGGCAATATGCATTGCTACATCCTTTGCTAGATTCTCATCACCACCATCCATTTCAACAATAACACCAATACGTTTTCCATGGAGATATATTCCAACTTGTTTATCAATTTTAATTTTTTCAAAACGCCTGATACTTATCTTTTCGCCAATTTTAGTCACTAGCTGTTGTATTTTCTCTTCGACAGTTTGTTCCTTAATACTTTTTTGTAGTAAATTATCAACACTATTCACATCCTGGCTCATAATTACATTAAGTATTTCATCTGTGAATGACAAAAAATTCTCATCTTTTGCAACAAAATCAGTTTCACAATTTACTTCAAGAATAACGATATCACTTTCTTTTTGTTTAATTGAAATAACGCCCTCTGCTGCAATACGGCCTGCTTTTTTTGCAGCTTTAGCTGCCCCGGATTTACGCATAACCTCTATTGCGCTCTCAATATCTCCATCAACATCATTAAGTGCCGATTTACAATCCATCATACCTGCACCTGTGCGCTCACGGAGTTCTTTGACTAATGACGCGGTAATTTTCATCTATATTTTTCCTGTTAAGTTATATCTTATGTATCTGTGGCTTCAGGTTTCACAACAACCTTCTTCTTGGCAACCTTCTTCTTGGCAACCTTCTTCTTGGCAACCTTCTTCTTGGCAACCTTCTTCTTGGCAACCTTCTTCTCAGTGCTATCTTTTTTTGCTGAAGCATCTCCCTCAGTATTAGGTAAACTCTCTGCAGATGCTTCAGGTTTAACAACTTTCTTTTTAGTCTTTTTCTTTACTACTTTTACTGTTTCTCCTTTTCTAGTGACAACAGGCTCTCCTGTTTCATCGATCTCGACTAGCTCGTCTTTATCCTTTGATTCCTCAATGTAGGCAACAGAACCTCGTCCCTCAATCACCGCGTCTGCCATACCTTTCGCATAAAGTGAAACTGATCTAATTGCATCATCATTACCAGGAATAACATAATCGATATTATCTGGGCTATTGTTACTGTCTACTACTCCGATTATAGGTATTCCAAGTTTAACTGCCTCACTAACAGCGATATTTTCATATCCAACATCAACAATAAAGAGTGCATCTGGTATTCCTTTCATATTTTTGATGCCAGATAAATTAGCCTCTAATTTTTCCAATTCTCGAGCATACATAAGCTGCTCTTTTTTATTTATTCGCTCAAAACTTCCATCAGTCTGCATTTTCTCGATATCTTTTAATCGATTTATTGAGCCTCGAACAGTTTTAAAATTAGTTAATAAACCACCGAGCCATCGACGATTCACATAGGGCATATCACATCTTACTGCCTCCTCCGCAATAATTGATTGAGCGGAACGCTTTGTCCCGACAAACAAAATTGTAGCTTTTTTCGATGCCAATTTACCGATGAAGTTGACAGCATCGTTGTAAAGAGGAAGAGTTTTTTCTAGATTGATAATATGGATTTTGTTGCGCTGACCGAACAAATACTCTGCCATACCAGGGTTCCAGTATCGCGTTTGATGTCCAAAATGGACGCCGGCCTCTAGCATTTCGCGCATGCTGACCTTTGACATGTTAATATCTCCTATTTAGGGTTAAGCCTCCGCACTCCCCATATACCAACCTAATAATAAGGCACCCCATATATGGTTTAAGCGTGCGTGTGACGTTAAATGTTTATTTGCGTATTGTGCGGCCGCTTTATACCATAGAATAACCCTCGCAACAAATTTGTTACAAAAGATGATATATATAATTTAATCAATTATGCCTGTAACCATAAAGAAACCTAGTGAAATTGAAAAAATGAGAGTTGCTGGTCAGCTCGCAGCTGATGTCCTTGAGATGATTGGCCCGATGGTTCGTGCTGGACAAAAAACCGGAGAATTGAACAAGATTTGTCACGAATACATCGTAAATGAACAAAATGCTATCCCAGCACCACTTAATTATCATGGCTTTCCTAAATCTATATGCACGTCCGTGAATCATGTTGTTTGCCATGGGATTCCAACTTATAAAGAAAAACTTAATGATGGTGACATAATAAATATCGATATTACTGTAATTAAAGATGGTTACCACGGCGACACTAGTAAAACATTTTTTATTGGGCGTCCATCAAAAGAAGTTAAAAAACTAGTAGATATTACATATGCATGCATGAAAGATGCTATCTCAATAGTCCGCCCTGGGGTTCATTTGGGTGATATAGGACACATAATACAAAACCTTGCTGAAAATAATGGTTATTCTGTAGTACGTGAATACTGTGGTCATGGAATAGGAAAAATATTTCATGAAGAACCACAGGTATTGCATTACGGTAATCCAAATACAGGAATGATGCTAAAAGAAGGGATGACTTTCACCATTGAACCAATGATTAATCTTGGTGAACGGCATGTTGAATTACTGGATGATAATTGGACTGTGGAAACGAAAGATAAAAAAATCTCAGCTCAGTGGGAGCATACCGTGCTTGTAACTAAAAAAAGTTTTGAGGTCTTAACCAAAAGACCAGACGAAAACTTTTAATTGAACCAATGGAAAATGTAATTATAGATAAATTCTTATTTGATAAGCAAGCATTCCTGCAAGAACTTAATAAATCAAAGAAACCATTAATAAACTTCAAAGAAGCATTAAATAATGGGCATCAGTATCTAACGAGCCGTTTTGTTCCGGGTGAGAATATTGAATTTTTAGTTAAGCAACAAACATGGTTAATTGACCAATTGCTCACTCTCGCCTGGAAAGAATTTATTACAAGTGATGAACTAAGTTTAATTGCAGTTGGTGGATATGGTCGGGCTGAATTATTGCTTGGTTCAGATATAGACTTAATGATTCTAAAAAAACCTAAAATAAAAAAAGAATATAAAGAGCAATTAGAATCATATTTAGCTTTTTTATGGGATTTTGGTTTAGAAGTTGGTCACAGCGTAAGAACACTGAAAGAATGTCGAGACGAAGCAAAAAAAGATATAACTATTGTGACTAATATTATGGAATCGCGATTCCTAATTGGAAGTAAAAACCTTTTTAATGAAATGCTAACACTAACTTCTCCAGAAAAAATATGGCCAGCACGAAAATTCTTTGAAACAAAATTGGTAGAACAAAAAAATCGTCATGAAAAATATAATGATACTGAATATAAACTTGAGCCAAATATTAAAGAATCACCGGGTGGACTTCGCGATATTCAAATGATTGCATGGGTAGCTAAGCGCCATTTTAATAGTATAAATTTAAAGAATCTTATTACTCATAATTTTTTAACTACTGAGGAATATGAAATTCTTAGAAATGGCAGGAATTTATTATGGGCTATACGTTTTGGTTTGCATATGACAACAAAAAGACGTGAAGACCGACTTCTATTTGAAAATCAAAATACTATTTCTGAATTATTTGGTTTCAAAAACAATAATAATAACGAGGGTATCGAAGAATTTATGAAGATGTATTTTAAAACTATTCGTGAGATAAGTCTTTTAAATGAAATATTATTACAACATTTCCATGAAGAAATTATATATAAAAAACGAAGGGAGAATACAATTAAGATAAATTCCCGCTTTCAAAAAAGAAATAACTTAATTGAAATTATTAATGATAATGTTTTTGAAGAATATCCATTCGCGTTATTTGAAATATTTTTGCTAATGCAACAGGATCCATCTATTACAGGTGTAAGAGCAACTACTATTCGTTCTATAAGAAAAAACCTTCATTTAATTGATAACAAATTTAGAAATGACATTATTAATAAAAATTTATTCATGGAGATAATAAAACAACCAAACCTCGTGGGGCATAAATTAAGACTGATGCATAAATATGGTATTTTGGGAGCCTATATGCCTTCATTCTCTAAAATTGAAGGACTTATGCAATTTGATCTTTTCCATATTTTCACTGTAGACGAGCATATTTTAAGACTCATAAAGAATTTAAGATTATTTGGCCTAGAGGAATATAAAACCAAATATACACTTTGCCATGAATTAATAAAAATCACCCCTAAACTCGAACTATTATATCTCGCTGGACTATTCCACGACATTGCAAAAGGAAGAAAAGGTAATCATTCTAAACTCGGGATGAAAGATGCCTCACAGTTCTGTCAAAAACATGGTTTGAATGAATATGATAAAAAACTTGTTGTTTGGCTTGTCGAGCATCATTTATTAATGAGTAAAACATCTCAGCGTGAAGACCTTGATGATTCTGAAGTTATCTCTAAATTTGCTAAAAAGATTGGAGATCAAACTCACTTAAATTATCTTTATCTTCTAACTGTGGCAGACATTTGTGCTACAAACCCAGAGTTATGGAATACATGGAAAGATTCATTGCTAACAAATTTATACGATAAAACATTACAATACCTTAGACGTGGAGCTGAAAAACCAATATTAAAAACTGTTCAAATAAAAAACATAAAACGCGAATCATTGAGCTTGCTAAAAAATATTGACTCAAAAAAGGTGAATACATTGTGGAAAACAATTAACGAAGAATATTTTTTAAGACACAACCCTGATGAAATTGCATGGCATGTCGAGGAAATTTATAAACATAATGATACAACAACACCTTTAGTATCAATAAATGAAGAATCGAGCAAAGGTGGTAGTCTTATTTTTATCCATATGTCCGATAGGAGAAATATATTTACGATTATAACAAGAGCAATTGCAAATTTAGGTCTGACAATTCAAGATGCAAGAATTATAACTAATAAAAAAAAATATACATTTGATACATTTGTAGTTCTCGAAAGAAATGGCGTTCTAATAAAATCTGAACAAAGGTGTGTTGAAATAAAAAATAAGATATTAGATGAATTAAACTCTCCTAGGCCCTCTATAAAGAAAAATAAAATATTTCCTAAGAAAAATTTAAAAAGTTTTTCTATACCAACTAAAATCATATTCGAAAACGATAAAAAAAATAACCGTACAATTATGGAGGTAATTACGATTGATCGTCCCGGAGTGTTGTCTCATATTGCTGAAGCAATGGACTTATGTGGAGTTAAACTACAGGGAGCAAAAATAGCAACTTTTGGGGAAAAAGTTGAAGATATTTTTTATATACAAGATTATGAGAATAATATGATCTCAAATCCTATAAAATTTGAATGCTTAGAAAAATCTATTAAACAAATATTATCTTAAACTCGAAAATATAATGTCATTATGCTAGATCGAAGATTCTCAATTGCTCCAATGATGGACCATACTGATAGGCATTTTAGATATTTGATGCGTCTATTAACGAAACATAGTGTTCTCTACACAGAGATGATTACAACAGGAGCATTAATCCACGGTAATAACAAAAAATTTTTAGATTATAATCACAATGAACACCCGCTCGCAATTCAACTAGGTGGTAATGATCCAAATGCTCTCTCTTCATGTGCACGCATGGCTGAAAATGAAGGTTACGATGAAATTAATTTAAATATTGGATGTCCAAGTGATCGAGTTCAAAGTGGAAAATTTGGAGCGTCATTAATGCTAAATAAAGAACTAGTCGCGGAATGTGTAAATAATATATTAGATAATGTTAGGATACCAGTCACCATCAAAACACGAATTGGAATCGACGATAATGATTCGTATGATTTTTTGATGTCATTCATTGAGGTAGTAAGTAATGGCGGATGTGATACTTTCATAATTCACGCAAGAAAAGCGATATTAAAAGGTTTATCTCCAAAAGAAAATCGTAATATACCGCCCCTTAATTATGAGAGAGTTCATGAGATAAAAAGGAATTTTCCAAAGTTAAATATAGTAATAAATGGTGGCTTTAGTGAAATTAAACAAATAATAAAACAATTAGAACATGTTGATGGAGTAATGATAGGGAGAGCTGCTTATCAAAACCCTTTTTTACTCAAAGAAATAGATAGTTTAATCTTTAATGATCCTAAGCCCCAGTTAACACGTCTCAGCGTGCTTAGAGAATATAAAACATATGCGGAAGAGCAGATCAAAAATGGTGTTAGTCTTAGGAATTTGATCCGACATATCGTTGGCTTATACAAAGGCGAGCCTGGTGCACGTAAATATCGCCAGATGCTCTCAAAGGCTATACCGAAAAATAAAAATAATATTCAATTTTTTGATGAAATTATTGAATCAATTTCCTAATTTAGCATCCAAATAATATTAACATCAGACCATAATTGGCGAATAACTATTTTTTATGGGATTATGAATATTAATTAACGTATCTCAATGCACCAAAAAGGAGTTGTTATGAATTCATGTAAATATTTACTTATGACGCTTTTATTCTGTTTTTTAACTAATGCAAAAGCAGTCAAAATAGATTCAGATCTAGAAAAATTCAGTTACTCGATGGGGGTAATTTTCGGACAGACAGTAACTCGACAAGAGCTGGAGATTGACGTGCCGGCTTTTATGCAAGCAGTTGAGGATGTATTAAATAAATCAGAAAAAAAATTGAATGATGATGAAATGCAGGAAATAATTAATCAATTTACAAAAAAAGAACAAGAAGAGCGTAAAGCTATGAATAAAAATAATGAAACAGATGGTGAAAATTTTTTAGCTAAAAATAAAAACAAAGAAGGAGTTATGGTGCTGCCAAGTGGCTTACAATACGAGATTATCAAAATGGGAAATGGTGAAAAACCAAATATAAATAGCACAGTTGTAGTTCATTATCGAGGAACATTGATAGATGGTACAGAATTTGATAGCTCTTATGCTCGTGGTGAGCCTATTGAATTAAACTTGGGCCAAGTTATAAAAGGTTGGCAGGAAGCTTTACAACTTATGCCTGTAGGTTCTAAATGGAAAACGGTGATTCCTTCTACCCTAGCTTATGGAGAAAGAGGTGCAGGAAGAATGATTGGTCCCAACGCGACATTGCTATTTGATATTGAATTAATAAGTATCAAATAAAATATCTAGACATGAAAATATTCTTTGGAAAGGACTGTTTGGTAAATAATCATAAATAGTGAGTATGAAGAATCATAGTTAATGCTAAAAAAAAGATACATTTTTTCTTTTCTCCTTTTTGTATTTCAATTAAATACATGGGTCCATGCTAATACAGAGTCTGAACAATTATACTCTTCTAGTGTGAAATTATTTAGTAATAGTAAATACGAAGACTCAATTGAAAAACTTTTACATGCAATTGAAAAGGAGCCTAATATTGCTCGATACCATCATCTGCTTGCTAAAAGTTACGGTAGAGAAGCAGAGAATTCAGGCTGGCTAAAAGCAATTAGATATGCAAAAAAGACGCTGTATCACCTCGAACTTGCATTTAAATTAGAGCCGAATAATACAGAGATACTTAACGATCTAATGACATACTATAATGATGCACCTATATTCCTAGGCGGTAGCAGCAAAAAAGCTAGTAAAATAGACAAAAGAATAAAAGAAATACATTCAAATAATCAATAACGTTGATTGATTTTTAAAAAAATTTAAAAAAATTACTAAATTACAGGTAGAATCTCTAACTTTAATATGCAAGTAAAAACATAATGAATATCGATAAAGGTAATAATTAAAAAAATAAAATGATTAACTTTAAAAACATTACAATTTTCTCATTATTAGCTCTGATTCTCTCTGCTTCTTATGCGAATGTTCGTGTCGTGCCCGAGAGCGAATTAGAAGCTTTAGATAGGCATAATAAGGCAACTGAATTAATTACACATATTCTTACTACCTACCATTACAAAAAAACAAAAGTTAATGATGAACTATCCAGATATATTTTAAAAAATTATTTAGAAAATTTAGATCAAAATAAGGCATATTTTGTTAGTTCAGATATCGACAAATTTAATACACATAAAAATTCAATAGATGATGCTATTAAAGAATCAGATTTGTCGCTTGCATTTGAAATATTTAAAATATATAGAAAGCGCGTTGAAGAACGTATAAATTTTGCTCTTAAGGTTATTAATTATGAATTTGATTTTAATATTGATGAGTCATTTCGCTTTGACCGCCGTAATGACAATTGGTCAGATAATACGAAAAAGCTAGATGAATTATGGAGAAAACGAGTTAAAAATGATGTTCTTAACTTGAGATTAGCTGGCAAAGATAACGAGAACATAAAAAAAACACTCGCTGAGCGATACGATCGAATTCTGTCTACTACAATGCAACTAGATTCAAATGATGTGTTTCAAACGTTCATTAACGCATATGCAACGTCAGTTGAACCTCATACCTCTTATTTTTCTCCAAGAATTTCAGAAAACTTTGATATAAGCATGAGATTATCGTTAGAAGGAATTGGAGCTGTATTACGTGCCGAAAGTGAATACACGCAAGTTGTAAGAATTATAGCAGGTGGGCCCGCTGATCTTGATGGTAGATTAGCAGCAGATGATCGTATTATTAGTGTAAGTAGTGAAAATAGCGAAGAAATGACTGATGTTATTGGTTGGCGGCTAGATGACGTTGTTGATCTTATTCGCGGACCAAAAAATACAATATTAAAACTTGAGGTTTTACCGAAAGGTGTTGGTGTTGAAGGTCCTTCAAAAGTAATAACTCTTACACGTGACAAAATTAAATTAGAGGAACAAGATGCTAGTTCTAGTATCATTGATATACCTGAAACTGGTATTCGTATTGGAGTTATCGAGTTACCAACTTTTTATGTTGATTTTGCCGCCCAAGCGGAGGGACAAAGTGACTATAAAAGCACCTCACGCGATGTCAAAAAATTAATCTCCTCTTTAACTGAAGAAAATATCGATGGACTGATCATTGATTTAAGAGGTAATGGTGGTGGTTCATTGTCAGAGGCACTCCAGCTTACCGGTTTTTTTATAGATGAAGGACCAATAGTGCAAACAAAAGATGCTACGGGTAAAGTTGAAATTAATTATGATCCGAAGTCAGGTATTATATATCCAGGGCCTCTTGCAGTCTTAGTTGATAGAAACAGTGCATCTGCCTCTGAAATTTTTGCAGGTGCAATACAAGATTATCGAAGAGGAATAATTATAGGTGAAACAACTTTTGGTAAAGGAACGGTACAAAATGTTATAGATTTGAATAGATTTATCAACGATGATAGTGATGATGATTATGGAAGATTAAAAACAACTATAGCTCAATTTTTTCGTGTAAGCGGGAGTAGTAATCAATATAAAGGAGTTATTCCAGATATTAAATTTCCCGCTGTTGAGTACCTAAATGGTGATATAGGTGAGCGCTCGTATAAAAATGCATTACCGTGGGATGAAGTAAGGCCAGCAAAATACAGTCCGGCAAATGCGCCAATTGAAATCTTTGAAATTGTCAAAATTGAACATCAAAAAAGAATAAAAAAGAATAAACTATTTCAGCTTATACTAAGCGATATAAAACAAAAACAAAAAAATAGTGAGAAAAAAGAAATATCACTTCTTGAAAAAGTTCGAATGCAAGAAAGAAAGAAAACTGAAGAAGCAAAAAAAAATATGGAAAATATGATGCGTAAGGAAAAAGGTCTACCTGAAATCGCTGATTCTGATCCAGATTCTGAAAAAGTAGAAAAAGATGAAGACTTGATAGACGTTTTATTAAATGAAGCTGCAAAAATATTAAATGATCTAATTGTTCCGCAGGAAGAAATTAACGTTCAAACAGTTTATAAATTAAACTAACTAAAAAGGAATATTGCTATCAGAAAAACACCTATTACACTTATTGAAGGTGACGGAATAGGTCCTGAAATTCTAGATTCAACTATAGAAGTCCTTACCGCACTAGGTGCAAAATTTCAGTGGCAACGTTTTGAGGCTGGTATGTCTGCATTTAAAAACGGCAAGGATCCATTACCTCAAGATTTGCTAGATAGCATTCACGAAACTAAACTTGCACTAAAAGCTCCTCTTGAAACCCCAATTGGAGAAGGTTTTCGCTCCGCAAATGTTCGATTAAGAGAGGAATTTAAATTATACGCAAATGTCCGGCCAGCAATATCATTTATACATGATAGAAGGAAAACCGATAAAATAGATTTAGTTTTAATACGAGAAAATACTGAAGGATTATATGTTGGTGTAGAACATTTTATACCGATTGATGATGATCCAAAAGCAGTTGCGGAAGCATCTGGGATAATTACGCGGAGTGGATGTCGCCGAATCGCAAGATTTACTTTTGATTATGCTATTAAAACAGGAAGAAAAAAAATTACAATAGTTCATAAAGCAAATATCCTAAAAGCTCTAACAGGTCTGTTTCTAGAAACAGCAATGGAAATCGGCAAAGAGTATGGAAATAAACTGGAAATTGAAGAGCGAATTGTCGACAACACAGCAATGCAATTAGTAATCGATCCAGCGCAATTTAATATAATACTAACAACAAATATGTTCGGTGATATTCTCTCAGATGAGATTGCGGGTCTAATAGGCGGACTCGGGTTGGCGCCAGGGGGGAATATTGGTGATGATATAGCAATTTTTGAAGCGGTACACGGAACGGCTCCTGATATTGCTGGAAAAGGGATTGCGAATCCAACAGCACTTTACCTAGCTTCAGCAATGATGTTGGAACATATAAATCAAAATAATATGGCCAATAACCTAAGGAAAGCAATTAGAGAAACATTGAAGAATAAAAAAAATCGCACAATCGATCTAGGTGGCGAAGCATCCACAAAAGATTATATGTCATATGTTATCGATAATTTAAACTAGAAAACAAATGAATGCACTTATACTCTTAGCACATGGAAGTCGAAGAAGTGAATCTAACCTCGAAGTAGAGAGTTTATCAAATGAAATTTATGCGCTGATTAGCAACAAATTTGATTTTGTTGAATACGCATTTCTTGAGATGGCAGAACCATCGTTAATGGATTCCATTGACAGTCTTATTAAAAAAAATGCATCTAAAATAACTATTTTTCCTTACTTTTTAAATTCTGGTGTTCATATAAAGAGTGATATCCCGGTTATTGTAGAAAAGGCAAAAGTAAAATATGACAATTGTACATTTAAATTAACATTACCTATTGGTGCCTATAAGGGAATGGCAAAACTTATCTCTGAGCAAATAAATCTATCCTGATATGATTTTGAGGTATTTAACATCCTCTGTTGAAAATATCAAATTAATACAACTTCCACTATAGTAAGTCATATACTAAAATACTCGTGATTTTTTACACTAATTTGTTAATGTATAGGTAGAGTTTATGAATAATGATTTTCCGTTTCTAATAACTAATGCGAAACCAGCTAAAGATAGATTAATAGTAACTGCGCCATGGGACCAATCAAAGATTTGTGATGTGGCTGTAGCTGATAGCAAGGCTGTTGAAATAGCTCTAACTAATGCGCATAAAATTTTTAAAAACAGGGATCGCTGGCTTACCCCTGAGAAAAGAATTGAGATTCTTCATAATACTTCAGAGATAATGCAATCACGTTTTGAAGAATTAGCAATTGAAGCTGCACGTGAGGGAGGTAAGCCTCTTATTGATTCGCGTATAGAAGTAGCAAGAGCAATTGACGGGATAAAAAACTGCATAGAGTGTATTCGTACTGAGGCTGGTCGTGAAATACCTATGGGTTTAAATTCATCTTCACAAAACAGATTAGCCTTTACTCGTAAAGAACCTATCGGTGTTGTAGTAGCTGTAAGCGCTTTCAACCACCCTCTTAATTTGATTGTCCACCAAGTGGGTCCTGCTATTGCATCAGGATGCCCCGTAATCGTTAAACCGGCAGAGGATACTCCTTTATCTTGTTTCCGATTTGTACAAATTTTATATGAGGCTGGTCTGCCAACTGATTATTGTCAGGCCTTAGTGGTGAATGATCTTTCTGTAGCTGAGCAACTTATTAGTGATGAACGAGTTGGTTTTTTTACTTTTATTGGTAGTGGTAAAGTTGGTTGGATGCTTCGATCTAAATTAGCACCAGGCGCCAGATGTGCGCTTGAGCATGGTGGTGTTGCACCAGTAATTATTGATTCATCAGCAGATTTAGATGATACGTTGCCTCTTATTGCAAAAGGTGGTTTCTATCACGCGGGACAAGTTTGTGTATCAGTTCAACGTGTTTTTGCACCTCGAGCAACAGCTACTGATATTGCAAATATGATAGGTAGCTTTGGTGATAAAATGAAAGTCGGCGACCCGACGTCTGAAAGAACTGAAGTAGGTCCGCTTATTCGTAAAAAAGAAGTTGAAAGAGTAAGCGAATGGGTCGAAGAGGCGAAAAATGCTGGGGCGACATGCTTAACCGGTGGTAGACAAATTTCAGAAACTGCCTATGCCTGTACAGTGCTTTTGGATCCCCCAGAAAACATCCGAATAAGCCAACAAGAAATATTTGGTCCCGTCATTTGTGTTTACAGTTACGACAATGTTAACGATGCAATAAAATCTGCTAACTCTCTGCCTTATGCATTTCAAGCATCTATCTTATCTCAAAATTTGGATTTTATTTTACGATGTAATAGGAGAATCGATGCAGCTGCTATAATGGTAAATGACCATACTGCTTATCGTGTTGATTGGATGCCTTTTGCGGGATTGAAACAATCTGGCTATGGTGTTGGTGGTATACCCTATACATTCGAAGATATGCAAATTGAAAAACTTACCATTGTTCGTTCACTAGAACTTTAAAAATTAAGTTTTAAATTATGCAAATTCATCTTAAAACACTTGGCTGTCGTCTTAATGAAGCAGAAATCGAATCTTGGGGTGAAAAATTTCAAGAAAAAGGCCATAAATTAACAACAAACCCAGAAACAGCAGATGTTCTCGTAGTGAATACCTGCGCAGTAACGCAAGAAGCTGTAAAAAAATCTCGTCAACTACTAAGAAGAGTGCATAAACAAAACCCTATGGCTAAGCTTGTTGTAAGTGGCTGTTATTCTACGATAGATAAAAAAAATATAAGAAAAGAAATACCTGGAATAGACTTAATAGTTGACAATACTGATAAGGATTCACTAGTAGATATATCATTAAAAAAACTAAATCTTGAAATAATGCCAAATATTTCAACAGAGCCAGGAGAATCCAGTATATTCAAACGTGGCAGAAATAGAGCGTTTATAAAAATACAAGATGGCTGTAGACATAAATGTACTTTTTGTATTGTCACTGTGGCTAGAGGTGCTGAACGCAGTCGTGAAGAAAATGAAATAATTAATGAAATAAATAAATACCATCAACAAGGAATACAAGAAATAGTATTAACTGGAGTTCATGTTGGTGGCTATGGTAGTGAAATTGAATCTAGTCTCTATAAACTAATAAAAAAGATATTAAAAAATACAAAAATTCCAAGAATTAGACTTGCTTCCGTTGAGCCGTGGGATCTTAATAAAAATTTCTTTTCATTATTTGCTAACAAAAGACTAATGCCGCATATTCATTTACCACTGCAAAGTGGTTGCGACACTGTATTGAAGCGTATGGCTAGACGTTGTAAGACAAAAAATTTTAAATCTATTGTTGAAGTGGCAAAAAATAAAGTGCCGAATTTAAATATAACCACTGACATCATAGTAGGTTACCCTGGAGAGACAAAGGAAGAATGGAATATGTCATTAGATTTTTTAAAAGAAATAGGCTTTTCTCATATTCATATTTTTACTTATTCAAAACGTGATGGAACTGTAGCTTCATCTTTTAAAAATCATATTGATAACACTATAAAAAAAGAACGTAGTAAACAACTACATAATCTTACAAAAAAAATGAGAAAAAGAATTTTAAAGAATGAGATAGGTAAAATATATTCAGTTCTGTGGGAATCCAAAGATTATAGTGGTAAATGGCACGGATATACAGAAAATTATTTACGAGTTGAAATGTTTAATAACATGACTAATCTTGAAAATGAAATCACTAAAGTAAAAATAATAAATTTTTCAAGTAATTTTGAAAATTGTATTGCTATACCTATTTAATGTAAAAAAATATTATTTTTTGTTAGATTTTTTTTCTTGAATCATTTCGCTTATATGATCAAGTGATTTATTTGCAAATTTTAATTTAGAAACTTCGTTACTTATGCTCTCAACATCAGAAAAAGCTCCTAGCATATCTGGATTTTTAATTAATTTATGCGCTACTAGTAAAATCTCCCTCATTTCATCCGCTTTATTTTTATCAAATTTCAAACCATACAAATGATGCTTCAATCGACCCAGTCGCTGCTTTAAAATCCTTCGCTCTTTCTCTAAAACCTCGTATTCTTGCTTCATTAATTCATGTCTTTGCTCACTATTAGTCTCAATGGAGTCTTCTTTTAAAAAGTCTGAACCCTCCAAAAGAATATTTTGCTTTTCTTCATCGACATCATATTCAGCAACGTCACTTGTCGGCCAGAACAAAATAGTTCCGAAGAAAAAAAGCACCAATAAAACTAAAACTAAAATTAAGCGCATTAAATACCCCAAATTAATCAATAATCAAAAACTTCATGTTTTACCTTCCATCTAAAATAAGAATATATTAAAAAATCCTATAAGTTTCAATTACTTAATTAAAAAATTAAACCAATATCCTAATAGATTTTTTAAATAATTAATATAAGTATGTGATATTTATGTAATTTTACTTGATTTTTTTATAATTTTAATCTAAAAAGTGAACCTTAAGTATCTGATTATAGGGAGATCGCTATGTTCCATAAGACAGAAAAAACATACAACTCTAAAAAACACCAGATAAGAGCTGTTTTTTCACCTGAATTACCTGATATTCCTGCGATTTTTGAAAATGACTATCTTGGTGGCTTTATAAAACACCCCGAACGATTTCCGGTTAATGTAAAACGATTAAATTTTTGGGAACGATTGAAGATAGATGATACAAATCATACAGATATTGGATTTAGTTTTACATCAAAACAAAGACAAAAACCTGGAAATATTATAGAGATATCCATTTTATCGAATAATGAAATCAATATTTTTCTTGGTAAAGTAGTTTTAGTTATTGAGAATAATGAAGGATATGAAATTGGTATACTGCTTTTAAATGAAGAAGATGGACCTAGACTAAGAATTATTGAGCAAGTTTGCCATATTGAACTCTATTTGAGCGACAAACGCTATAAAGAGGGTCCATTTTTAAGTAAAGAAAGGCTTACAAAAGAATGGATCAATCGTTTTGCTAGTGGCTTTCCGGTTCGTTGATAAAAATAGGAAAGTGATTCTTAAGTTCTGTTTCATAAAAAACTCTTTAGAAATACTTTAAAAACAAAAGAATGGTTATTATTATTCTATTCATTCTAGGTCTTGTTGCCTGGTTTTTTAGCACAATAGCTGCCGGTGGTGCTGCAACATTTTTGATTCCTCTGATTGCTTTTTTACTTGGAGCCCAACTAGTGGCTCCGGTTATTTCACTAGCCGCATTAATTGCAAACCCATCTAGAGTATATGTATTCAGAAAAAATATAGATTGGAGAGTAATTCGTTATCTTATTCCGGGCTCTATCCTTGGAGCTATTTTGGGTGCATGGTCATTTTCTCAGGCCAATACTCAAATAATACAAATAATTCTTGGAATATTCCTAATTAGCTACGTAGCTAACGAAAAACTTAAAAAAGCACAATATATTTATAAAATGAGATTGCAATGGTTCTTTTCACTGGGTTTCTGTGTTTCATTTCTCTCCGGACTGGTTGGGGCCACTGGCCCGATACATAATCCTTTTATGCTTAATTATGGTCTCTCCAAAGAAAATCTTACTGGAACCAAAGCATTAAACTCTCTTTTTATGCAAATCACTAAAATAATAAGCTATAGTTTTTTTGGAGTATTAACACTGGAAATAGCTGGTTACGGAATTATTCTAGGGTGTGGAGCAATTTTTGGCATTCTATTAGCAAGACAACATCTTAAAAAAATTAACTCAACTAGTTTTAAAGAATACATGCTTATATTCATGCTGTTATGCGGGATCTCAATGTTGATAAAGGCGCTTTTTTAGAATGCAAAAAAAACTCATGCTAGTTATGGGCAATCTTCATCGGTCAAATTTCTTAATTCAATTGTTTTTAGGTCTGGGTACGCTTCATCTCGAAAATATTTCCAATTTTCTTTGTTGAGAGAATCAAATGTCCCGCCATTTTTAAGATCTATAAAAACCCAACGTTTTAAATCACTATCAATTGATTTATTTTTTATGCAAGCTAGTATCCATCTTCCACTAGAACCTAATTTGAGGATTGATGCCTCAATCATAGTAATATCATCCTTATTAATTACGTAATACTCACCCAATTCATTTTTAGTTAATTTATGCTGATCTGGCAATATCTTGGCGATAGCCTGAGCAAAAAAAAGAAACAATATAGTAAGTAGACAGAAACGTAGCATAATTAAATTTTTACGACTTTAATAACTAGAAACAATAAATTTCCAAATATATTTCAATATGATATCAGAAATCTTAAAATTCTTATATATATCAATATTTTAAAAAATAATGTATATTATCGTATTATTATCATGAGATTAAGTCTTAATAGTGGATGCGGTAATCTAGATATTTTTAATTTTACACATTGTGAAAATATGGCTGAAATAAACAAAAAACGTAAAAAAAATGAACCGAGAAGATTGGGTGAATATTTAACCTGCTCACCAGGTTCGATTGTTATGGCTATTAAAAAGAAATTGGCTGCATTGGAAAGGGGCGATCATAAAAAAGGACTAGGTGAATTTCTAGTTGAGCTTGGAATAATTACAAATGATGAACTGAAAAATGCACTTCGTCGACAGCGGGCTGATAGAATTGGGCTTTGTCCTGTATTTGATTCACTAACAAACACAGAATTACATGCGATTGGCAATCATTTCACAGAAGTCAGCTTTGCAAGTGACGAGCAATTTATAACAGAAGGCGAAAATGACCCTACTTTATACATATTAATTGAGGGTCAACTAGAAGTTTTCATAAAAGATAAAAATGGAAAAGACAAACATATTGCCTACATAAATCCAATCGAAACGATCGGAGAAATGGGTTATTTTCAAGGTGGTATTAGGACTGCTTCAGTAAAAACCACGAGGCAATGCGAATTACTACGTGCTCCCTATTTGAATTTAACGCACTATTTTGAACATGTCCCACGTGTTGCCAATGCTTTTTTGGAAGTAATACAGCAGCGACAAGCAAATGTTAAATAATCTAGATATTTTCTAAAATATTCTTAGTTATTTTATGAAAAATATAATAATTTGCCAATTTCATAAAAGATTTAAAAAATATACTTTATCTACTAAAAATACCGAGTATAATCTCACGGAGCTTAGAAATTAGTTTTGTTAATGATTGCCGTAAGTAGACATTGTTCTGTTTCTTGTCGTTCAATCCCGTAAGCAATAACTGTTTTTTTTCTAGCAGAAAAGTCATTCAATTGACACGATTATAAACTTGAATAGGAAATAGATATGTCTGATTTAGTAACTGGTAAAGTAAAATTTTTCAACGATTCAAAAGGTTTTGGTTTTATTGAGCAAGAACAAGGGCCAGATGTTTTTGTCCATTTCAGCGCAATAAATGGCTCAGGTTTTAAAACCTTGGCAGAGGGACAGCAAGTACAGTTTAGTGTAACTGCTGGTGAAAAAGGCCCTCAAGCTGAGAATGTCACACCATTATAAAATAATCTAAATAAAAAATGCTGTGGCATCTTATGGTGTCACAGCCATTTGTTATGCTAATCCTAGTTGCTATAAAATTAGCGACAAGATGTTAGATGCTTCTTATTTCGTCAGCAATCGTGGCTATTCCCTTCTCTACTACATTTTTTTCCATTGAGTAGGTAATCCTTAAACACTGTTTTTGATGCTTCCAACCACCCTCAAGACCTGGAAAGAAATGCGACCCAGATATAATTAGAACACCCCTTATTTTTAATCTTTCGTACAAATCATCCGATGTAATATTAAGATTTGGTAACCAAAGCCATAGAAATATTGCGCCTTCAGGAACATGAATGTAGTAATCAATATCAGAAAACTCTCTTCGGATAATTGAAATGGCATGCTCCATTTTATTTTTATAGTATGGCTTGATTTCTTCCGTTGATAAGCGTACCAAATCGCCCGATCTAACTAGGTCATTAGCTATCATCGGCCCAAAATTAGCAGTTGCTAAATTAATGGCTGCGTTCATATTGCGGATTGTCTTGATTATAGAATCATTAGCAATAACAATACCGGTTCTCACGCCTGGCATACCCACTTTTGATAAGCTCATACAGAAGATTGTATTTTTATTCCACAATGGTCTTGTCTTTGTAAAAATAATACTAGGAAATGGCTCTCCATATGCATTATCAACAATCAATGGTATTTTATTCAGCTCTGCAAGAGAAAAAAGTTTTGACATTTCATCGTCCGTAAGCACATTACCAGTAGGATTAGTTGGTCTTGATACGCACATAGCTGCTGTATTCTTCTTGATCTCGAGCTTATCAAAATCAATCCGATATTTAAAAAATCGATCGTTTAATTTTTCAATTTTTGGTCTATATGAATAAAATAAATCGGGGGTTAATCCAACATCTGAATATCCAATATACTCAGGCGTAATGGGTAATAATATTTTTTTATATGTGCCATCTTCATACTCACCTGCAAGCATGTTGAATAAGAAAAAAAATGCTGATTGACTTCCAATTGTTAATGCTACATTTTTTGAATTGATACCCCAGTCATATTTTTTGTTTATCATCTCTACCATGCTATCAATAAAGTCACTGTTGCCCTGAGGTGAATCATAATTACCAATTACAGATGAAAATAATGCTGGTGTCTCAATTAGACGTGATAGAGGCTTTTTAAGGTGCTCCTGAACGATAGGAATATGACTTGGATTGCCTCCGCCTAACATTAATAAATCACTATCTTTAGACATGGCGCTACCAAGATCATCCATGAGCTGAACAATTCCTGAATCATCATCAAAACGTGCTGCAAAATTCGAAAATTTCATGTTTGTAAGCTCAAAGTGTTAATAACTAATACTATGAATCGCTATAGTTGAATTCAACTAGATATATTATTTAATCTTTTTTCCAACTAGAACTAAACGAATTGCGCGTTCTGCAGCGTTTGCCAGATGCTCCCTTGAGTGTCTAATTGCTTCATTTAGTGGCATATCACGTGCACATGCACTCTCCATCGCATCGATACCATGAGAAAATATATCTTTAGCATCATCTGTAATTCCACCACCAATAACAATAGTAGATAGGCGGTGTTTGCGTGCTGCCTTTGCTATACCCGACGGTGTTTTACCAAAAGCTGTTTGTGAATCAACTCTACCCTCTCCTGTTATTACCAGATGAGCATTTTTCATATGCTTGTCTATGCCTGTTGCACTAATGACAATTTCAATTCCACTTTTCATTCTAGCTTTAGCAAAAGCAACTAAGCCGGCGCCTAATCCGCCTGCAGCACCAGCACCTTTTAACTTCATAACATCCTTCCTTAATGACTGTTTAATTATTTTTCCTAGATGTTTAAGATTGTCGTCCAATATTTTTACCGTAGTTGGTGTTGCGCCTTTTTGAGGTGCGAAAACAAATGATGCGCCTGATTTTCCACATAATTGATTATTAACATCGCAAGCTACGATTATCTTAATATTCTTAAGTAACTGGCTAGCTTCTTTTATATTGATTTTAGATATTTTTTTTAACATCCCACCACTACCATATTCAATAATTTCATTATCATTTTTATCAAAAAACTTAACGCCAAGTGCTTGCGCCATACCAACACCGCCATCATTTGTTGCTGATCCACCTATACCTATAATAATTTCGTTGGCACCTTTATTGATGGCATCAACAATTAATTCGCCAGTCCCATAAGTTGTCGTTTTGAGGGGATTTTTGCTTCGACCTCTTACAAGAGGCAAACCGGATGCCTCCGCCATTTCTATAACAGCAATTCCATTTGATAATAACCCATATCTTGCAGAAACTTTCTGGCCAGAAGGGCCGATAACACGTTTACGAACAAATTTACCTCCAACACCATCGACAAGTGACTGGACAGTTCCTTCACCGCCATCTGCCATAGGTATTTTGATACAGTTAGCTTTCGGTAAAACGCGTTTAACGCCCTTCTCAAGCGCGACAGCAACCTCCAACGATGTAAGATTTCCTTTAAACGAATCTGGGGCAAGAATAATTTTCACTTATACGTCCTCCAAACAACCATAATTTTATTAGTACAAAATCTAGACAATCAGATTAAAAAAGACAGCTATGTTATCAGAAAACGATTTTTTCACTAAAACTAGTATCATAGGAAGTATAGTTTAAAGTATTTCGACGGAATCCATCAATACATTACGCTGATTCGTTATATAGAATACGTAAATCCTATTACTTTTACTAACTTTCTATCTAAATATTTGGTGAAAAATACTCTAAAAAATGGCCATATTCAGATATAGCTATTACACTAATAGTATCTATTTATTAATAACGCTGATTAATAAGTAAATTATTCTAATTTTAAAAAAAATATAAATATAAATAAGAATGTTCGTTCAATGGAGATTGATATCATGAAATATTCAAAAATAATTTTGATAAGTATTTTACTGGTGCCTAGTTTAGTTTTGGCACATGGCCCATCAAGGCAAAAAGTTGTTCAAGAAATCGAAATTAATGCAACCGCAGAATCAATATGGAAAATTATTGAAGATTTCTGCTCAATACAAGATTGGCATCCTGGTATAAAAAGTTGTAACACGGATAATGGCACAGCAATTAAATCTATTCGCACAATCGAACTTGCAAATGGTGAAAAAATTAATGAAATACTATTTAAGCACGATAAAGAAAGTAAGAAAATTCAATATGGTATGCAAGAACTTGACGAGGGAAGAATTATAAAGGGCTTACCTATAGCGACACATGGTTCAACAATCACAATCACTGAAGATGGCGGCATATCGAAGGTAAAATGGAAGGGTGCTTTTTATCGTTCTTTTCCGGGACAACAACCTCCGCCAGAACTAACAGATGAGGCTTGCTCAAAAGCTGTTAATAATCTTTATAAATCAGGTCTAGAAAGTCTTAAAAAAATTGCGGAAAAGTGATTCAGTATTTTTTGTGTATAAAATAGTACTTTTAGTTATTGTATTTTCAAATGTTCTTTATGCGCAGCCTTATGCATACATAACAAATCAAGGAGACAATTCACTTTCTGTAATTAATACGCATACTAATAAAGTCATTAAAACAATAGATGTAGGGCATCGACCGGCTGGTGTAGTAGTTAGCAACAATGGAAAACGTGTATATATTACAAATCCAGAAAGCAAAGATATTTCAGTAATCGATACTAAAAAATTACTTAATATAAAGACGATAAAGGTCGGCACTAGTCCGTTAGCAATCGCTATTAGCCCAGATGACCAAACTATTTATGTTGCAGATTGGTATGATGATGCTGTTTTTATAATAGATACTGTCTCACTAAAGATAGCAAATAAAATTAAAGTCGGTGATTCTCCATCCGGGTTGACTGTTCATCCTTCGGGTCAATTTTTATATGTTGCAAATCGTGATGAAAACACAATTATGATTATTCAACTTTCTGAAAATAAAATTATTGATACAATAAAAGTAGGTACTGCGCCATTTGGCTTGGCGCTAAATTTAAAAAGAAATGAGCTTTATAGTGCAAATGTTCGTTCGAATAATATTAGTATTATTGACTTGGAAACAAAAAAAATAAAAAATATAAAAGTTGGTAATTTCCCTTATGCTATAGAGGTCGATGAAACAAACAATCGTATATTCGTAACAAACCAACGCTCTAGTACGGTTTCCGTTATCGATCTAAATCTAAAAAAAAATATTCACAATATTAATGTCGGAGAATATCCCGAAGGAATTGACTTCCATCCAGATAAAATAAATCTTTATGTTGCAAACTGGTTTGATAACCTTGTATCCGTTATAGATACTCGCTCTCTAAAAGTTATCGATGAAATTACTGTCGGCGAAGGCTGTAGAGCTTATGGTGAATTTATTTCTCGCCAATAAATATCCACAAAATATAAAAAATATTATCTTTATAATTCATAGTCTTACGTGATCTTTCAAAAAGCTTAACCTGGAAAAATTTCTCTTGAATTTTCTCTAAATGTTCTCCTATAATAAATATCTGTTACGGAGATAAAATGACAATAAAAAACTGGCCTCGCGTTATCGCACTAGCCGACATGGATGCCTTCTTTGCCTCAATTGAACAAGCACGTAACCCTAATCTTATTGGTAAGCCTGTCGGAATTACTAATGGAATAAAAGGAACCTGTATTATTACTTGCTCGTATGAAGCTCGGGCATATGGCGTACATACTGGTATGCATATTAAATATGCAAAAAAACTTTGTCCTAATTTTATCCAACTACCATCTAATCCTATTTTATATACTAGGATATCGACAAATATAATGAATATTCTGCATGAAATAACTCCTGATATTGAAATTTTTTCTGTTGATGAGGCATTTCTTGATATAACTAATTGCAAAAAGATTTGGAATAGTGCGGAGGATGTTGCAAAAGAAATAAAAGAAAAAGTATTTAGTGTATCTGGGGTTCATTGTTCTGTAGGTATTAGTGGTGATAAAACCACAGCAAAATATGCTGCGAAACTTCAAAAACCCGATGGTTTGACTATTATAAAACCTTGGGATGCTGAGAATACGTTAAGAAATATTCCTGTAACAGAGCTTTGTGGGATTGGCAGAGGGATTGGCAGATTTTTAGCAGAAAGAGGTGTTTTTACTTGTGGTGATGTTGGAAAAATACCTATTGGAGTTTTAGGTCAACGCTTTGGAAATCCTGGAAGAAGAATATGGTACATGTGCAAAGGAAGAGACCCCGAAAAAGTTAAAAATATCATTAACAAACCAAAATCAATTGGCCATGGAAAAGTTACTCCGCCTAATACAAAATCAAAAAATACTGTATACATGTATTTGGTGCATATGTCGGAAAAAGTTGCCCAGAGATTACGAATAAATAGTCTATGTTCTCAGAATTTTTTCATCGGATTAAAAACTAAGAAAGGATGGATAGGAACTAAAAAAATAAAAACAATATTTCCCACTAATGATGGTCGTCAAATTACCAGACTATGTAAAATTATCTTAGATAAATATTGGCATGGAGAAGGTATATATCAAGTTCAAGTGACCGCGCTAGATCCAAGAGAAGAAAAAGGACAAATTGATTTATTCAGTGAAGGCAAAAATAACGATAGATTAAATAGAATAATTGATTGTGTGAATCAACGTTATGGAGAATTTTCATTAATGCCGGCAAATCTATTGGAGAAATCAGATATGCCAAATGTTATTGCTCCATCCTGGAAACCTCACGGCCATAGACAAAGTATTTTCCATGCCTATAAAAAAAATATACTCATTAAAAAAGTATTTAAATTAAATAAAGCTAATTAGTTATTTTTTGATATTTCAGCTATTTTATATTTTTATTCAATTCTAGATAATCAGACAATCCAAGAATATCTTTAATGCCATCAAACTCCACCATTTTATCTTCAAGAACTTTAGTCTGACCATCACGCATAAAAATTTCAGCCATTTCGCGCATTACATGAGCTGTAAGCAAAATAGAATCAATGGGAGCCACTAGCATCTTAAATCCCATTTCTTCTAATTCACTAGCACTTAATATTGGTGTCTTACCGAACGCAAGCATATTGATAAATTTTGGATACTCAACATATTTACATATATCTTCTAATTCGCTTATTGATAAAGGAGCTTCGATAAATGCAATATCTGCACCAGCATCGCAATAGCGATTTATCCGATCAATAGCCGCGGTTAATCCATCAGTTTCTCTGGAATCTGTGCGCGCTATGAACAAGAAGTCTGGATTCGTACGAGCATCATTAGCAGCCTTAAATTTCTTTACCATATCATCAGCGGGAATGACTTCTTTGCCGCCAAAATGACCGCAGCGTTTTGGAAATACCTGATCTTCTAAGATAATTGCTGCAGCATCAGCTCTCTCAAATTCATCAACACAACGCATTACATTATGTAAATCGCCATGACCAGTATCTGCATCAGCAATCACAGGAATTGATAATCTATGTGTCATGCGACGTGTTGCATCAACCATTTCGGACATACCCAGGAAATTTAAATCAGGTAATCCATAGAGACTCGCACTAGTACCAAAACCACCAATAAAGACAGAATCAAAACCACACTGCTCTATGATTGTTGCTGTAAGCACATCATGCGCACCTAAAAGTTTAATAATGCCAGGCTTTTGCATTAATTCTTTAAGTTGTAATGTTGGATTGATAATTTTAGCCATCTTCTTATTTGAAAATATTCAATTGCATTTTATCAAAACTATCTATGTTGGGCACAACAGAATTTCTATTATTCTATTTCTAAATAAGAATCATAATCATTTACATTTATTATATTAATAAGTACACTATGCATTTTAAATGGATATAAAAGGATAGGTTGTTTTGTCAATTTCTGTTAAAAATCATACATCTATAGACATGCTAGATACGGGAGGTGCATTTCTCGTTTGTGCGATACACCACTGGGCCGATGCTACTAGTAATAATATTGACCCATTTCCATGTTTAATTGAGGGATTTAGATCCGCAAATTTACTAGATGGTAAAAATGCTGGGCCAATAATATTAGATGATGTTCTATCATCATTGATTGTTTCACTAAAAGGTAATCCATCGCATTTTTTTGGTTCATGTAAATCAATAGGTCAGATTGAAGAGTTAGTTCTAATTGTAATTGCATTAAATCACTCAAATGAAATTAAACTTGCAGAAAGATTATTAAAAATATGGATACCAAGAGCTACTGCTAGATTTGTTTCAACAAGCTTATCAAGCCTAGCAGATTCACTAAAAAAAGCAGGGTTAATTATAAATCTTCCAATTGGCTGCTTCAATACAATCAGTTACATACTGAATAGTCGGACAAAACTCTATCATAACCAGTTTATTTCCCACTAACTAAAAATAACTAATCGGAGAATAATTATGTTAAACAGAAAAGTGCCTGAGGTAATATTTAAAAATCGTATACGTGATGAAAGTATTAGCGGAGATAATCCTTATCGATGGCAAAATATTTCGAGTGAGAAATATTTTAATGAAAAAAAGATTATACTATTCTCGTTACCAGGTGCTTTCACGCCAACATGCTCAACATATCAATTACCAGACTTTGAAAAACTCTATAATGAATTCAAGGATAAAGGCATAGATGAAATCTACTGCATATCAGTAAATGATGCCTTTGTAATGAATGCTTGGGGTAAATCTCAAGGTATTAATAATATTACATTAATACCAGATGGATCTGGTGAATTTACTAGAAAAATGGGTATGTTGGTAAAAAAAGATAACCTTGGGTTTGGGATGCGTTCATGGAGGTATGCGGCAATCATTAATAATGGGTTAATAGAGGCATGGATGGAAGAACCAGGATTTTCAGATAACTGCGAAGATGACCCGTATGGTATATCATCTCCACAAAAGATCCTGGAATCAATGAAATAAATAAGAAATAGTAATAAAGTTAGAAAAGCTTGATTAATAAAAAATTAGCATTATTAAATTTGGATTTTTTCATACATGCCTAGTTATGAGTACGATTTATTTGTAATTGGTGGTGGATCCGGTGGTATTCGTGCAGCAAGAATATCATCAGAGTTGGGTGCGCGCGTTGGTATAGCAGAAGAGAAAGAACTAGGAGGAACCTGTGTAAATGTTGGGTGTGTTCCTAAAAAACTCCTCTTTTATGGCTCACAATTCTCAGAAGAATTTAATAATTCAAATTACTACGGCTGGTCTATCGAAAATATTAAATTCAATTGGAATAAGTTAATTGAAAATAAAAATCATGAAATCATCAGACTAAATAAAATTTATAAGAAATTACTCCTTGATGCTTCTGTAAAAATTTTCTCAGGCCACGCTAAGCTAATTAACTCCCATACTATCAAGGTAGGAAATAAAGAAATTACCTCCAAAAATATACTAATTTCAACGGGAGGCTGGCCTTATATTCCTGATATCATAGGAAAAGAATATGCGTATACATCGAACGAGGCTTTTTTTCTAGAATCACTACCGAAGAAAATAGCTATTGTAGGTGGAGGATATATCGCAGTTGAATTTGCAAGTATCTTTAATTCCTTAAATGTTGATACAAGTATTGTATATCGTGACTCATTATTTTTACGTGGATTTGATCGTGATCTACGAGAACAATTAACAAATGAAATGATAAAAAAAGGAGTTAATTTAAAACTCGAGTGCGATGTCAAAAAAATTAGCAAAAAAGGAACTAGTTTGTCTGTTAAGCTCAGTAATGGTGAATTACTTGAAGTTACTGATATTATGTATGCAACTGGGCGTACACCAAATTGCTCGAATATAAATCTCGATAAACTTGGTATAAAACTAAATAAAGACGGATCTATAAAGATAAATAAGTATTACCAAACAAATATTCCTTCCATATATGCAATTGGTGACGTAACTAATAAAGTTAATTTAACTCCTGTTGCCTTAGCTGAAGGATCTACTCTTGCTAATAACTTATTCAATAATAAAAATAATGTCCTTGATTATAGTAATATAGCGTCATGTGTTTTCAGCCAGCCAAATATTGCAACTGTTGGCTTAACCCAAGAGGCCGCTGAAAATAAATATACTAAAATAAAAATATATAAATCTTTCTTTACCCCAATGAAATTGACACTTACTGGTAGTAATGAAAAAAATTTCATTAAATTAATTGTTGATGAAAATACTGATTTAGTAGTGGGAGCTCACATGGTTGGAGAAAACGCCGGTGAAATTATCCAGGGCATTGCGATTGCTATGAAAGCAGGTGCGACAAAGAAAACCTTTGATGAAACAATAGGAATTCATCCAACATTAGCAGAAGAATTTGTAACGCTAAAAACTTGATTTTATTTATTGAATTCAATATGTGGTACAGCTGATAATAATTTTGTTGTATATGCATTTTTTGGGTTTTTAAGAACCTCCTCAACCTTGCCTTGTTCCACAATCTTTCCTTGATACATGACAGCTACATAATGAGCGATATACTCTACAACACTGATATTATGAGTAATGAATAAATATCCAAGCTTATGTTCTTTCTGTAAATCTTTTAATAGAGATAAGATTTGCGCTTGAACAGATACATCTAGAGCACTTGTTGGTTCATCACATATAATTACTTTTGGTTTAACGGCTAAGGCGCGCGCAATGCAAATTCGTTGTCTTTGTCCACCCGAAAATTCATGAGGATATCGGTAACGATGTTCTGCCTCTAAACCAACCTGCTCTAATAATGTAACTACAATTTCATCACGCACCTTCTGAGAATCACCTACACTCTGCGCAATCATTCCTTCTTGGATTATGTCATTAATCATCATTCTTGGATTCATCGAGGAATATGGATCTTGAAATACAATCTGTATATCGGCTCTAATTTTTCTTAATGACTCACTACTCAACGCATTTAGATTATTTTTTTGATAACGGATGTCTCCCGAGGTTATATCTAATAAATTAAGTATACCTTTGCCCATTGTTGTTTTACCTGAACCAGATTCACCAACAACAGCAACAGTTTCTCCGGCATGTAAGTCAATCGTAACACCATCAACGGCCTTTACATGGCCAACAGTTCGCTTAAAGAAACCTTTTTTTATTGGATAATGCACTTTTAAATTTTCAACTTTTAGTAGTGCTGAATCATGACGTTTAGTGGCATCAATTCCACCTTCTTTCATACGTTTTTCCCAACTAGGAATAGCTGAGAATAACTTCAAGGTGTATGGGTGCTCTGGATTTGAAAATAAATCATTTTTATTTTTTGATTCAACAATTTCACCATCTTTCATTACTGCAATACGGTCTCCCATTTTTGACGCGACACCAAGATCATGAGTAATGAAAAGAATTGACATGCCCGTATCCTTTTGTAACTTTTTAAGAAGTTCTAAGACCTGAGCTTGAATTGTTACATCTAATGCTGTAGTTGGCTCATCTGCAATAAGTAAGTCAGGATCGCCAGCTAAGGCTATTGCTATCATGATTCTTTGTTTCATCCCCCCAGAGAATTGGTGAGGGTACTCATTAATACGTCTAGTGGGTTCTGGTATACCAACAGCGGTGAGCAACTCAATACAACGCGTTATACATTCATTTTTAGTTAAATTTTTATGCTGATTTAGTGTTTCACTAATTTGTTGGCCAGCTGTTAATACAGGATTCAATGATGTTTGTGGTTCTTGAAAAATCATACCAATATTTGCGCCTCGAATTTTACGCATCTTATTTTCAGGCAACTTAAATAAATTTTTATTTCCTAAGAGCACCTCTCCAGATGTAATTTTTATAGCTGTAGGCAATAGACGCATTATTGAAAGTGCAGTTATTGATTTACCACTTCCAGATTCACCCAGAAGAACAAAAGTTTCTCCGCGTTTTATATCAAAAGATATGTTGTTAACGATATGAGTTTTTCTCTCTCCCGCACCAATTGAGGTAACGAGATTTTTGATTTGTACTAATTTTTCACTCATATTAAATTGTTCTTCTTTTTATCATTAGAGTTCCCTCAATCTAGGATCAAATGCATCTCTAACAGCATCTGAAAAAAGATTTGCCGCTAAAACTAGTATAAACATAAAAATAAATGCGGCGCTAAGTGACCACCATACTATTGGTTCGCGTGCCATTTCTAATCTAGCACTATTTATCATATTTCCCCAACTATACGTACTAGGATCAACGCCAATATTGATATAAGACAAAACAGCCTCAGCTAATACAAGGCCACTAAAATCAAGAACAATTGAAATCATAACTATATGCATTACATTTGGTAATAAATGACGAAACATAACTTTGTAATCACGAACCCCAAAAGCTTTTGCTGCCTGAACATAATCAATCTCTCTTAGTTTAAGTGCTTCTGCCCTTAATAAACGACAAAGACCTGTCCAGCTTGTAATACCCAAGATAATACACAAGAACAGAAGTCTTAAATCAGCTCTCTGTTCTATACTATTAAAATCATCCGCATGATTACTAATATAAACTTGTAACAGAAGAATTGAAGCAGCAATTAATAAAACTCCTGGAATAGAATTCAATGTTGTATAAAGATATTGAATTACATCATCAACCCATCCACGAAAATATCCTGCCATTAATCCCATTGCAATCGCAAATGGAAGCATAACAAGTGTTGTTAGAGTTCCAATAACAAGTCCAGTTCGTATACTCTTTAAAGCTTGATAAAGCACATCCTGCCCTACTTTATCCGTACCAAAAACATGATAATTTTTAGACAAGTTATACAAGATGGCAATAGCTATGAGAACGACAGAGATTGTTAAGAATATTGAAAACCAGTGAGTATTTGTTTTTTTATTTAGACAGTTATGCAGTGTGGTTGTATACGTTTCATTTCTCGATCTTGATAAAATGATAATTATCAAATTAATTACAATGAAACTAATTAATAATCCATATAATAAACCAAATGATATTCGCTTAATAATATCTGCCCTGCTCTCATTCTCAGGATTACTTAAAGTTGCACCCCCATAAACTAATCTCGGGTAATCTCTAATCTTTTTGCCGCTTTCAAGCTCAATTAATTCTTTAGAAAAAGAATAGCTAGCAAGAGGCGCTGAATATGTCTTTTCGTTTTTCAATCTTAAATCATTTAATAGAATATCCAAAACACTCAAGATTTCATTAGAGTATATAGTTTCACTTTTCTTATCTGTCTCTACTTTTGGATGGAAATGAAGCGAATCTAATACGCCTAAAAAAACAAAGAAAAAAAGAACTACTGCTGAAGACATAGCTAAGGAGCGCTTTTTTACATCCCTCCAAGGTGCAGATAGGTGTTCTTGCTTTCTTGCATAAAAGAAAAAAGCAACTAATCCAAATAGAAGTAGGAAAATTAAAGAATCAGTAACGAAAATAACAGGCATTATTATTTTTAGTTTAACCTGACCCTTGGATCAACAAATGTATAAGAAATGTCCGTTAAGATTAAACCAATAATATATAAAACGGACCCCAGAAAAACCATCGAACGAACGATTGCAAAATCTTGACGATTTATTGCATCTATTGTGTAGCTACCTAAGCCAGGAATTGCAAAAAAAGATTCAACAATAAGGCTGCCGATAAAAAGTGACGGTAAAATTACGACAACTCCAGTTAAAATTGGTATAAGGCCATTGGATAGAACATGACGATATAATATTCTTAGTTCAGATAGTCCTTTTGCCCTTGCAGTTCTTACATAGTCTTTATTCATTTCTTCAAGAAAAATTGTTCTATACCAACGTGTACTAGCTCCTATCCCACCTACTAATCCTACTAAAACTGGCAGAATAACAAACTTTATCGCATTGAAACCAGTGTCATACCCGGAGATGGGAACTAAATGCAGAAATTTACCAATTAAATACTGACCCCCAATTATATAAAATAAACCTGATACTGACATCATAATTACACACAGAATAACACCACTAACATCTACGTAACTTCCTCTAAAAAAAGCTAAAATTAAACCAAATGAAATATAAGATAGCAAACCAACAATCAAGCTAGGAACAGTGATTGCAAGACTTGGCCACATTCGCTGGCTGATATCATAACCAATATCACGCCCACTATCGGAACGTCCAAAATCAAAAACAAACAATTTAACTGAATTTTGAAAAAAAATTGTCTCTGTGAGCTTCTTTGTTCCACTAGCACTTTGATTAAATAATATTGGTTTATTATAGCCTCTCTCATCTTTCCATTTTACAATTGCAGCTTCACTGACACGTTTCATGCCAAGATTCATGCGAGCCATATCATCCGGAGTATTTACAACAAAAAATAGAACGAACGTTATTACATTTACCCCGATTAGAATGGGTAGTGCGTATGCGGCACGTCGTAAAATATAATTTATCATATAATTTTCTCATTCTCCTTACGCAGGTATAAAGCGAAAGCTGGTAACAAAATAGTAAATATAATAAAAAGTACCAAGAGAATTGGCCACCATACCGGTTGATTCCACATAACTCTATTTTCCGCTCTCAATATAGGATTAACACGTTTGTACTTTAGAGTGTTATTCGCCATTAAGTTTGGTTTTGCATTTTTATACCAGTCGTGATGTAGTGAAAATCCAACTGGGTGATATCCCCATAACCATGGAGCATCGTACCTAACGATTTCTATCATTTGATTTATGACATCTTGCCTCTCTGGAGTATTTTTCATACTTTTCATTTGATCAAAAAGTAAATCATATTTTTTATTTTTATAATTTGCTGCATTTTCACCATTGCGATCTATCTTAGCATTAGGTCCATATAACAAAAAAAAGAAATTTTCGGGATCTGGATAATCAGCATTCCATCCCCACTGAAATATTTGTGCGGTGCCTTTCCTCATTTTTTCTTGGAAGCGATTATAGTCGGTAGCCCTTACTACGAGATTAATACCAATTTTCATAAATTGTTTTCTATACCAATCGAAAGTTGCTTTACTTCCGGGGCCAGCAGCTGGGGTATCCAAATTCAATACAAGAGCCTTACCCGTTAATTGATCTCGACCATCTCTATAACCAGCCTTCACCATTAATTCTTTAGCATATTCAATAGAACGGCGAGATTCTGAATTATTTTGCCATTCATATACGTACTCATTTAGCCCTTCTCTTCCTTGATTATAGCCAAAGATTCCAGGGGGGATTGGTCCTTGCGCAGACAGTCCTCGACCGTTTGCGAAAATAGAAATATATTCTTCATAATCAACAGCAACTGAAATAGCGTGTCGCAATAATCTTGCACGCTCACTAGTCCCGCCAACTAAATCATCTGCCATATTAAATCCCATATAATATGTAGATGTTGTTGTTGTAGTTAATAATTTAATTCCTTTTTCTTGCATTTCATCGGTTAATTGAGCGTCTCCCTGGGAGTTAAATTGAACGGCTTGATCAAAACTATCGGATACAATGCCAGAGGTATCGTAATAACCCTGAAGGAACTTATTCCATGCGGGGATTGATTCTTTTTCAAGGCTGTATACGGCTTTGTCTATAAAAGGCATTATTTTTCCAGCATCTTCTAACAACCCCATATCCTCATCGGAGGATTCGCCTTCCACAGGATATGATTCTCCACGAAAATTTGGATTTTTTTCAAGCACCATTCTTCGGTTAGGATTATTCTCAGTTAACATGAATGGTCCTGTGCCCACGGGATACCAATCGAGGGAAATATTTTTATCTTCGAATCCTCTTTGTGAATAAAAAAGATCAGCTTCCCATGGCATTGGAGAAAAAAATGACATTGAAAGCCAATACAAAAATTGAGGATATTTTTCTTTAAGAGTTATTTCAAATGTGTATTTATCAATTAATTTTACACCTTCCAGTGGATAATCATTTAAATTTAAAAAATTAGACTGCGATTTATCCTGATATACCCCTTCTAGGTTTTTTGATAAATTATCTAATCCAATAATATATTTCTCCATTAGACCTGAAATTGGAGAATGGACCTGTGGATGAGCCATTCTTTTTATTTGATAGATATAATCATTAGCATGTAATTCTCTGGTTCCAGAAAATTTAAAATCAGATAATGTGTATATTTTATCTAAGTCATTTTTATCCATCTTGTGATATAGGAATTTTTTCGAATCATCTCTGGCAAATGCTGGGTGTGGTTGATATAAAATTCCGGGTTTAATAGATACCCTATATGAAATGGCATGAATATCCTCATCTAGTGCATCATCAGGAAGTTTTTTTCCGTTTATATCTAAATATATCGGCTTTGGTACACTCGTGGCTGTGAGCGGAATAAGCTCATAAGGTCGCCTCAAAAAATGATACTGCAGAAGAGGTTCGTATATCTGCCCTAAAAAAATGTACTCATTTGAGCTATATGAGCTAACTGGATCCAAATGCTTTGGTCTTTCTGAGAATGAATCATAGTAAATTAATTCTTTTGATTCCTCAGGAGAATAGGGGCTATTCCAGCTTGATTGACTACAGGCCGCACAGAATAGGGGTATGCATATCAAAAAACGCTTAATGCATTTAATGCTAAATTTAGGCTTATTTGCCATTTTTGAAGGATTTCTAGTCACTGTTCCATTATAAACACGATAGTTTTTCTGTACACTTTGATACTTAATAACAAAAAAAATTCAAACTAACTAAACCTAAAAAGGACAGATTAATGGGATTACTCGATAATAAACGTGCTTTGATCGTTGGTGTAGCAAGTAACCGTTCAATAGCTTGGGGTATAGCTCAAGCTATGCATCGTGAAGGTGCGCAACTCGCATTCACCTATCAAAATGAAAAATTACAAGCCAGAGTCGAAAAGTTTGCCTCTGAACTCGAATCTGAGATAGCGTTACCGTGTGATGCAAGTGATGATACACAAATTAAATCCGTTTTTGATAATCTATCCAAATCGTGGGATGGGCTCGATATACTCGTACATTCAATCGCCTTTGCTCCCAGAGAATTACTTGATGGTGAATATCTAAAAAATGTCACAAGAGAGGGTTTCAGGACCGCCCATGAGATTAGCTCATACAGTTTTTCTGCCCTTGGGGAGGCCTCAAGAGAATTAATGCAAGGAAGAAATGGGGCAATGTTGACCCTTAGTTATTTGGGGGCAGTCCGTTCAATGCCAAACTACAACGTAATGGGATTAGCTAAAGCAAGTCTTGAAGCAAATGTGCGTTATATGGCCTCTAGCCTTGGTCCAGAGGGAATAAGAGTCAATGGAATCTCAGCAGGTCCAATACGTACATTAGCAGCCTCAGGGATAAGTGGGATGCGTGATTTTTTAGCTCATGTTGAGCAAACTTCCCCCCTTAGACGAAATGTCACTATTGAGGAGGTTGGCAACGTTGGTGCATTTTTATGTTCTGACCATGCATCAGCTGTCACTGGTGAAATAACTTATGTTGATTGTGGGTTTAATACAATAGGGATGTCCTAGACAAAAAATCAAAATAAATGACCTTAGGTGAAAATAAGTTAGTTATAGGCATCTTAATTGGTGGCCTTTTAGGAGTGGTTTGCGGTTGGATATTTGGCCCAGCAATGTTGTCGTTGTCATGGCTTGGGGATTTATTTCTAGATTCTTTGAAAATGATGATTGTCCCCCTTATTGTAGGAGCAGTTATTAGTGGCGTAACGTCTCTGGGTGATGTCAGAAAATTAGGTAAAGTTGGTGGTTTTACCTTGCTTTACTATGCTGTAACAACAGCATGTGCCGTATTGATCGGCTTAATACTAGTCAATATTATTCAGCCTGGTGTTAATGTTAATTTGCATGCAAACGCGGTAGCAGAGCCATTACTAGAAAGAAACAATACGAGTCTATCTGACTTAGTAAAATCCTTCATATCACCAAATATAATCTCAGCAGCATCAAATACTCAATTACTACCAGTTATTATATTTTGCCTTTTATTTGGTGGGGCATTGACAACAATTGGTGACAATAAAAAACCAATTATCGGTTTTTTTGATGGGTTAAATGAAGTAATGATGAAACTTGTAATGTGGATAATGCTATTTGCACCTATTGGAGTTTTTTGTCTTGTTGCAAGTCAATTTGGTAAGGTTGGTGGTGGTGAGGCTGTAAAAACTGAATTAATAGCAGTGGGCAGCTACTTTATAACAGTGATTTTAGGGTTAACGTGTCATTTTTTATTACTATTTATTATTTTAATAGTTTTCAGTAAACATGGCAGATTATATCTATTCAAATTATTACGAGCACTTCTGACGGCATTTGGTACAGCAAGTTCTTCGGCAACGCTGCCATTGACTATGAGGTGTGCTATTGATGCGGGAGTTGACAAGAGATCAGTTAAATTTGTTTTGCCTATAGGCGCAACAATCAACATGGATGGAACTGCCTTATATGAGGCTGTTGCTGTAATGTTTATAGCGCAGACCTATGGAATTAATATGGGATTTTCCGAACAAGTTATTATATTTGTTACTGCAACTTTGGCAGCAATTGGAGCCGCGGGAATTCCGCAAGCTGGATTAGTAACAATGTTAATAGTATTAACTGCTGTTGATTTGCCAGCAGAAGGGATAGGACTAATTCTAGCGATTGACTGGCTATTGGACAGATTTAGAACTACAGTAAATGTTTGGGGTGACTCAGTTGGAGCAGCTGTTATTGAATCACGACTTCCAAAAAAATAGTGTAGCTTTTAAAAAATAACTAAATGTTATCTTTTAATATAGTAATTTCAGCGTTATCTCTAGTATCTCTAAGTAAATTCTGCCATTCATTAATGCCAAGTGAACGTCTCAATCTGAGGTCAGTAGAATCTTTTAACTCTTCATCTACATCAGATATTTCTTCATTTGCATTTAGAATAATAATAATCGCATAATCACCACTACCCAATGATTTGCTCGTAATTACAGGTTCATTATTTTGTGGTTTCCCAGCCTCGAATATAGTTCTTAGAATTGCCCTGCTAACCGACACATCATCACGTTTTACTTTTTCAACATTTATCCACTCGATGCCCGAATAACTAGTTACTTCATCTGGTTTTATTCCAGAGACTAGTTCACTTATTACTTCTTCGCCAGTGACTTTGATTTTATTTTTAGCAAGATCAATTCTAATACTAGCAATAACCTCATCTCTAACTGCGTCAAGAGGCATAACTGATGCGGCTTTATGCTCCTCAACTCGCAAGATAACAACATGATCATCTGATAACTCTATTAAATCACTATTATTTCCTGAATTAATCAAAACAGGATCAAAACTTTTTGAAATTACTCGCGGATCAGATATCAATACTTCTTCGCTATTATCCCGAGTGAAATATTCTGTGGTTTTAATCTCGCGACTAATTGCATCTGAAGCAATTTCCAGCGTTTCCGGATTTTCGTATGCTAATGTAGCTAACTGGTCAGTTAATTCAAAAAATTCTTCTTCAGCTTTTTCTCTTTTATAGTCTTCCTCAACTTTATCTGCTGAATTTTCAAATTTATTTTCAGGGCCACCTCTTATCTCTAAAACCTTAACAATGTTATACCCATCTTTTGTTTCAATAATTCCGCTTACCTCTCCTTCCTCTTTGCTGAATAAAAAATCATCAATTTTTTCATCCATTATTCCCTTGCTCATAAAAAGATGTTCGCTAAACTCAAGTATCCCCCCACTCTCATCTGACTGTTCGATAATTTCTTCGAAATCCCTCCCCTCCTCTACTAGCTTGAGTGTTGAGGTGAGAATCTCTTTTGCATTATCTTTAATCTCTGCTGGGGCGCCCTCTCCAGTCCTTATAAATAATTTATGTACAGAACGTTGATCTGCTACATCATAATCATCTTTATTATTATCGTAATATATTCTCAAACTTTCTTCGTCAGTTTCTATATTTTTTGCGATCTCTTTAACATCAAGCTCTATGTATGAGATTTTTACTTGTTCAGGTTCGGTAAATGAGCTGTTATTTTTATTGTAATAATCTTCAACCTCATCTCCGCTAATTTCACCTTCCTCAATGAATGATGGCAAACTAAGAATCGTGTATGTAATATCGCGCGATTGAGATTCAAGTCTTAAAATATTATCCAATTCTTCATCTATTACGAAAATAGTTTCAACAAGACCTGCTTGTAATTGTTCAGATAGCAAATCCATGCGTAACTGGGCCTCAAAAATTGCTGGCGCCATACCAATGCTATTTATACTTCTTTCATATTTTTCCCTATCAAATCCTTCCTCGCCTCTAAAGTATTCTATATTTTGTATTGACTGGACGAGCTTTGAATTAGTTATATTTAAATGACTATCGATAACAAGTTGATTTATTAGTTCCGATTCAATCAGCTTGCTAATTGTTTGATCTTTTATTAATGATTCTTCTTCTAATGAAAGTGCATCACCCAAAGCTGCTTGCATTTGTTTTCTGAGCTGACTATACGATCTCTGAAATGATTGAAACGATATCTCTTCACCATTTACCTTGGCGACATTAAGCTGTCCTGCTTGACCGCTGTAAAAACTTACGCCCCAAAAGGCAAATGAAATAACAAGTAAACCAACAATAACGCCGGCTATCCATCCTGTTGCTTTATCTCTTATTATGGCTAACATATTTTATTTTCTTCTATTATTCATTTTTCAATATTCTAAATTAATTCGGGCGTACCATTATTAAGTGATACGCCCGTTAGTTATTCAAATCAAATTGGCGGAGTGGACGGGACTCGAACCCGCGACCCCCGGCGTGACAGGCCGGTATTCTAACCAACTGAACTACCACTCCGGGAAGTTGTGGTGGGTGCTGAGGGGTTCGAACCCCCGACCTACGCCTTGTAAGGGCGTCG
>MDSV01074374.1_pt1 | contig 39463 bp, 27 predicted proteins | sample 810851 | NCBI WGS metagenome assembly MDSV01 (sample SAMN05326640, study PRJNA326480) | marine metagenome | isolation source: seawater | place: Atlantic Ocean: North East | collected 2012 | reverse complement strand
GGCGTCATACGGTTTCTTCGGATCATTTCGATACGATCGGCCACCAATCCTGAGGAACGGATACCATCCCAAACCGATTCGTCGATGATGACTCCTTGAGCATCAATGATACGAGCTAGACGCCAGTCCCAGTGCAGATGCATACTTCTTGGGGGAGGCTCCGATGCATGAAGGAAACGGAGCCCTAATCTCTCGCGAAGGGCTTTGGACCCAGTCGAGAAATTACGGCCATGGATATACGCCCCCTACTCCTTGTCGCCGCTGGAGGGGCTATCGGAGCCATTCTAAGATACCAGATTACACTTACACTACCTATGGAAAGTCATTGGGCCACGATGGGAATCAATCTACTTGGTGCACTCCTCTTAGGCATCCTCGCAGGAGGTCTCCACAGCGGAGGAGTCATCTCTGATGATTTGCTTCTCTTCCTTGGGACTGGTCTCCTTGGTGCCTTCACCACAATGAGTACATTCAGTCTAGATCTTGCTGCCCTGTTCGATGCTGACCGCTTCGGTACAATAGGCGTACATCTCGTCGCAACAGGAGTTCTTGGCCCTGCCCTCGCACTGGCGGGATGGAAATTGACTGCAATAGTGCTTTAGAATCGGTCACTAACAAAGGGAGAATTGAAAACAGGATACATCTCCCTGAACCTATTGCGTAGTAAACGCACAACGATGGTGAGCAAGCATGTTCTGTCCGAAATGTGGTGAATTATCCTTTCCTGACCCCTCAGGGATTATCAAATGTCCAAATCACGCCTGTGGCTACAACGGGCCAATTAACCAGAATCTGGAGATCGACGGGAAAGAGATTGACCTTGTCAACGCCAGTTCCACCTCCAAGGCATCTGATCTCAAACATCTCAAGGAAGTCATTGCTGAGTCGGAGGGCCAGGGTGTACTGCAGGAGGGATCCCTCATGTGCCCGAAATGTGACTGCCAGCGAATCTACGTCGAACTCCGTCAAACACGAAGTTCGGATGAGCCGGAAACGAAGATTGGCACTTGTGCAGATTGTGGCCACAAGTTCCGTGAATATGCATGATGTCGCCCCAATAAGTAGCGATTATTCCCAAGAACCCTTTTGGACCTCGTTTAAGCACCCTCGATACCGACCAATAGGTGATTCAGATGCTTCAATTCACTTCACGCCCTGAAACCATGCGCACTATTGTCGACGTCCTGAGCGTCATTGTTGAGGAAGCAAGGATGAAGTTCTCAGCCGATGGACTCGACATTAGTGTGGTGGACGCAAGCCATGTTGCCCTGATCAAGATGCATGTTGATGCAGCCGCATTTGAAACATGGGAAGCTAGCGACACAGTACTGGCTATCGAACTCACGAAACTACGTGATCTACTCAAGCTCGCGGGGCCCGACGACCTTGTCGATGTCAGTTACGACCCAAATGTTGGACAAGTAGACATCAAAGTCGGTGAAGTCGATCGCTCGATTCGCCCGATCGATCACACTCTCATGAACGAGCCAAAAGTACCCGAACTCGATCTCAAGAGTAAGGTCAAGATTAGTGCAACTAAACTGAACAAGGCTCTCCAAGCTGCTCGTTTAGTCGGTGAACTCGTAACCCTATCTCTCGACCCAAAACAGTTCAATCTTCATGTGCAAGGCGACCAAGACTCAGTATCTGTAACTCATGAAGCAGGACAGCTGGAAGATCTCGTCGCTGAGGCACCAGTGAAATCGACCTACAGCACAACCTATCTGCAACCTATTGTCAAAGCGATTGACGGCTCAGTCCAATCGGTCGAAGTATGCTTCGACGACAAATATCCCCTGAACCTCAACTTCGAAATTGCTGATGGAGCTGGTAATGTCACCTATTTTCTCGCACCACGTATTGAAGATACAGTTTGATGCTCTCTGACCCGTGAGGGTCTTGAACAAGAGCGAAGTCCGAGAGGGTATGGAGAAGGGCAGCGTATGTGTCCTAATTCCGAGTGTCGGCAATGCAAATGAACTGAAAGTTGTCCTTGATGGTCTGAAACAACAGGACTACGAGGGGGCTATTGAGGTGGCCGTAGTTGGCCCTGGAAATGACCCCGGCCGTGAAGTTGCCGAACAAAATGGAGCGCGATTCATCGATGATGGAGGCGTTCGTACGAGGGCAGATGCTTGTAACATCGGCATTAAGCAGACAGAATCCGAATTTGTTTTCTTCACCGACGATGATGTCATTGTCCCATCTAATTGGGTATCATCACTCATCCGATGGTTTGACCGCTCGGATGTTGCAGGTGTTGGTGGCCCTAACTTTGCGCCATTGAAAGAATCAACATTCTGGCAACGAGTCATCGACGTCACATTCTGCAGCCGATGGGTGACTGCAGGGACCAACTATGGAAATCAAGCCAAGGATGATCTTGAGGAAGTGGAACAACTTCCGGGAGTAAATGCCGCATATCGGAGAACAGTACTGGAAGAAGTTGGAGGGTTCGATGAAGGTGCGATAGGATGTGAAGACGCTATGCTCGACCACCGTATTCGTTCTGCTGGTCATCGACTTTGGCAAGATGGAACAGCAATCATGTGGCATCGACGACGTGGTCCAGGACGTGTCCGTAAGCAAATCGGAAACTACGGTTTAGTCCGAATCCTTGCTAGCCACATACATCCTGAAATGAGAGCCTGGTCCCATTTCTTGGTCGGTATCTTCCCTATCCTCTCACTTCTAGGAATCCTTGGCTTGCTCTATGGAGCTACAATGGGCGGAGCGGATTGGGAACTTTGGTTTCGAATCGATGGCCCATGGTCGATTGAACGAGTTGCGTTTCACGGTTCACTCGGCCTGATTGGACTTTACATCGCAATCTGTTGGGCTGGCGCCCTATTCGGAAACTCCCCCTCAAGGAGTGTTTTGACAGTTGCTGCAGCCCCATTGATGACTTTCTTGATGCATTGGTCCTACGGACGTGGCGTTCTACAGGGGTGGATGAGAATCCGATCAGGGCAACCAGGATTACAAATCGATGATCGAATCCGTTCGTAATCATCGAAGCCCATGATTTCCGATAATCAATGGAAGACCCAATACTACTCCACAAAATCCACCTTGACAAAGAGCCCCGACCGCTGAAGCAACCTTACCAAACATAATGATGGTATCATTAGAAACACCTACTTCGCTGAGATCCTGTCCACCTGTGAAAACCTCTTCTGGCATTACGAGAGTCAATAATACCTGTAATATGGTTACAAAAAGAAGTGTCCCCAAAGTAATCCATTGACCAATCATTTCGAATTTTTGCATTCGATATCCTCCATAGAGGAAGCCGATGCCACCACCAATACCAATTGCTCCTGAGACCACATAGAACCATGTGGGGACGACTTGAAGATCCATTTCAGGAGTGGAAAGGAAGCCTAGTAATTGTCCAGTAAAGATATTCATAATGCCACCTAAAATCGATAACCCCCCCATTACCATGGCAATTATACCAATTATTCTGGCAATCTGACTTGGGGGTTCTTCGAACGGTACGAAGAAAGATGGTGAATGTTCGGAACTCACACTTCCAGTGAAAACCTCGGGGGGTGGATTTGAATCCATTAACCTACGATTAAATCTGTAGATTACAATCGTTGCCCATCAGAGTCCGCCTGTAATGTGAACTTACGATATCGAGGTCTCCAGATTATACTAGTCATGATTCCTAACATCACACCACCGAGAATTAGTCCCGGCCAACCTTCAGCGATATACCCCGGACGAGCGTTTACTGCTGCCCAAGCGAAGGAGGGGATGATACCAACTATGGTTGCGATGATTACTTCTTCAAAGAAGCGACGTGTTGGATCAGGGCCCAGAGGAAGGGGATTTCCGTCACCCCTCCAACCCTGAGGTGGACGAACCGGACGAACGAATCGAACGAAACCCTCTGAAATTTCGGATTGAGCGAGATGAACAGTAGAATCACCAGAATTGCTCCTTCTACGAATAAGGCGTTGACCGTTAGGCCCCTTCGGGCGGCCATCAGTGGGCTGACCCCAATATCCTCGAGGTTCAATCCGATCTATCAGGAGTTCATCCCCATCCAATGGTTCCAATACATCTGAATCATGAGCACAAAGCCATTCACCTTCAGTTGGTGGACGAATACCTGCAGCAGTCATCGCCACCTCCCAACCACCTTTTGCACCGAAGCGTTCCTCGACTTCGTCAATGGTGTAGCCTCTACGACTGATCTCAAAAGCTTGAACTCGTGATTCATGAGGAGGACCGATGTCACCAAACAAAATTCCGCGTCTAGAACCTCCGATAACCACGACCCCTCCATCGAATGAAACCCATTCAATATCCTCGTCAGTGGACGAGGTCATTTCTCATTCCTCCAAGAGGTCCCCGGTCTGGATACTCCATTGTGAAGCATAGACGCCGTTTGAAGAGAGGAGATCTCCATGAGGTCCACGTTCTACAATGACTCCATCAACCATACAGATAATTTCCCCTGCGTTCCGGATAGTCGCAAGACGATGAGCCACTGCAATAGTCAATCGATGACCGCCTTCACTGCCGAATAAGGACTGTTGAATCTTCTTCTCCGTCTCGGCATCGAGCGCAGCTGAGGCTTCGTCTAGGATGAGAACATCTGGCTTTGTGAGAAGAGCACGTGCAAGGCTGACTCTCGCCCTTTGACCACCAGAAAGTCGGACGCCTCGGTCACCGACCATTGTTTGCATACCGTCTTCGAAATCCTTGACGAACTCCCAAGCGCCTGCTGTCCTAAGCGCCTCTTCGACCTCTTCATCCGTGGATTCACGAGCATAAGCAACATTGTCTCGCAATGATCCAAAGAATAGGAAGGGCTCCTGTGAGACAAACCCAATCCGCGAACGAACAGATTCCAAGGTGTATTCATTGATGTCCACGCCATTGACGAGAACCTGCCCCACTTGTGGCTCATAGAATCGTTCGATGAGTTTCAGTATGGTACTCTTTCCTGCACCTGTATGACCCATGATTCCAGTGAATCCTCCATTGTCAACACTAAATGATACATCGTTCAGAACGCGAGCCTCGGTCCCGGGGTACGCGAAGGTGACATCAGAGAACTCGATGCTCTCAATCTTATCATCGAGAGGAATTGCCGACTCATTATCACTGATTGAAGGAGTCAGTTCCACTAGAGCAAACACGCGACGTGCAGCAGCCTCACCACGCTGAAGTTGATTGAGCAATAGCCCCATTATGAACAGAGGCATAGTCATCCTCGTGGAGATGAGTAGGAAGGTTACGAACTGCCCCACAGTGATTTCATCTCCAGCCATCAGGAATCCGCCCACGGTGACGAGGAGGCCGAATGCCACACCTGCTACCACATAGAGTCCAGGAACGAACCGGTTACGGATCGCTGAGGCGCTGATAGCTTGGTCACGATATTCTGCACTCTCCCCATGAACACGCTCCCGCTCGTGATCTGTTGCATTGTATGCTTGAACCACTGTGATTCCAGCAAGGACATTCTCGAGGATTGCAACGATGCCGCCCGTACTCTCCCGCTGACGCCGATAACGACGCTGGACGCGGGTCGAGAACCAGTATACCATAGGAGCGATTAGAATGAGAGGAAGGAACAGAGTCAATGCTAGTTTGTATGACATCCAGATGAGGATTAGGAAAGCAGTACTGAACGTTACGATTAGACGGATGATGCTAGTACTAGAGTCAGAGACAATATCTTCCAACTGTGCAACATCTGCAGAAAGAACTGACATCAGATTGCCCGATTGTCGGACCTCAAAATAGGACGCTTCCATTGCCATTAGACTAGCAGTGGCGTCCATTCGAATGTCATGTTGAACCTTGTATGCTGTCGACTGCCAAAGGTAATCACTGAGCCCTTGAGCGACCGCAAGCCCAGTAAATCCGGCGAAGATCAACAAACCAAAACGAATCTCAGGAGAGGGAGATACGATCGACTCAATCAATTCGGATGTGTATACGCCAGAACTGTAGTAATCAGCAGCCATACCGATGGCGACAAAAGGTATGAGATCGAAAGCGCGAGCAACCGCATTACTGATGATTCCCCCAAGAGCTCGCCTCCAATATACGAGGATATAGGGGACGACCATCCAAATCCGGCGTCCAACGATTTGTTGCTGATCCTCGAGATCCGAGGAATCTTGCGCAACACCGGGAACAGCCATAGTCAACAGCCTCACGGAGTGTAGGTCGCTTTTCAACCCGTGTGACTATTCGCGATATCTCCGTTGTTACTGAAGGACCCCAACCGAATCGAATAAGTCAGAGTGATGTTTCGGAGGGGTGTCGCGCTTGTAGTGAAGGGGTTATCACCAGAGGTTTCCAACCTCTTGTCCCGGGTTCAAATCCCGGCGGGCGCACTTTTCAAACTCGCTTACATAAAGGCGGAAGCGGGTGGGTAAAAACACTGTACAAAACCGGATTTAGCAAGGAAACTCCCTATTCGGAAGAGTGTTATGTCCAGCCCCTATCTGCGGAATGTGAAACCTATTGGCGAGTACTATGCTGAGGCATTCACAGCAGACAACCAATTCGGTATTGGAATGATATCGAATTGGCTCAGCCTAATTGTTTTGATATGGTTGCTTAGTCTCTCATTTCTAATAATTCGTGCTAATTCAAGCGCTTCAGAGAATCGTTTCATGGCTGTCCTGATTGCTTGTGAAGGATTCAAGGCTGCTTATCACATGAAGAATCTCACACCAAATGGGCATGAATGGTGGTTTATTGATCAATATCTGTGGAACTTCAATACTACGTTCTTCATTTCAGCGCATGTTTGTTCAGTAGCAATGTATCTCTGTTTTCCAATCTATTACAAAGTCAAGCAACTTTCATTTCTCTACAAGCCATTACTCCAAAGGCATGTATGGTACGTAATGCCACTATTGACGATAGTTTTCATGATTATTGCAGCTGATCTCTGGGTATACGAAAATAATGGGTGGATAATTTGTTCAGAAGTAGGTGCACAACCTACGTACGAAATGCAAGTTGGAGTCGTCAGTGCATCGATGCAAGAAACGCTCGATTCAATCGGAACTTGTCCAGGAATTGGCGAATGGGCGTTTGAGGATGTACCAATATTTGGTTTCTTTATGGTTGCTTTTTCCCCATTCGTATCGATTATTGCACTGTTAATCATGCGGACTTCAATGAAACAATTCGAAGTTGAAGAACCCCACGACAGTAGTAATCGTTTAACTTCTCGATCCCTATACATTGGATTCCTTGGCAAGGTAATCGGAAATATGCTATTCTTCACTACACTTTTCATTGTCATTCCAATGTTAGGTGGTGGTTTTGGAAATGCACCATCATTCGGTGAAATGCTTGTTAAGGACTTAGCTAACTCTCGAGGATTTACGGATATATTGTATGAATACGCATGGGTATTTACTGGCCTCATGATGCCTTTACCATTTGCATTTGAAGGAATGATGTTTGCATATGCGGCGATGAAAGACACCGTATTAGGTATCGATTCCAAGTTGAGGAAGACATTTCGCAATTCGATTTTCACCGGTTTAGGAGCTATATCATTCCTAGTTGGAAGTGAATTAATGGAGTCATTAATCGGATTCGGAGCCTTAGGAGGAGTATTCCTTGGAGCGGGTATCCTAATTGTTCGTAAACCAATCATTTCTTCTCTAGATCGTTTTAGCAACAAAATCATTCCAACAGCATTAGACGATGTAGAAAACGCATACTTGCAAGCCTACTCTGCCTCTGGGGCAGATGGAGTGATAACTGAGGCTGAGCGTAGAATCCTTCTTGCTACAGCAGATGCTCTGAATATCACACATGAACGAGCAGCAGAACTTGAGGATGGTTTTGATCCTAAAGTGGCAGATAATGCCCCACAAGTAGTTACAGAACCTACTGCAGTCCAACAATGGACTGATGAAGCCGGGCATACTTGGCGTTCAATGGATGATGGAACTGTTATGTGGTGGAATGGTACAGATTGGCAACAGGTGTAACTCACAAGAGTCAAACCACGTATTCATGAGTAAGCCATGAACTCGCAGGATTATGCGACCAAGGCAAATTCTCGGCCTCATCATGGTCTTCGTATTCCTCCCATTGAACACGGGACTCTATCTGAGCCTGCTCGGTGGTGAAGACGCTACGGGTCGAGTGCCCGGAAATATCGCATGCTACATGATTCTCCTATTCATCCTAGGGGCAGTACTCCTGATGACACCCACTCGTCAGCAGAAATACGTCGCTTATCACGAATCTGAATGAAGAATAGCAATTACAAATCTGTGATTCAATATTGTCTCTGGAATACTTTGAACGCTATATCTAATCCCATCCAACGTGGCATCTGTAGAGGTAACATGAATGCGGCGAGATGCAGCCATCCCCTCCCCAATTGCCTTCCCTACGGCCTCCTTAACCATCCAGTGATACAGCCGCACTGAAGGATCTGCAGACAACAATGATTGCACCTCCTCCGGTGTACAAAACTCCTGCAATGCCCCTTCGGAAAGGTCTCGAAACTGAGGCTCACAGTCGATACCGATTCTTTTTCCCCCAACAAACAATGCAGCCACTGCTAGGGATTCACTATGTGCTATACTAACCGCAATGTCGGATTCCCCATCACAAAACCGTAGTCCGTCTGAAGTCAGATTCAACTCTCCGGATGATGGATTCAAACCCTGCCGTCGAAGTAAATCTATGAGACACAAACGTCCAGCAATGTGCTGATTCCGCCGCTTTGGGACCATTCGAGCAATCTGTGACGGATTGGTCAATGGCAACCCATCGATATCTACGGCCGATTCAGAATCAACCTTCATCCAACAGACATGTACCGATGCCATGCCCGATTCAATCTGACGCGGCCCATCCCGCAGATTATCATCCCCTATCATGCATCAGAGAAGGTGAATCTCTCACCCTCTAGGATTGGAGCCATGCCCTTGAGCCGTAGACCCAAAATATGCATCACCACAGCATTATCCTCGTTAACCACAACCGCGTCATGAATTGTCATGCCTTGATCATCGATACTACGGCGAACAGTCCTCACCCTCAAGGACCCGGAGAAGGAGGTCACATCCATGTCTAGATGACCGATGCCTACAGGTAGAGATTCCAATCCATCTACTTCCATGGATACTAAACCTGCATTCTGTAGGCATCCTTCCACAACCATAGGGAGGAACTCAAGATGCATGCGATGGACTCGAGACTCTCCTGCAAACAATTCTTGATTTGGAAGTTCATCACGGCGGAGGATGTGCCCATCAAGGCCTCGATCTCCATCCACATCTACACCGCCGATAACCCCCCCGTGGACCTGGAATCTAGGGCCATGGAACATCCGTTCATAGACAAAACTCGGACCATGAATTGCTGACGACATGGTCACTTGACCGAGGTTATGATTCCCCACCTGCTCGGCAGAACCACCTGACTTCAGTAATCGGACAACCCCTCGATGATGTATAGTTGGTTCACCAAATATCTCGCCCGAAGAATTTGTGAGATCAGTCTCTAGATGACAACGAATCCAGATATGATCATCATCCTGTCGATCGAATTCTGCCTTAACTCGAATCGATTTGCTATCCTTTGTTACCTTGACTGGAAGTCCGAATTCGACATCATCAAAGCCGTCCACGGCACAAAGTGGCCACAATAGAACAGCACTCTCTGCAAAGGCCTCGAGAGCCATAACTCCAGGCATATATGGGACTCCATCGATAGCGTGATCCTTCAAATGGGGGTGTCGCTCGGAATCTATCACCGTGGAAAAGACCACAGAAGTATAGGGGACAAGTTCCTCAATGTGACCGATTAACGGGAACCGCATCGGATCTGCAAGAAGGTTTGCCACATTCTGTGGGAGTCGTTGTGGCGGCGGGCGGATGGAATCCTCATCATCAAGTTGACCGAGTCGGCCAGCAATCATGACCATGCGCTTTCCAGAACAAAGAGCCTCATCAGCAAATCTAGAGGCGCCGTCATCTGCCGATATCATATCGATGCCAGCGTGGTCGAACACGGATTCAAGCGAACCCCGTGTTGCCATCCCGACATCAGCCCAAGGAGCCCATGCGATTGCGATTGCTCGCGGGGCCTCTCCATGAGCGGCAATCCGTGCCATCTCTACATCGAGTACCTGGTTAGCTGCACAGTAACCAAATTGCATCGCATTTCCTTGACGACCAGCAATACTAGTGAATACAGAAAGGAAGCGCATGTTTGGAAGATCGTTCTCCAAAGCAGAGGCAAGATTACGCCATCCCTGAATCTTCACTTGGAGAACCCGTTGGAATATCTCCGGATCCTTACGTTCAAAGGGCGTAGAATCCTCGATTCCGGCTCCATGTACGATTCCCGTGACGGGGCCCCATTCCTCACTGACACTATGGAGTGCTGAACAAGTGGATTCACGGTCTGTGACATCCACGCTTACGTAGTTTGCTCGATTTCCAGTTGCTCCGATGGCCTTGAGTGTACTATGAATCTCAAGGCCACGCAACCAACGATTCCAAGAATCGTTCCACTGTTTAAGTGAGACACTGCCATCGTCGCTCTCCTCTATCATCTTCTCACGTAGAGACATACGCTCTGCTTCCAACTCTTCATCTCCAAGATCAAGGAAACGTTCCTGATCGAGATCTAATGAAGACCTTCCGAGCAGGACGAAACGAGCACCGACTCCTTGAGAACGACGGGCGACCTCGATGATGCTACGGGCGGTGACACCCGCACCACCACCTGAGACAACCCAAACATCGTCATCGAGTAAAGGGGTTGATTCCGTTTCCAGTGCCTCCTCATAGAGGCTTAGCCGGTATCGAGTTCCATCCCTCTCTACTGCAACTTCACGTGGTCCACTTTGTTCGAGTAATTCACTTAGGAGCATTTCAGCAAGAGTATCAGGCTCTTCCAATAATCCAGGGTCGAGGTCGACTGCACGTGACCGGAGATGGGGGCGTTCACGCCCATAACTCTTGATTCCACCATGAGCACCTGCTGCAATCGCGTTGAACCGATCACCCCCAATCCCATGACGACCATCAAGAGCTGAAACAGATGCTACAAGCCCATTCTCCACATCACGGAGATCCTCATCCAATCCCTTCAGTATACTGAACAGACCTGAGATAGATTGGTCGAGATGGGCATTTGTAGTCACATCCTCCCAAGGGACGCCTGCAAGACGTACGGGTGCGAGGTGGACTATGCCCGCAGGTGGTGCAATCTCACGAACAATACGTGCAACCTCAAGCATCTGATCAGCATTGGATGGATCCGCTCTAAGGATATCCACCTCCCCATCACGCTCTCGAATTGGGCCAGAGGACACACTTGCATCAAAGAAGACACGGACTGCTTCGATACCACGATCTTCAAGCAACGAGCAGAGTGTCCCTGCAATGCCCCATGCATCATCAGTTACGACAAGAGAACGCCCGGCTAAATCAATCGGAACAGAGTCGCCCCAGGAACATGTTTCTACTTCAACTTGGAAGCGACGGGACTCCACAGGACCCTTCTTCGGCTCCGGTTCAGAAGTAGTATCTTCAATCTCATCTAGGGCCATTTCATTTTCTTCGACAGTAGAAGGTGTTTCAATCACAGCAACCTCTTCAGTTTCTAGAGGTGAAACGAAGGCAGGAGTTACCACATCACCACCTTCAATCTCAGAACGGATGTACTGAATGACATGACCGAGAGTAGGATGGTCACGCAGTTGGAAGGACTCATCTACAGACAGGCCGAACTTCGAGCGGAGATCAGCCATAATCTCTGCTTGCTTAATCGAATCAATGCCTAGTTCCCCTTCCATATCCGCATCCATCTCAAGGAACTCTGCTGGATATCCGGTATGTCCCACCACAACTTGAATGACCTCTTCATCCACAGCATCTGTGGATACTGAAACTGGAGTAGTTACGGCCTTTTCCTCGGAATCATTCGCAACAGATATTGATTCCTCTGAAGATGTAATTTCCTCCTCATCGTCCAAATCATCAGAATCCGCCAACGTTGGTTCTAATTCCGTAGAAGAGACACTGTCGAAGGATGCAATGTAACCGATTACATGACCAAGTGTTGGATGTTCTCGAAGTTGGAAGGAATCGTCCACAGGGAGGGAGAACATTCCGCGTAGTTCCGCCATAATCTCTGCTTGCTTGATTGAATCGATTCCAAGCTCGCCCTCCATGTCTGCATCCAACTCAAGGAACTCAGACGGGTATCCCGTCGCTTCCGCAACCACAGAAAGGACTCCAGATTGAATGTCCATGTTTGATGGAGGTGTAGTTGAGGACAGAGTTGACTCAGGTGGAGTAGATACCTCCGCTGGAACAACTGGATCAGGTACCGGATCAGAGGTGGTTTCTACGGGATGAGAAGTTGCTGGAACAGGTAATAAGACATCAGATATTGAACTCTCAGAGGCTTCGAAAAGGGGATTATCTCCTTGCACTCCCCCAATGAGATTGTCATCAGGATCAAGATAGGCAACGAACTTACGATCAAGAATACGAAGATGAATATTGGAAGCACCGGAATGCGCTTTGACCCAGGAATCAATCCTGCCCGGAGTGAATCTAGCAGTGTCTGAATTTGCAATCCGGCGTAGGAAGGTTAGCGCTATCTGGCTACCAAAACCAGCCCCGTGCCGCAAGGCGTATCGAACATCATGCTGGCCACCCATACAGAGATTTAGTTCACCCAGAGTAGAATCCACGTCACGGAAGTTCGCAATAGGAGGAAGCCGCCCTGCGGCTAGGCCGCGTATTACAATCGCATCTTCTAATCCAACACCCATTGGGTGTCCAGTGTAGCCCTTCCCGTTCGTGATTAGAATTCGGGAGGCCCCCTCGCCAAAGACAGAGCGTAAAGATGCAACCTCTGCAGAGGCTGAACCACCACGAGGAGGTGTGTATGGTTCGTGCGACATGAAAGTCATATCATCGATAAGATCTGCTCGATTGAGCCCATGTCTTACCTCCATCCTCGCAACAAATCGTTCCATGACCATCGCCGCATGTTCGGTGTCAAGACGAGTCGGATGATATGCGCTGTTTGCGATTTCTGCTCCAAGAACTTCGACGTATGGAGTAACTCCTCTCTCAAGAGAATCATCAGGCCTCTCGATGACGAAGGCAGCCCCTCCCATGCCGAGAAGCATGCCATGTCGTCTCGCATCGAATGGGAGAGCAACCTCACTCACTTCCGAACCCATTGCATGAGCACCGGCTGCAGCAAATCCAGCACCTATCCAAGGCATCAAGATATCACTGGTTGAATCATCGCCACTGACAATGATTACACGATCGCATCGGTCGGTAGCCATCCAATCCTCTGCGATAGCGAAAGCTGCGGGAGTAGATGCACAAGCGTTGTTAATCGCAAGATTTGGACCACGAGCACCTATCCAATTAGCAAACTGGCTGTGACCCATTGAGAGAACTTGGAGGAGATATTTACGATCAAAATGGCCCCCCTCGACCTGGCCATTGTTCAGAGCGTGCTCAATCACCTTCTGCAAGCCGGGAAATACGGATGCAAAGATTACACCGGTTCGATCCCGTTCCGCTTCGGGCAAAGACCAGCGTCGAATCATACGCTTTCCGACCCCGTTAACCTGCTCCACAGGCATGAGCGGTAAACCAGCATCTGCAAGTGCCTCAAGACCGGCTGCGAATGCAAGAGAAGTCGCGATATCAAACGCGTCGACAAGATGTGGGTCAATGCCATACTGTTCGGCAAGATCGAAGTGCCCGCCTTGGCCTGCAAGCTGCGGGATTGTATCAAGAGTATCGGCAGGTACCAAATTCGCTGTGCCATCCTCCTCCTTCACCAGACGAACAATGCGCTTGTCCAATAAGCGCTGCTTCATCTCTGGAGAAAGTTCTGAAATCAAATTATGACCACTCAGAATTGCATCCCATCCTCCCTCGTCGAAGACCTCGTCAAGACCGGGTAAGCCAAGCGATACTCCCGACACAACAGGATTACCTCGTTGAGGATCCTCTGACCCAGATGATGTAATTACACCACCATCAACAGGTCGAATGATAGGTTGAACGACTACCCAATCTACCAATTCTTGGATGGTACTGAATGTCGCAGGATCTACATCTGATACCTCATGAATCTGACGAGCCTCGTCGGCAATCATGGCGATTGCCTGTGGTGTCAAACCAATCTCATCAAAGGATACTTGTCCAACAAGGACAGCTTCGGGATAGGAAACATGTTTGGCGATGATTTTGCCAATTGATGCCGCTACTCTTCGTTGAGCTTGGAATTCATCTTCCATCAAACCAGTAGAGGTTACAGCCGAAGAAGTAGATGGCTCAAATGTGGTTGGCGAAACAGATGTAACACTACTTTGAGGAAGGGGTCTCGCCCGAAGACGGAGGGCTTCGGCCTCAGCAGAAGAGAGGGTACCTGCCTGCGGCCCATTCGTTCCTTTTGGTCCGGCTTGGAACTCAGGAGTATGAATCGATGATTCAAGACCATGAATCTCGGGAATACGACCCGCTACGGCCAGCATAGCAAGAGCACCGAGGAAAGACGTAATCCCGCCCGCCTTTGGATGATTAGTGATGTTAACTAAGCAGTCATCGTCATCGATAATCTGACTGGCAAACAAGGCGAGAGCACGCTTCGGCCCAACCTCGAGATAGATGCGGGCACCAGCCTCATGCATAGAACGGACCTGGGAAGTCCATTCCACTGCCGAAGACATCTGAGGTGCGAGTTTCTCTAAGATAGCATCTTTCGCATCCTGACCAGGTTGGACTACATTTGGATAGAATGTGCCATCCACGTTTGCCGAAACAGGAATTGAAGGGAGGGAAATCTCTAGGTTTTCGAGGAAACGGCGGAGCGGCACGTTAGCAGGAGCTACGATGCGGCTGTGGAATGCATGGCTAGTTTGGAGTTGGACAACCGTCGCACCGCCCTCTTCAAAGAGGCGCATCGCCTCACGCATTGGTTCAGTTTCACCAGCGATTACCGTCATCGTAGGGGAATTCTTGTTCGCTGCGATAACGTATCCATCAAGAGAACCGAGTACTGATTCTATGGCATCAAAGGGGGCAGTGATCGATGCCATGATACCTCGGTCGGGAACATCCACGCTGCCCATCTCGGTACCTCGTGCCGCCGCAGCCCTGAGTGCGTCCTCAAATCGGAGAATTCCTGATACCATCAGCGCAGCATATTCACCTAGACTATGTCCAGCAACCATGTCTGGACGGATACCATGCTGATTGAGTAAACGCTCCAGCGCAAGGTCGGCTGTCAACATCGCAGGCTGCGTGTACTCCGTCTGCTTGAGTTTCTCCTCTGCAACCGCTATCTCTTGTTTACTAAGTCCAGTTCTCAAAACGAAATCCGAAAGAGGTTCACCGATAATCTCCTCCATTACTAAATCGGCTTCTTTCCAAGTGCTTCCAATGATACCATACCGCATCGAGAGGTCGTGGGTCATTCCGACATACTGGCTACCCTGACCGGGATACATGTGTGCAAGAAGTTGGTTGTCTGTAAGAGGTGGAGAATCTGATACGAAGATGAACTGCTTAGCGAGGAAATCCCACTTTGAACGATCATCTAATGAGGATTCAAGCATCGTAAAACGCTTCTCCAAGGTTGCCCATGAATCAGCAACAAGGCCCACGCGAACGCCTTCTGCAACATACCCCTCCGATATCTGAGGCAAGATGGCTGAAAGACGGCGGCCTTCAGGGGAATCATCGAAAGTGGGGCTGCCGTCGAAGATATTACTCCGCACCTCAATGAGGAGGGCCGCCATTGCTTCAATATCGGTAGCGCTCAATAGAAGGAGGCCGCCTTCAATGGCCTGAATCTCCTCCCAAGTCATCGACGCAGATTCCTCGCCAAAGGCCTCTGCCGCCGCCGTGAGTTCCTTCCGATTTAGGTAATCATTCCCGTCGTTATCAAAGGCAGAAGCGTGAGACAAGAACTCATCCCGATTCTTAATCCCATAACGCTTCATCACGCTTGCAAGTACACTGTCAGAAAAGCCTGCAGAGGGTTTCATCAGGTAGGCATCTCGCCTCATTCTCCACTCTGCAGCAAGATTCGCGTGGAACTCAGGATCAAATTGCTCTAAAGCACAATGGAAGTTCGTCCCACCAAAACCAAAGGCACTGATTGAGGCACGACGAGGATGGCTCTTTGGAGAAGGCCAATCTCTCGCTTCTGTAGGAACGAAAAAGGGGATAGAAGACCAATCTAGACTCGTATTCGGATTCACGAACCCGGCAGAAGGGGGCAGTGTCCGGTGGTGAAGAGCAAAGGTCGCCTTGAGAAGGCCTGCTGCACCAGCTGCAGCCTTTAGGTGTCCAATCTGGCTCTTGATTGAGCCAACCCCGACCGAACCGGCCTTCGCATCCCCTCCATACAACTCAGTAAGTGAATTCAGTTCAGTGGCATCCCCAACAATTGTCGATGTACCGTGAGCTTCGATCATTTCTACTGTCTCAGGGCCGTAGCCTGCCTGTTGGTATGTCCGAGCCAATGCCTGTACCTGGCCACGAGTACTTGGTGCCGTAATCCCCTTACCTCGGCCATCACTACTTCCTCCAAGCCCACGGATTACAGCATAGATTCGATCGCCATCGGAAATAGCATCGTCAAGGCGCTTCAGGATGAATGCACCTGCCCCCTCGCCCATCACAAACCCGTTTGCACCTGCATCGAATGGCGTCGAATGACTTGCTGAAAGAGCACCAATTGCACTGAATTTAGAGAATGTTGCAGGATCCATGGTTCGGTCAGATGCACCTGCAACCATCAGGTCCACTTGGCGTGCTTGAAGGAGGCGAGATGCGTCGAGTATTGCTGCAAATGTGCTTGCACAAGCAGCGTCAGTAGCATAATTCGGACCTTGAAGATCGAGGAGGTTCGCAACTCGCCCTGCGACAACATTCGCGAGTTCTCCGGGCATCGTATCCTCATCAACATGAGGCGTCCCCTCAGAGATTGCTTCCTTGAATGAATCAACGGATTCCGGAGGCATTCCTGCCTCAACCGCCTTCCGTGCGAATGAATCGGCCCATACTCGATGATTAGACAAATTACGATTCTCCCCCCCTAGCGCATTAGCAAATATCACTCCCGTGCGCGCCTTCGGTATCTCAGAACGGGGGTTCTCTCCAAGATAGCCCGCATCCTCTAGAGCTGCAGCGGAGACACTGACTGCCCACTGTTGACTGAGATCAATCTGAGTCAATGAACCGGGGGGAACACGCCATCGTCGCCAATCGAACTCAAAACCCTCAACAAATCCGCCGATCTTGGAATATGTCTTGCCTTCAGGGATATTCTTTGGCCCACCCTCAACCCAATGATCTGCAACTACCCAGCGATGCTCAGGAACTTCTCGAATAGACACATGTGTATCGATAACGTTCTGCCAGAATGTCTCAGCATCGTGCGCATCGGGTAGGATTGCGCCCACTCCAATGATTGCGATTGGCTCAAATGGATCCTGAGGAGATTCATCGAGAGACATATCCGCACCTCAATCGTTGATGCTCTCCGGCACCATAGTGATACTGTAACCACAGTCTACATGCAAAATCTGTCCTGTGACGGCGCCACTCAACGGGCTTGCTAGCCATACGGCGGCTCCAGCTACATCCTGTTGAGTGGTATTCCTACGCAATGGTGAGTTTCGTTCTACGTGATCGAGGATACGGTCGAAGCCAGGAATCCCTCCAGCGGCTAAAGTTCGAATCGGCCCGGCAGAAATCGCATTGACGCGATGACCATCCTCCCCAAGGCGAGCTGCGAGTTCTCTGACCCAAGATTCTAGAGCAGCCTTTGCGATACTCATTACTCCATAATTGGGAACATAACGGGTACTTGCAGCATAAGTTAGAGTGATTGTAGAGGAATCTGGATTCAGGTATGGAACAGCATGACGCATCAGGCGCTGGAGAGAATGTGCACTCACTCTCATTGCAAGATCAATCGAATCCATCTCGTTAAACAACATGTGACGGTCAAAGGTGTCCCTTGGAGCGAATCCGATTGCATGAACTAAGATATCGGCCTTCGCACCTGGTGATTCCTTCTGCCACTCATCGAAGAACTCCTTCGTCTGCTCATCACTGGCGACATCGCAAGGATAGAATGCCTCGATGGCATCCAGTTGGTCTTTTAACTGGAAAAGACGACTCCTATAACGTGGCTGGAATCCTAGAATAAGCCTACACCCCGCTTCAGCGAGTCGCTGGCAAATTGCCCAAGCGATAGAATCCTCGGATGCGACCCCGAACACAAGTGCTGTCTTACCCTCTAGTTCCAACATGGAATCGAACGACACCCCCCAATTTCACCACAGGGAGTACCGAAGCCATATGACCGTTGCCGACGGTTGGGTAGGCAATCACCGACATTCGCCATAGAGTGTATCGGGCCAAACTCTGTGCAACATCCACAATAGGTCTGCAACAGCAGATCGATCCCAACCCAAACCGCCTTCCGAAATAGGCATCTGTAGATGACGGCCCAACTCATTGGTCCTTTTAGGAAGCGTTTTCGGACCCAGGACGGCTCCAGGTCGACGTGGATCATCGAGGTAATCTGTCTCCATGAGGAATGGAGTCATATCCTGTATAGCCAATCCTTCCTCAATTAGACTCAATACAATACCTTGGATAGATTCCTTGCCCATACTGACTGTAACTGGCAGACCAGAACGGAACGACTCTGTTACATTTGATGGAGCGTAATGTCGGAGAGTGTACTCAACGGGAAGGCCTGCTGAATGGCGAATCTGATTAATCTCAGCAAAGGTATGATCTGCCCGGTCCTCCACGTGGAGTTGAACAGGACACGATCGTTTTGAACACCTATGGAGAACCTCGTGAAGCATCAGATTTACTGCCTCCCAAACCTCATCTTCAACAGGGAAATGAGGCCGTCCCACCTCACCTACTGCAACACAATCTCCGGACTCAAAGTAATCAAGAGCGACATCTACGGCATCAAGATGAATTTTAGTCGCCGCTTCTATTCCCATCGAAGGTATCTGATGCACCCAAGTTACAGGATGTGGACCGAGCACTACCTGCACCTTAAGGCCGATAGAATCGCGTACTTCGTCCGCCATCGCAAGAGTATCGAGATACGCTGAATGGATAGAATCGATAGTGGTCGGCAAGCATTCGAAGTTCGGCTTATGGACTAGAATCATCCGCGTACCCCCTGAACGATGGAAATCACGAGCAGCATCGAGGAATCGGCCTGACCGATCGAGATGAAGATGGCCATCTGTGATTGGGCCCGTCCATTCTACCCCTGACCAGAATTGCTCAGGGTTCTGAATGCCTTCTGCTGACATATAGTCCACTCAGGAATAGAGACGAGAGCGTTCAAATCGGCGCGCCCAGAACTCAGCAGCTCGTTCGGCGATGCGACGACTGAGGGAGTCAAGGAATATGGTCCGACCGTTACGGAAGACGAGAATTTCGACCTCGTGATCCATATCTGCGATGCGAATTGCATCGAGGCGAGCCTCATAGCGTGCTTCTGAGATGCTCTTGACTGCCTTCTCGAGATTGACCCCTGCCGGCATATCGCAACTGGCAGTCATTGGTCCGAACTCGGTGCGAAGGCCCCCATCAGATTCTCCAATACCAAGTAGGAACTCCGAAACAGCCATCCGGGCAAGATCCTCTTTGACAGCTCCATGAACTGTGATTGTGCCCTCCGATGAGTCAATCAGAAGAATGTAGGGTGGCTGACTCATCTGCTTAACTAGAAGATTGCCCGACAACACTGCTCTTGTCTCCTTGACCAATCTCTCATCATCCAATACAACAGAGGTGCGATATCGGAACACTTGGTTCTCAACAGTAATTGTAGGTCCGGCCATCATTCCTCCTCCATGGTAAAGTCCTCGGACTCTGGCAAGCCGCCCAAGGCCTCGAGGACCTCCGGGAGCCTCACCTGAGGGACCGGGACAAGCATGACCTTCTCGTCTCCATCATCAACCTGTCCATCCAAATCGGCCCTCAATTGAATCAACGCACCCCTAAGTCGAGCCGCGAGGCGTTCATGGAGGGCATCCAAAATCGCCTTTGGTACAGATTCCATCTCATTACGCCACCATGCCGCTTGCAAGGATGCGGCGATGTGGAATGAAATACGGTCTGTAGACGGAGGCTCCATTGCAATCGACTTCGCCACCTTCATCACTCGACGATTTGCCCCAATCGCTCGGAGGAGGCTTCTGGCGCGGGTTCTTGAGTCAGCAATCAGTAAGGTCAAATCCACCCATCTTGGATCATCAAAATTAGGTTCAATGCACCATATACGTCGCCCATTAGACCTCGCATACTGAAGGAGGTTGTAGGGCACTGGATCAGGGAAGCAAGCAATATCCGGATCATCCAGAATGAACATCTCTTTGACAACGCGGCCGGATGGACCTAGGTTCGCAATCATGGCATCACGGACAATACCTGGAGAATCTGATTCCTCCCTACGCTGATCACTCCATAGGGCAAGGTCCTCGGTTGAGGCGATGAGAGCCAACCCATTCCATTCCACCTCACCTGCATAATTCACGAGGGGGCAATACGGAAGGAGGCGGATGGTACCACCGTTGGGGTCTTTCCAGTCGACCACCTCCCAAGTAAGCAGGGAGGCTGGCTCCATGGGAATCGGCTCTCACTGATTCTGCTCTGCGAGCCAGTCGCGCAACTGATCGATAGACCAACCCATGTCAAAGTATCCTTGGATTGTATTCTCATCCCAGAAAGTGAACTCCTGTAGAGCACGCTCCATCTCGGTCAACTCAGCCGCAGGAGGCCCACGGCCTGGAGGACCACGACTTGGTGGGCCGCGGGACTTCAGTGGCTCGACTGCTTCGCCCTGAGGCAAGAAGTCGTCATCCTCAACGTAATCATCATCATCATCACCGCGCCCGGAGAGCACAACAACAGCGACCACGATGCCGATTAGTATGAGAGCCAAGAGCGCGACTAGCCCAATCATAGCACCACTGAATCCACTCTGATCATCGGATTCCGAAGAGACCACGAAAGTCGTGGATTCATCAAGGACATCTCCGGTCTCATTGTCCACCAACTGATATTGGACGTTGACCAAAGGTGCAGGGAAGTCGCCCATTTTGATACGCCATTCCAGCAGCTCATCAGGCTGAATAACTGGTGAGTTCACAGGAGTGGTAGACTGAGTGGTTCCACTAACCACAGTAACCACCTTGCCAGAAAATGAGCCGGGCTTGTTCCCTGTATTCTGAATTGTAACAATGATTTCCATTGCTTCACCTACTGCTGGCGTCGAATCGGAGAGAAGGACGTTTTGAATCTCAAACGATGCGGCCTCGTAAACGATGTTGAAGGCCCCACCATCGAAGGCGTTCTCATAGGTCCCACCTCCAATCAAAGCATTACCTGCAGAATCCGTTCCTGAAACCCAGAATCGAAGTTCAACACCAGAAAGATCTGCTGGCAATGTGGCATTCCACAGATTCACACAATTAACTGAAGCACGGATTGGGTTGTTACCACTGAAGGTCATAGGAACAGAGAAGTGAGACATCTCAGGGAATGCTTGGTAGAACTCAGTCCAGTTACCGCCATCCTTGAAGTACATCCAGTTTAGGTGGATGTCTCCTTCAATGAGTCGCTGACGCTCCTCAATAAAGGCCTTGACTGACACGCATTCAAACTGAGTTGACGACAATACACCGGCCGGAATCTCGACTGAGTCGCCGTCTGTAATTTCCCATGAACTCAGTTGAGTAGCACGAGGTGCTTCGCTGTCCACATTAACGTAGAACACACTGTCTGCGGATTGGGTTCCATCCGTCGCACCAGCAGGTAGGCCAACAAGTGAGAAGGTGAAAGTGAACTCATTCGTCTGTGTAGGTGCAGGGTGTTGAATGTCGAATGTCCCGTTCTCGAATGGATATTCGTAAATCTGAGACGGAGCGAAAATGAATCCCTTGACGTTGTCAGGGTCTGCCTGCTGTTGCTCGATACGTAGCGTCAACGGCACCTGTGGGTTAATCACAATGCCATCAGAAAGACGCTGAGAAAACGCATACTGGCCGGAGATGCGCAGCATATCCCCTGGATAAACGAATCCTGATTCCCGGTTCCCGACACTCGGCGTGATGTAGCCAATTGTATCTTCAACGGAGAAGGACGAGCGATCCAACTTGAAGTCGTCCGAATAGGACACCTTCTGGACATAGTTTCCTGCTCCACCAGATGTTGTAGTCCAACCACCATTGTTAGGGTCAAAGTCAGTGACTTCTACAACAGGCGTCCGAACTCCATTCAATGTGGTAACAGACCACTCAAACACAATCGGAATGTCGAGGATGAATTGTGTTTCAAATGGATCGAGAAGGATGCCACCATCTAAGCGACGCATTTCTGCACCCTGCCCATCCTCAACTAAATCGAGGACCTTGATCCAATCGCTATCAGTCCATGCAGTGTCATTCGATGGAGTGTAATGGATTACCATGTCACCTGCATTAATCGGGTTGAGATTAATGCGGACCTCTGCAATATCTCCCCAACCGTTTGGATCGGCCCCTTGAACGCGCAAGTGGTAGGTATTACCAGCGTACATCGTAGTGTTCGCACTGGTTAGGCTAGTTCCGAAATCATCCTGAATACGGATGGAGGTCACACTAGGTTGGCTACTTTCCATTGCCTGATAGGTCACCAGATCAAATGAGATGCCGGGCCCACCCGCACCGTTGACAGAGTTTCCACCGACGTCGGTGCCAGAGACGAAGAGGCTCACCAATGGACTATTCATTAGCCCCTGGTTCGCAATATCGCTGATACACGCAGCACCTTGATTGTCAATTGTGTATTCTGACTCGTTCAACACATTAGTACGAACCAAAGGAACCTGCGCATACTCGCCAACATCTGCAACTCGATCGAGATTAGTGTCATGATCTTTCTCGACCCAGTAGTTGAGCGTGAGAGTTTCTGGAGCAATTGGGTTATCTCGAGCGATTACACGGAAGGTCTGGCATGAACTTGCTGGAATCCATGTGTTATCTGTGAGTTCACGCCAGTTCGCCCCATCCATCACACTGATGTTCACTAGTTGTGGAGGCAATGGGTCCATCGAAACCTGCATGCGGATTGCACAGTCAGAATCAGGACTCAACTCCGAAGGAGGGCACACTGTATCGCCACCAGTAAAATTGGCAATCATGAAGCGATAGGTGCGAGCTCCTGCCGTCTGAGTAGGCAAGGATGGTGTCCAAGTGAAATCACCATCAACGAATCCGTTTCGACGATCGACTTCATCCCACTCCTCAGATTCAAGATTAGAGGTATTGAGTTCCTCAAGGACAAGGGCGTAGCTTGCTGGATCTGGGGCTATCGTGAGATCTTCAAAGCGAACCTTACCGGTTAATACTAGGCTCTGGCTACTCTTTACATCCATCAAATCTGTCTGCTCAACGCCAGCCTGATTATAGACACTAAAATCAGTGATCCCTGCATCATTCTCTACAGCATTCCCCTCTGTAGGGGATAGGGACGCAGCAGCAGGTAGACCGATGACTCCGGAGTCACTAATCGAGGATGCGTAAATCATGACTGACGCCGTATCATCCCAATCAGATGAGACACGGAAGCGCCAGTTGACCTGCATAGGTGTCGTTGCACTCATTACGCTCACAGATAGATCAATACCGTCAACAGGATCGCTAACTTCCCAGAATGTATCATTCGACAGAGTATATTGTAACTCGATATTCCCTCGTGGAGATTCCATCAACAGAGAAGCACCAGCAATAGACTGCCCTTGGGCAGATACAGAATGAGTTGTTACAATCTCGTAGATGTTTCCGTCATCGTATAGTCCAGTGAAACCATTTGTCAGAGAAATAGTACTCGAATGACCCATACTTGTCGTAATACTAAGGGTGTCAAGTAAGATCGAACCCCCTGTAGAGGAGGTGAATGTCAATGGAACATTCACATTTCCTGTGGTTGCAGTGCCCATAGCAACACCCTGTGATAATTCACGGGCCAGATAGTTCCCATCCGTAATGACGCGGTTCCAATCGTAGTTTACAACGAGATCAGTGAAAGTAATCGACTGACCAGGTGTGGCATTTTGACTTGATACCTTCATCCTGAACTGAATCCATTCATTACCAAACTCGTCAACATCGGAAGTTGGAACGACCGATGAATCGTAATCAAGGAGCGTGTTAAGTGCATCCGCAAAATCACTGAGAGGATCTGAAATAATCTGTGGACTGAGTTGAGGTAAATCGTCAATCGTATTCAGCAACTCCTCTTGAGCAGCTGCAGCCACATAGATTTCAACATCAGACATTTGATTCTGCATGAACCCGATTTGAGCATTTGTAACATCAGCACCTCTCGGAAGCATGAAGGTAGCACCTTGGCCGACGCCTCCCGCAGTGACGCTGACTGTAGAGGTATCAGAACCAATGGATACACCGCCTACCGATCCTGTACGGTATTGGGTCTGCTCACCCAGTGCACCAAAGGCAGGCTCGATGATACCCCACTCAACATCACCATCACCCGCTACATCGAGGCGGACCTCCTCAGCATGGTGGGCGAAACGGAGATCAGCATGGACCCCGGTGACTTCACATTGAACACTGGAATAGTTCACAAGGAGTCCAAAACCATTGGTCATCGCAGTCAGATCGTTCCAAACTCCTGGAGTCAAACTAATCATCCCCATGCCACCCGCAGCGGCAGAATTGCTTGGGATAAGCGACATCGACGGTGTATTGGCCGGACAATCATCGGAGATAATCGGCCTTATCGCAGTAATTGGTTTGGCAAATGTGGAACGCTCGGAAGGCGGATTGTAGGATTCGTCCACCCATACTGGTGAAATTCCCAAACCCGAGGGGCTTGAAGGACTACTTGTCCACGAACCTGCTTGCTGGTATCCATTCTCACCGAAAACCATTGCTGAAGTGTTGAAACCAGTAGTATACCGAGTCCCAATATTGAATCCAAATAGTTCTGGTGAATTGAGTTGATTAGCTCCAGAATTGAAGTTGAATCTGAGATCTATTGCAGAATGGTCGCCAGTGTCGATATCCCAGAGTTCTATAATCGAACCACTCAGGCCAGACATCGAACTACCGTGGCGGTCCGCGATAATGTTCGTCGTCCCCGGTTCAAGAACGTCGACTGTCAACTGCCCATCACCGGTGACTTCTGCTTCCATATTGAGGAAACCGAATCCATTAGGCGATTCTCCGCCTTGTGCATCGGTGTTAGAAAAGGTTCTGAAAGTAACAGAACCCGAAGATGGTAACGCATCTCCAACTCGAAGACCATCAATATACCAGCCTTGAAGATCTGCCGAAACTGGTGGATCACTGATGTCGTTCTTCTCAAGAACGAACTTCAGACGAACGTATTCCGTCTCATAACTCGAAAGGTCGAGTCCAACCGTTGCCCATCCTGCATTAGAAGCAGTCTGACTATTGTTTGAAGTTCCGCCAATCATAGTCGCGCCAGTTGGGAAAGAGTACTTGTTACACTTTGTCGTAATCTGATTAACAGAGGTCCCACGAGTAAACATCCCATTGCCATTTGAAACACCAGTAGTATTGGATTGATCGAATGGAAGGAACTCAAAGGCACCCCATGAGGAACCATCAGTTGATGACTGAACCATGACATAGGCGCAATCCTCGTAGTAGAAAGATGAGGAAGGGGCATTTCGATAGTATAAATTGTGCAAGGATTGGAACGAAGCTTGTGACTTACCTGCCCAGACATAGATGGAATCGGTGGTAAGTTCGTAAGTGTAGGCACCAATTTCATTCCGGTAGTTCATTGAATCGAAATCCGTACCGTAGCACCAATCACCAGAACCACACTTAGGAATTGGGAAACCCGCTTCGGTCGTACCTCGTTCCCAGTTATTCTCTTGGAAACCATTGATTGCAGGACCTAAAGTGAAAGGTACTGGGGACTCAAAGTCCTGGTTGTAACCTAAACTCTGGAGAGCTAGGGTCTCATCCTGTACTGAAAAATCGTTAGAGGTTGAATAGAGAGTGAAACCCCCATTGTATTGAGGATCCCAAAGATAGGAGCCGAGGCTTGTAGAATGGGCATCATATCGATCATAGTTATCGTATTCCAGGTATTGTGTCCCAACAACCATTGCCGCCGCATTGACTGTTTCCCCTTCTGGGAGAAGAATCGAACCAGAAGTCGAATCAAGATAGTTAGAGGAATCATCTAACTCAACAATTGCTTGGCTCTGGCCATTGGAATATGTAGAGACGGATGCGGCCTGTGATAGGCCCATTGTCATCATTAGCATAGTCAGCACAATAGCCATAGTTCTCTTGGTGCGATTGATTGATTCACTGGTCATCTTCCATCACATACCCAAAGGTGGGTGGCTAATCCACGGTTGGATGGCTTAAAACACCACTCGTTCGCGGTGCCCTCTGGAATGTGACATGATACGGCTGAATCCTCATCTCAGATGTCGACTCAACCACTGATTCAAATCAGAGGAAGATACAGTGCATTTCCATGTCGGAACCATACTCGACTGAACCTGTGACCAAGATGGATGAGGTATTTCCACAGCATACGAACGCCTACAACACCCTATTCGGAGGGCGTCTGCTCAGCATCATGGACACTGCAGCAGGTATGGCATCGAGTAAATTCGCCCATCGTGAGTTCGTTACAGTATCGGTAGACGCACTCAAATTCAAAAGACCAGCATATCAAGGGGACCTCATTGAGACGACGGCAAAAGTTGTGCATACTAGCACCCACACAGCAGGCGTATACGTCGTAGCAAAGAGATTGAACCGCAGCGAATGGGAACGTGAGGAAATCTGTGCGGGCTTCTTCTTCATGGTTGCAATTGACTCACAGATGCGCCCAATTCCTATTCCCCAATTCACCCCCGAAACTGATGAAGACAAACAATTCTGGAATCGAGCACAGACTGCTCGAGATGCAATGAAGGCGAACCCATCTTGACGCAATCATTGAATCAGGGTTGAATGTCCCGCGAACTATGGCTGTCCTGAATGTCCTGTGTGTGAGTACCGAGGACTTTGCAAGAAACCTTGGAAAACGGACTGATGATCGTGACGTTGAATCCTATATCCACAAGGAAATGAGGAATGAACAACAGGATGCCTTGACCTTTCTTAGACCACGAAAGCATCCAGAGCGAATTCGGCCCCTACTAGCTGCTCTTGACATCTCGGACGCCGGCATAATTCAAGTCCAGCGTATTGATGCAGCACTAGGCGAAGTGCTTGTCGCGACTTCTGTCGCGGGCCTCCGTAATGGTGCCCTGGTTATCGATCCAGGTGAAGGTGAGTGGGTTGATCCCGACCAACTGAGTACAATCATCAAACAAGCCGGTCTTGATGGATGGCAGATTATGTCGGCTGTCGATGTACACGCGATTCGAGAACATGCTTGGGGAACTCTCGATAAGAAACAGAATGATTCGGAAAATACCACAGATGCGCCTCTCGCGATACCTGTGGACCAGAACTTCAGTGTGAAGGGAGTCGGACTCGTTGCGATTGGGACGGTGCAAACCGGAGTTGTCAACAAACACGACAACTTAGTGACAGCTCCTGGGGGCGATACTGGGGTGGTTCGATCCCTTCAGGTCATGGATGTGGATGTTGATATCGCCTATTCAGGAGACCGTGTCGGTGTCGCTCTCCGGAATATGAAGGAGAATGCACTTTCACGAGGAATCATTCTGACAAGACCCGAAGATGTTGGACACATCGAGGTGCATTCCAGTAGTTCTATTCAGATAGAAAAGGCTCCATTCCAAAAACGTTCAATCGAGGAGGGCACCGTTATTCATGCCTCGATGGATCTCCAATTCGTCGTTGGCCGATGTAAAGACGTTGGTGAACGAATTCACGTTGATTGGGACGCACCTATGCTCGTTCGAACTGGTGCTTCGAGGCGCCTTATCCTAAGCCAGTTAGATGCTGGATCAATGAGAATTCTTGGCTATGCTATCAATATCCAATCCGAGTGAAACGGCGTTAACACGTTGACCAATAAAAGGGAACATCCGCACTTGAAAATGATAAATTGTATAAGTGCAAAGAGAACATCTTCCCTCTGGATGCACTCTGAAGACGAGCCCCTGCGGGCTCGGTCGGATGGAGAGGGGGCCGAATCCTTCGGCAACTTCCGTCTGACCGGGATGGACGGGCGGTTACGCACAGTCCTCACCGAAGAGGCGCTACGCTTGGAACGGAGCGATGGTAGGGGGATTCGAATCCAGATTAAATCAATAATCTCACTTCGCCTCATTCCTATTGCACCTGTTCCAAATGGATTTGCTGTGCTATCTGCTCTCCTCCTACTGTATGGACTTCGGATTGCACCCCCTTCGTTGATGCCCTATACAACTGCTGGGTCCGTCCTCACACTTGGCCTCTGGATGCTGTTAAGGACGGATACCATCGTAATCGAGACCGCGATTGGTGACCGACACAGACTCCAAGGCAACAGTGAATCACTCAAGCGACTGAAGCGTTATCTCGATCTAATGATGGATGGATCAACGCTTGAATTAGCTCAAGAGGAATTACGAATCGATCGCCCTACTGCAACACCATTCACCATCGATCTCGATACGCAACAATCCAATGAGAAAAATCTAGCTGATGCTCTCGCAGCCCACGTCAACATAGGCGGATTCCTAAACACTGATTCGGATTTTCAAACTCCTCTTTCGGATCAGCCTAGCATTTCCACTCCATCTTTCATGAGTGATTGGAGAGACAGCCTCCCTAGTTCTGAAGAAACAAGTTACGGAATGTTTGGAGAAGCACAACGAAATCGAGCTGCAGATGCGCTTCGGACAAGTCAATCCGAGGTAAAGACCGCCTCATCCGCTTTCGAAGCGCCTCCAGCATCCATTGACACAGATACTGGAGGAATATTCGGATCACTCTTCGACGAGCCGGCAACAACCTCCACTCCTGTACCGGAATACAGCCGGCCGAGCATCGAAGACGATCTTGCCTCAGCGAGACGGAGCTACGATGAATTCAGTATGAATGCACCTTCGCAAAACACAGGCCTACTTCCAGCCCCTGTCCCAACACCAGTCGAACGTCCACTGAGCAGTAGTCAGATGATTCGCCGTGCTCAGAATGAATTCGGACCCTTTGATTCAGCGGCACTGCCGGCACCTTCTACAGATGCTGTGCGTGACGAATGTCGAACAGATGGATTAGTTGCCTCAGCGAGACGCATCGAAATTCAAGATATTGATGTGGTTGATGCGGAGATTATCGAAGATAAAACAACAGATCCATTACTCGAAGAGAGGCCTATGATTCTCAGGATGCTGCAGGGCGGTGAGAAGAAGGGGCGTATCGTAATCCGCCCAAGAAAGCCCAGTCCTAGCCGCACGATTCTCGGATTAGTACCCCCATTTCGACAGCGTGCAGTCCGACGCAGGGCAATGTCGATTCTAAGACTTAGAAGTGACCAAGAGCATCAAGCTCAACGCGTCGAACACCTCCAAGATTCCATTCGAAGCGAGGGCTCTGACCATTCGGTCAATGACGGAGTGACTAGAGCTATGGATAGCATCAATGCTACACTAGACCAAAACCAAATCGCACCTCCAGAAAGTATCACATTGGCCGAAATGAAGCCTACTCGCCCGGACGGGAAGGAGAGTCAGTATCCTGGCCTTCGTCGATTCGGATGATTAGGCCCCAATAATTCGACGAAAGCGATCCAATCGAGCATGGTAGGTACCACGGTCTAATTTGACCATTGGAGCAGTCCCAAATCCACCCACTACGAAAGAGGCGGCGACTGTCGCATGAATCAGTGCATCTCGGAAATCTGTCTCTGATGGATTCTCCACGCCACTTTCGGCCAAGCAAGCCATCACCGTACCTGCGAATGTATCTCCACAACCAGTAGGATCAATGACATCTCTTGATGGGTAGGCGGGCATTGCAATCGTGTAACCATCGGCAATCATTAGAAGACCGTGCTCCCCTTTCTTCGCCACAAGAATCGGTGGACCCCGGCCTGCTTCAGCGCCACCTGAAAGTGCTGAACCGTCGCGAACAGACCGCATCGCAAGTACTAAATTTGGTTCCTCTGCCAACATTCGTACTTCGGCTTCATTCAGGAATGCGATGTCTGCACGCCGTAGGACCGAGGATAGCGCCTCTCGCTCAATATCAATCCAGAGATTCATTGAATCAACAGCGACAAGAGATGGAGATTCCATCTGGTCGATTACAGATGCCTGAATGGCAGGATGGATGTTAGCACAGAATAGATAGGGGGCAGAACGCCATTCTTCTGGGACCTTCGGATTGAAGACCTGCAGAACATTGAGATCCGTGTTCAGTGTCTCAGCCTGATCCATCGTCCCTTCATAACGCCCTGACCATCTGAAGGTCAAGCCGTCAAGGGTCTCGATTCCTGTTAAATCGAGGTTGCGTGATTTGAGTATCTCCAAATCAGATGGTTCTACATCCTGTCCAACCACACTAACCAAACCCACGCGCCCCTCTTGATGAAGAACGCGTGACGCTGCAAGACCTGCATGCACCGCAGCACCGCCCAATGTATCTTCTACCGTGCCATGAGATGTAGAAATAGTATCGTAGCCAAAACTTCCAACAAGAACGAGGTCCAACACTCAAACCCCCAATAAGTTAGGATGCTCCTCAAGATACCGGATTGTTACACGGCGATCGAGGAAATCCCTCTCATCAAGTATAGCTCGATGTAATGGAACGACTGTATCGACACCATCTAGGATGGTCTCCGACAGGACAGCACGGCTTCTCCTGATTGCTTGATTCCGATCCTCACCCCATACGATAACCTTCGCAAGGAGAGAATCAAAGCATCCAGGCATATCATATCCAATATGCGCATGAGTGTCGACCCGAACACCGACTCCCCCAGGAAAATGACATTCCCAAAGCCGGCCTGGAGAGGGTATGAATGTGTGAGGGTCCTCTGCATTAATCCTGAATTGGATTGCATGCCCTGTGAAATCAATCTCATTCTGACTCAAAGGTAATGCCTCACCTGATGCGACACGGATTCCTAATTCCACAAGGTCATGACCAGTAATGGCCTCTGTGACAGTATGCTCGACCTGCACACGAGGATTGACCTCGAGGAAGTAAAAATCACCATGAGCATCCCGCAGGAACTCAAAGGTCGCGAGACCGCTGTATCCTACTGCCTCCGCCCCAGCACAGACCTTAGCACCGATATCGGCACGGACTTCTTCGTCTAACCATGGACCTTCCTCAAGCAACTTCTGATGACGGCGTTGGATGCTACAAAATCGCTCTCCAAAGTGAATTGCCCGCTTACCGTCAGCGAGAACCTGAAACTCGACGTGTTGTGCACCCTCGATGTACTTCTCGACAAACACACGATCATCACCAAATGCACTCCTAGCGCGTGATTGACATAGGTTGAGAGCCGACGTGAATTCGCTCGCCTCATGAACAATCTGCATCCCAATGCCACCGCCACCCGCGGCTGCTTTGATGATTACAGGGTATCCTATCTCCTCTGCAAGTAAGATTGCTTCCTCAGAGGTCGATACCGGTTCGCTGCTACCTTTAGCCACAGGGAGGCCAGCGGCCTCCATCGCTTTCCGGGCCTCAATCTTGTCACCAAGAAGTCGTATCACATCGGATGAAGGGCCAATGAATGTGATCCCCTCCTCCTCCAAACGGCGTACGAACTCTGCATTCTCAGCGAGAAAACCGTAGCCAGGATGAACTGCGTCCACACCCATACTCTTGGCCGCAGCTATGACTGCCTCGATATCAAGATATGAATCTAAAGGATTGTCTCGAAGAATCCCACGAGCGTCATCTGCAAATCGAACTGGCAATGAAAGGCGATCTTCGCGACCGTGAATCATACAGACCTCGATACCAAGACTTCGCAACGCGCGCCCAATTCTAAGCGCGATTTCTCCTCGATTCGCAACGAGGACCCGGTGGAACATACCTCGTCGAAGGACGATTCGGTTGATGATAAAATCGGGTCAGTAGACATCACGGAGATAGCGCTTCTCGTCCTTCATCATCCGCTGCTCGACGTACGCCGCTGCGTCGGCATCTGACATGCCGCCGTGTTCAGCGCAAATTGAAATTAGGGTACGGTGGACATCCTTCGCCATACGTAACTTATCTCCACAGACATAGAAGTAGCCACCTGCATCTATACGAGACCATATCTCCGCACCATGCTTGGCCATTAAATGCTGGACGTATACTTTCTCAGAACCTTCACGAGACCAAGCAAGATCAATTCGTTCAATGGCGCCACCCTCCATCCATGCCTCGATTTCATCACGATAGTAGAATTCGCCCGCTTCGGTCCAATCCCCGAAGAACAACCAGTTACGGCCCGTGGCCCCGTCAGCTACTCTTTGTTGGAGGAAGGCACGGAATGGAGCGATTCCGGTTCCAGGACCAACCATAATAATGTCCGTTGAGACATCCGCCGGAAGCACGAAACTCCTTGTTGGAGACATGAATACTGGAACTGATGAACCACCTTCTGGGCATCGATCCGCAAGATAGCCTGTTGTCAGACCCGTGCGATCCCGACCATGGTGAGAATATCGGACAATGCCAACTGTAAGATGGACTGTTCCAGGCTCATGATCTGGGCTTGATGCAATTGAATACAAGCGAGGTTTGAGGGTATCCACCGCATCAATGAACTCCTGAGCCCCAAGATTGAGAGAAGGCATATCCTCGAAGAGGTCAACATAGTCACGAGACCATATGTAATCCTCCATGGCGGCATCATCGTTGACGAGGCTGGACCATAGTGCAAACTCTGGGTCATCTACTGGCCCAAGTGGAGCATATCCTTCCGGATAATCATCATCATCATCACTCATCCATTGCTCAAGTAGGAATCCATCAGAATCCAATCGAGTTCGGGATACAATCTGCATTTTTACACTACCACCTGAATCTGAGAAATGTGTCGAAAGACCCTGGATGAAACGCTTAGAGAGACGATGTATCTCGGACTTGGTGAGGAGCGCATCCCGCAGAGTCATCTCCTCATCCTTGACTACAACCATCTGATCCGGAGGGCAACCAAGACGTTCAATGGTGAGATCGACGAGATCCGGAGGGCAAGTCGGGAAGACACCCAATGCATCACCGGCCTTGTACTCAAGACCAGAATCACCGAGATCAAACACGATATGGCGCGTCTCTTTCAGCGACCCTTCGCCGTTGAGCACGTAATTCACGTTAATCTTTGAAGGATAGGGGTTCTTGTTTGAGTACTCTGCCATGGAATCGCACCCGATTCGAAGGGGCCCGCTATCGGTATTTGAAGGGCTTCACCTAATATCTCGTAGGAGCGGTTGAATCAAATGCTGGATAGAAAAGCAAACCGTATGGCGTCCTCACTCCGATTCATCGGTTCAGGCAACGCCTTCTGCCCACCAGGGCGCTTCCATTCCTGCGTCGTCCTCGACGAAACCGTCCTGATTGATGCACCCCCCACAATTCTACCTCAGTTACACGCCGCCGGCATATCCTCGGCAGCCATTACTGATCTGATGATTACCCATTGGCACGGAGACCATGTCTTTGGACTCCCATTCTTACTTCTTGAACGAAGATTCATCACCGACAGAGATGGAGTTGAACGGCTGCGAATACATCTGAAAGCAAGTGGAGTAGAGCGAATGAAGTCCATCTGTGAATTAGCATTCCCCGGAACCTTACTTCCCGTCATCGAAGAACGTGTGGAATGGGTTGTCAACGATGTTGGTGAAGTCGGCCAATGGTCATACGAGCGATTTCCTGTATTCCACACGCCGGCGACGGAACCGCACGGCTACATGCTTCGAGATAGTAACGGATTCACGCTCCTACATACAGGTGATTCAGGCCCTTGCGAAACCATAGATCAAAGGAGGCCTGAAGCTGATGCTGTAATTCTAGAAATGGGAGTCCCAGATGGAGCTGAATTCCCCCACCACCACCGCCCAACCGATATCGCTCGCGTAGCCGAAGCCGATTCAAAACGAACCTTTCTCATCACTCACAGCTATGCATCTGGAGCCGGAGTTCCAATTGGATTCAAGATGCCAGCTCTACCTCCGAACGCAATCCAAGTAGAAGATGGTCAGAAATATCATCTGGAACCTGGAAACGTCACACTGGATGATTGAAAAGTGATAATTTAAATCCCCTTAGATACAGAAAAATATGGTTTCCTTTCATTTCTTAATGGGCACAATTAAGTCATTGACGCGGGTGTGAGGCAAGTCCCTTTGCCCTATCCCGGGACCACCCGTGGACATGGGCTTGGATTTTGAGTGATTGAAATGACGAACATCTTTGAAGCGGCGAGTCGTTCAAACTCAATGTTCTCTGATCGTCGAGTCTTTGACCCCCGTCACTCGCCCTCGACACTCCGTCATCGAGATGCACAAGTGCACGCCATGGTGCTCAACCTCGCAGATGCTCTTGAAGGGCACATCCCAGGCAACATGATTCTCTACGGTCCAACAGGTGCAGGGAAGACTGCAGCGGCTCGATTTGTAATCCAACAACTCGAGGAACGAGCGGAAGCAATTGGTAGCAGTGTGACATCACATGAGGTAAATGCCCAGCATACTAACACCCGATATAGGGTGCTACATAGTATCGCCACCCGGCTCTGGGAGAAGGGCGATGTCACTATCCCATTCACCGGATGGCCTGCTGACAGAGTCCTTGAGGAAACGGTTCGTCGCATGGATCGCCGATCAGGTGTTCACGTCATTGTTCTCGACGAAATGGACCGCCTTGCAACACAATCCGAGGAACAGTTGCTCTACGACCTAACTACCCTGAACGTACTTCTGAGCACAGCACGAGCCTCGATCATTGGAATCAGTAACAACTTCTCATTTACCGACTCACTGGCTGGCCCCATACGTTCACGACTAGCAGCAGAAGATATTGTGTTCACACCCTACACTGCTGATCAAGTCAACGATATTCTGATTGATCGAGCAAAAGACGGCCTCCACGAAGGTGCCTGGGATGAATCCGGGATTCGGTTGTGTGCAGACCTCGCAGCGAAGGAGCATGGCGATGCAAGAAGGGCAATCGACCTTCTCCGCGTGTCCGCACAACGAGCAGAGATTAGTGATGCGAACAGTATCAATATCGAACATGTGATCAGTGCTCAAGCTCAGATGGAACAGGATCGCGCCATCACACTCATGCAGGGCCTCCCTGAGCACCAGAAATTGATTCTGATGTCTATCCTCATCAATCAGAGAAACGGTGTTCATACCCAGAATAGTGGAACGATCTGGGAAACCTACACCCAAGCCTGCTCACGCGCGGGCTTCAGACCATTGACATCACGACGTGTATCCACAATCATCAACGAGTTTGATTCTGCAGGCCTCGCACATGTGAGGAATGTCTTCCTAGGTCGTCATGGAAGGACGAAGCATGTGTATAGCCTCATTCCAAAAGGAGTCGATGCAATACAAATCCTCTCTCAAGATAATCCAGGCCTTGAAGCGGCATCCAAGGGTACCTACAAACTCCAGAAAAGGCTTGGATAAGACGTCGCCTTATCCGGCAACGGTTAAGACGACCTCTCCGGTCGAACGGTCATGGCGGATGATACGGTCGACGAGGTTAACCCCTCCTTCATTCCAGAATCGCCCACCCTTGGGCGCATCCTGACGAGTATCGGTATCTGGGCCCTGCTCGTCGATGTGATCAATATCCTGTATGGTGCATATGCTGCAGGACAGAAAGTTGTCTGGGCTGGCTTCCTAACGTATGGATACCTTGCAGACAACACACACGTAACTCACGATGGAACCGTTGTCAGTCCAGGTGACATGGTGTTCACCGCCATAGCTCTCGTCTGCCTTGGACTCGGATTCATGATTTTACAATCCACTGAAGAAAATGGGTTTGTCGGATGGTTGCAGAGTTTCCTTACCGCCGACCGCTGGACTCCTTTCTTCGACGCCAGCAATGGAACCAACAAGATGATTGGTAACTGGATGACTTTGATTGGACTCATCTTTTATTTCGGATGGTCTGGAATGAATATGACTTGGGTCGACCCAGGTGTGTACGCGATTACTATCCCCCTAATCGGATTCGGTCTAATGCTGCCACACCTCGATTCTGACGCAGAAAATGCTTGACTATCTGTGTCCAGCACGACCAAGAATTGCATCGATGATGCCTTGTCCGACACCCAACCAGATTGCAATACTCCAGAGAATTCGAATTCGTGACCAAGGTACAACGAACATGGCAATTCCCACGAACATGCCTAATAGAGCAATAGGCGGGTAGCTATACCAAAGCAGCTTGACGGCAAGGGACCATAATCCCAACATAGGAAGTAGGAGGGATACGATAGCCCCATCAGAGATGAAATCGTGATTCATTGTCAAACGTTCAGGTGTCTTAATTCCGCGGAGTCCGTATCGTCGAACAATTCTGAAATGAGCGCGAGCATCTCGGTATCTCTTCTTGAGAAATCGTAAGAGTCCCTCCTCTGCTACATGTTGAACCGTCGCTTCCGGGACGTAGAGAATGGTCCCCCCACCCTGGATCATTCGAATACTGACCTCCATGTCCTCTGCGTGAAACCAATCAGGAGAAAATCCCCCAATTGAACGAAGTATATCAGCACGAAACATGGAGCATGGGCCATTGGCAAGTGATACGATTTTATCGCGATTCGCATACTTCTTTGCAATGCTCTCTGAACGAAGGCGGGAAATGCGACTTGATCCCGAATCAAATACAGTCCTACCTGTCAAGGCAACTACTTCTTCGCCTTCTAGACCTGACAAGCCAGTAAGCATTGTACTAATCCAGTTAGAATCGGGGCGGCAATCAATATCTGTAATTGCAATCCATTCACCAGCCGCCTCATTCACCGCATGATTACGGCCGGCAGAAAGGCCCAATCTTCCTTGACTCCGAACAAGAAGTTCGAGGTCACTTTCTTTAGGTGGTAAAAATGACTGCATCCGTTCCAATGTTGCATCATTTGAACCATCATCCACCGCTATAATCTGCAACGGGCGATGATCCTGAGCACAAAGCGAGGAAAGACAATCCTCCACCCAATCCTCAGCATCACGTGCACATACAGTGATAGTGATGAGCATCACTTCGACTCCGTTGACTGGAACGCATCAAGAAAACGGCGAGCCCTATATTTGGCGGCTAAATCCACACGACGGACGACGAGTCCCTCTCCAGGCTGGCCGTACATGATGACTGTACCAAGAGGGCAGATTAGAATCAAAGGAATAGGAGAAAGATCCTCCTCTCCTTCAACATCGATGACCGTGGGCCCATTCCAAGCCATGGCATCTCGACAAGCATCGTACATAGATCGCGTCAGCGTTCCTGCAGGGTTGACCGCATGGAAGCGTTTAGACTCATCTAAATTAATCCGAGATGAGGGACTCCATTCCTGCCTTTTCGTACGGCCATCGATGACAGCGATGCGCGGAATATGGCCATTCTCTTCAAGAGAAAGAACGGTGACGTCTCCAACAGCGACAATCATGGATTTATCCTTCACAGTCGAAAGAGCGGATTCAAGGGCGATGGATGGATTATCCTCTGGACCCTTGTGCAAAGTTCCCAACGGTTGCTTCAATTCCTCATCAAGAACTGCAGGCATCTGAAGAACAGTATCGAAATCCGACGCTTGAATCCAGAGATTGCCAGATGGTGAAACAATTCCACTCCTAATTCGTGACGATGAAAGAACCTCCCCCGCTTCATCAATGAAATGCGCCACAACCACAATCTCCAACGGTTTCAATGCGCCTTCAAGACGCATCTCATTGATTCGCTTGCAACTATCGAGCGTCTCAGAGGTGCAGCCAATGACTACACAATCTTCTCGATGTGGTGCAGGTCCGAATGGGTCCTCCAACATATGGACTGAAGCCTGAACTCCAGTCTGTTCAAGATGTGCAGAAAGAGATTCAAAACGCTGATTGTATGATTGGACCTCATTTCCCTTCGCTGAAGCCATACTGTCTGAAGTCATATGAATCTCGAGATAATCACAGCGCGCGGCGACCTCTTCAATCAGGCGATGATGGCCTACATGGAAGCGATCGAACGTCCCACCAAGAAGGCCGATGCGTTCGCCCATGCCCTAAGGTAGAGTCGGAGTGAATTGAAACATCCGACAGAGTCTGTGTCCCGGGGCGTAACTTCCCGCTTCATCGCCGTAGCTCACGGGCCTGACCCTGCCCCAGGACGTCTGTCGGACGGATTGGTTGTCCCATGAATCATCCCATTCGGTCAACCGGGGACCCATAGTCCGTCCAGCCGTCGTTTGCCTCACGGATCATCCCAGATGGTCCCCGTGAACTTCGATCGACGGCGAATCCCCGAAATTGGTACCGAACGTCATCCTTCCTTCCGGCGAGGGAGGTCGTCAGCACGGTGTTGCAATCGGGGTAAGCGAACGCCGGCTCCGTCCCGTTATCAAGTCACCGATGCAATATCTGATGAGGTTCTGGCGGAAACTCGACCAAGTAGTTGCATAATCGCTGGAGAACCATCAGCATCGATTAGGTGATGAGAAGACGGCCACTGCTCTACCGGGCGACAAAGCCAACCTACGTGACGATGCGTGGTACCTGGACGAGGGGGGCGGTCCGCCCTCATATCCTCGATAGCTTGGGCTGCATCCGTCAAAGAATCCTGTACCGCTTCATCGAATCGGGCAGATGACAGGAGACGCTGAATTCGATCTGAAAGACTCGGCCGGAAACCCGGATGAATACCAGGGGGGGCCAAAGGCAAAGGAACCTCAGAATCGGGAGGCAAGAAGAGAAGAGCCGGCCAAGGAGCTTGATTCAATGACAGAGCAGAACGACCGGACTCACTCTCGGTAAGGATTGTGAGTACCTCAGCAGCATGTGATGACCACCATGACCAAGGTAAATACTGGATAATACGTATGATATCTCTTGTATCTGGAGCTGAGCCAAATTCATTCCAATGCGCTAACATCCTCCATAACTGTAAATCATGATCAACAGGAAGAGTGTAGGATCTACGAATGAGGGATTCAGAGGTCTTCTCGATACTTCCCTTACGCGATTCAGGATACATCGATTGCAGATAGGAAATACCTGACAAAGCATCTGAACAACGACTTGGTGGGGATTTGCTCCAAGAATCGATGCCCCAACGAAGCAAATCAGCGGCTTCGGCATTCGTCAACCACTGAGCGATTGATAGAAGTCGCCCTGACGCCCAAGAACGTGTTTCCTCATCCTCAGCATACAACGCAATTCGACGCATGATGCTGCGCATCTCATCATCAACGAGTAGAACTTCATT